>Ga0172371_10003770_pt1 | contig 23314 bp, 18 predicted proteins | sample Lak12m_FD_114543 | JGI IMG/M metagenome (GOLD analysis project Ga0172371, IMG submission 114543) | Freshwater microbial communities from Kabuno Bay, South-Kivu, Congo - kab_022012_12m | ecosystem: Environmental > Aquatic > Freshwater > Lake | place: Democratic Republic of the Congo: South-Kivu...
AGTAGTGCCACTTCCCGAAGCGCAGGACGTAGTTGGCGAATGCGAGGAGGAGAGCGGGGGCGACAACGATCCAGTCGAACCGCCCGAAGCTGCGGGAAAGCTCTGCTACGTCTCCATACAGGCCGGCCGCGGCCAGGAGTCCGACCACGAACAGGAGCACCAGGACCACGTGGCCGGGCTTCAATCCGCTACCTCGCCTCGCGCCTGACGGCTTCTGCGCTTCTTGGCGTGGTACGTCGCCATTCCTCATACATCTGCCGGATGGTGTGCCCGGTTTCCGGGTGCTTCACGTCCGGGGCGATCTCGGTGAGCGGGGCGAGCACGAAGCCTCGGCGGGACATCTCGGGGTGTGGCACGGTGAGCCCCGGCGAGCGGATGGTCATGTCTTCGAACAGCAGCAGATCGAGGTCGAGCGTGCGTGGGCCCCAACGCAGCGTCCGAACGCGCCCGAGCTTCCGTTCGATCCCAAGCAGCTTTTCGAGCAGCTCCGGCGGTTCGAGATCGGTCTCGAGCTGCACTGCCATGTTGAGGAAGTCCGGCTGCGGAGTGAAGCCCACGGGCGCAGTCACGTAAACCGAAGAACGTGCGGTAACGCGAGTGGATGGAAGCCTTTCCAAAGCGACCACTGCCCTCATCAGCGTGCGACGGGAATCACCCAGATTCGACCCGAGACCTACGAGTGCGGCGCTCACTCCGGCCACCTCCCCCCTGCGTTGAGTTACACCCCCTGCCCGCGCGTGTCAAATTGTGCTAGGCTCACCGAAGTCAAGAGGTGACCCATGCGCGTTCCCGGGGTGATTGTTTCGGTTTTATTGGCTGCGGCGGTCTGCGCCGTGGTCGGGTGCTCAAAGAAGGAGGAGAGCACGCCGGACTCGTTCAAGGTTGCGTTCGTGTACGTGGGGCCCGTGGGGGACGGGGGGTGGACGTGGGCCCACGACGAGGGGCGGCGCTTCCTGGAAAAGGAGGTCCCGGGAGTCGAGACCAGGTACTACGAGAAGATCGCCGAGGGAGCGGAGGCCGAGCAGATGATTCGCACGCTGGCGCGTGACGGTAGCGACCTGATAGTCACCACTTCGTTCGGCTTCATGGACGCCACCGACGCGGTAGCGCGAGAGTTCCCTGCTTCCAAGTTCGTGCACATCGCCGGGTTCAGGAAGAACGACACCAACTTCGCGAACCTCATGGGCGCAATGGAATCCATGCGCTACCTCGCCGGCATAATGGCAGGTGCGCGGGCACAGAAGGACGGGAACCCGCTCATCGGAGCGGTCGAGCCCTTCCCGATCCCTGAAGTGGTGAGGCTCCTGAACGCGTTTGCCCTTGGCGTGAAGGTGAGCTGCCCGGAATGCAGGATCCAGATGCGGTGGATCAACTCCTGGTTCGACCCGGTGCGTGAGAAGGAAGCAGCGCAGTCGCTCTTGCAGGCGGGTGCGGACGTGATCATTACTGGAGCGGACACGCCCGGCCCCGTCGTTGCTGCTGCGCAAGCAGGTCAGTGGGGCATCGGCTATGATTCCCGCAACGCTTGCGACGCGGTTCCGGACCGCTGCCTGACCACAACCTACTGGAACTGGGGCCCCGCGTTCAAGCAGATCGTCGAGCAGATCAGGGCTGGAACCTGGAAGCCCACGGACATCTACCCGGATGCGGACAGCGGGATAGTCGGGCTCCTTGGTTTCGAGGCGGGGGAGAAGGTCGCACCGGGCGTACCGGAGGAGATCGTGCCGAAGATAGTCGAGCTCAGGGACAAGATGCGAAAGGGTGAGATGAACCGGTTCACGATTTTCAGCGGACCGATCCGTGACAACCGCGGGAATGTGGTCGTCGCAGAAGGACAGGCGCTGACCCAGGAAGACCTGGAAGGTCTGAAAGGGGTGCCCGGGCGCCCGGATTGCACGATCTGCATGTCCTGGCTGGCAGACAACATCGACGGGACGGTTCCGGCCGCTGCGCAGCAGGCGACCGCGGAGTGAGCGAAAGGCGTGGGGTCGCTCGTGGACCAGGCTCTCGAGCTGAGGAGCATAGTTGTGCCGTACCCGGGCCTGCGCGCATGCGACGGGGCCGGAATAGAGCTGAGGACCGGAGAAATCCATTCGCTCGTCGGAGAAAACGGGGCAGGGAAGAGCACTCTGATGCACGTGGCAGCGGGGCTCCTGCGGCCACGTTCGGGCTCCATCCTGGTCAACGGCCGCAACGTGGTCTTCGGTTCGCCAACTGAAGCACAGGCGAACGGAATCGCGATGGTTTTCCAGAGCTTCCTGCTGGTGGACCGGCTCACAGTCCTGGACAACGTGCTCCTGGGTTGGTCCCTGGCGGGCAGGATCTTGCGGCGGGAGGAGATGGCAAGCGAGCTTTACGCAACGTGTTCGCGTATTGGCCTCGATCTGGACCTCAACGCTCCGGTCTCCCGCCTCTCGGCAGGGGACAAGCAGAAGGCCGCGTTGCTCAGGGCGTTGAGCAGAGAAGCCAGGATACTCATACTCGACGAGCCGACAGCGGTGCTCACTCCCGCGGAGTCGGAGCGCCTGCTCGATACGATGCGGGCCCTTGCGCGCTCCGGCATTTCGATCATATTCGTGAGTCACAAGCTGCCCGAGATCATGGCCGTTACGGATCGAATTACGGTCATGAACCGCGGCAGGACCGTGGCTTCCGGCGTGCCCGTGGCGGACGTCTCGCCCAGGCAGGTGGCGGAGCTCATGATCGGGCGGCCGCTTGCTGGGACCACACACCCTGACGGCGGCGCCGGCAGCGGGGCCGACTCCGGGAGACTGCGCCGTGCGCACGAGCCCGAGACCGGAACGGCCGTTGGCGAAGCGGCGGCCGACGTTTGCGCCCGAAAGGGTGGAATGGTGCTTCGCCTACGCTCGGTGTCGGTCGTCGACACTGGGGTGCGCCGGTTGGATCGCGTCGACCTTGAGCTGCGAAGCGGCCAGGTGATTGGGATCGCGGGCGTGTCGGGGAACGGCCAGCGGGAGCTTGCGGAGGTGTGTGCGGGGGTCCTGACGCCCGGCAGCGGCGGAGTCGAGCTTTTCGACATGGACGTAACAGGCAGCGGTGCCGCGTCGCGCCTGGCATTGGGGCTGAGGTACCTCTGCGAGGACCGATACAGGGAGGGGGCGGACCCGGAGCTCACAATCGAGGAGACTTGTGCGCTGAAGGACTACGGACAGCTCACGCGGGGACGGCTGAAGCTGCTGGACCCTTGCGGTTTCAGCCGTCTCGCAAGGCTGACGCTGGAGTCGTTCGGCGTGGTCGCACCGGGGATCCGAGGCCGCACCGGCGCGCTCTCAGGAGGGAACCTTCAGAAGTTGCTGGTAGGCCGCGAGCTCTTTGGCAACCCCAAGGTCATAGTGGCGCACCAGCCGACGCAGGGGCTGGACATCTCTGCAACGGAGTGCATCCGAGGCGAGCTGAAGGCGCGTGCGGCGGCAGGTTGCGCGTTGCTGTTGGTAAGCAGCGACCTGGACGAGATCCTGGAGCTCGCCGACGAGATCAGGGTGATGTACCGCGGGCGCCTGCTGCCCGCGGTCGAGCGTGCAAGGTTCGACCGAGGTGCGATAGGCGCAATGATGGCGGGGGTGCTGCAGTGACATGGGCACCGAAGATCGTGGTAGAGCCCAGAATTGAGCGGTCCCGGTCATTGCTGTTCCTGAGTCCGATGGCCGGGTTGGCAGCCGGGATCTTGCTGGGTGCCGTGGGGCTGGAGATCCTGGGCATACGAAGCGGGGCGGCATTCCTGGCCATCCTGCGCGCCGGCTTCACGGGGGGACCGTACTCTCTTTCGGACACCGCTACCAAGGCTTGCCCGCTCATCCTCTGCGCCCTTGGGTGCGCCGTCGCGTTCAAGGCGCAGCTCTGGAACGTCGGGGCAGAGGGGCAGCTTCTTGTTGGGGCGTGGGCGGCTACGGGAATCGCGACGTTTGTGGTTCCTGCTGGTGCGCCTTCGGTGTTGATGCTGGCGGCGATGGCCGCGGCGGGCGCGGTTGCCGGTGCGGTCTGGGGAGCGATCCCCGGGCTTCTGCGGGCACGGTTCCAGACAAGTGAGATCCTGACGTCCTTGATGCTGGTGTATGTCGCGGTGCACTGGAACAACTACTTCATCTACTCTGCCTGGAGCGACCGAGGGTTCCAGATGACGCCGTTGTACCCGGAGAACGCGTGGCTTCCGAGACTTGGCGATCTTGCCGGGGAGGCTCCCGCGTTTTCGGGCATGACGCTGCATGCGGGGTTTCTCGCGGCGCTTGTTGCTGCGGGGTGGTTGTGGGTGCTCCTCAAGCGGACGAGATTCGGCTTTGAGCTTCACGTCTCCGGGCTCAACATCAAGACGGCCCGGCATGCGGGCATGCCGGTGAAGAGGAACATGGTGCTGGCGATGGCGCTGTCGGGTTGCATGGCCGGTCTTGCCGGGATGTGCGAGATGTCGGGAGTCGTGCATCGTCTCCAGGAGAATTTCTCGCCGGGCTACGGATTCACGGCGATTCTCGTGGCGTGGCTGGCGCGCCTGAACCCTGCTGCAATAGTGCTCGTGTCGCTTCTGTTGTCCGGGCTGCTGGTCGGCTCCAAGCAGATCCAGCCGTCTGGAATTGCCATGATGCTGCAGGGTGTGGTGCTCACCAGCGTTGTAGCGGCGGACTTTTTCGCACGATTCCGGATCCGGTTCGAGCCGGGAGTCCAGGAGGAAGCATGAGCGCCCGCCATGGAGCTGCCTTGGCGTTTCCCGTCCTGGTGGCGGCATGAGCCCCGCGTTCTTCGAGAACCTCTTTGCCGCGGGCATTGCGCGCGGGACGCCGCTGTTACTGGCGGCGCTGGGGGAGATCGTTGCGGAGCGCTCGGGCGTGTTGAACCTGGGGCTGGAAGGGATCATGCTGGCCTCCGCCATGACCGGCGTGGCCGCTGCCCATGCCGCCGGCCCGCTTGCCGGCCTTGCTGCCGCAGTCGCGGTGGGCGCAGCGTTCGGGCTGCTGCATGCGTTTCTCTCGGTGTCGTTGCGCTGCGACCAGGTCGTGACGGGTTTGGCCCTCGTGTTCGTAGGAGCGGGGCTTGCTTCAGTCGGGGGCGCTCCTCTCGTGGGGCTGTCGCCCGCTGCACCGCACTTTGCGGCACTCCCAATACCGGGGCTGGAAGATCTGCCGTTCTTTGGGCCGGTGCTCTTCTCGCATTCGTGGCTCGTGTATCTCGGGTTTGCGGCCGTGCCCGTGGTGCACTACTTCCTGACGCGCACGTCTTGGGGCCTTGCCGTTACGGCTTGCGGGGAGGACCCGATGGCGGCCTTGGCGGTAGGGGTCCGGGTGGCGCGGGTCCGGTACTCGTGCGTCGCATTCGGCGGCGCCATGGCAGGGCTGGCTGGCGGGACCTTGAGCCTTTCGGTCACGCCCGGATGGGTCGACGGGCTGACCGGAGGCCAGGGGTGGATAGCAGTCGGGCTGGTGATCGTCGGTGGTTGGCGCCCGCTCCCGGCGGCAGCGGGCGCGTTTCTCTTTGGTGCGATCCATCGGCTTTCGCTGGACTTGCAGGGGACCGGTCACGAGTTCTTCCAGGATCCGAACGTCGGCTACTTCCTTAATATGTTGCCTTATTTGTCCGCGATCGTGGTCCTCGTGGTCGCATCGGTGGCCCGCAGGCAGGCTGGAGCGCCCGCGTCGTTGGGAAGATCATGATGAGCGGCGTGCAACCGTGCAACGGAGCGGAGCTGAACAGCCATCCGCTTGGAACGCAACCGGGCGACGGAGGGGACCAGGGTGGCAATCTGCGCCGCACTGAGGTCCGGTCCGTATCTTTCCCGGGGACGATGTGGTATCTCTGATGCGGTCGCCTGGGGCGGGAATGGACTGTCTGCTACTGCACGTACCGAAATTCAACCACACGTACGGACCGTTCGGCCGCGCCATGTTCATCAACTTCATGGCGGGAGGGCTGCTGTCGATCGCGAGCGAGTTGAAGCGTGTCGGCTGTTCCACGCAGGTGCTCCACCTCGGGATCGAGCACTTGGCGGACCCGGCGTTCGACCTGGCCGCGTACCTGGAGAAGAGCCGCCCCAAGGTCATCGGGCTGTCGCTGAACTGGCACCACCAGTGCGTGGACACGCTTGCTGCCGCCAGGGTCGTGAAGAGGGCGCTGCCCGACTCCTTTGTCGTGCTGGGCGGGTTTACGGCAGGGTCGTTTGCGAAAGAGATCCTGGAGGGCTTCGACAGCGTGGACGGGGTCGTGCGCGGGGAAGGGGAGCGGCCGATGCGGCAGATCGTGCGGGCCGCGTGCGGGCTTACCCCGTTTGCCGGGGTGGAGAACCTCTGCTGGCGTGACGGCGGAAGGATCGTGGAGAACAGGGTTTCGTGGCACGCCACGGACGACGACCTCTCCTCATTCGACTTCGGGGATTTTTCACTCCTTGGCCGAGCGCGGGACTACCCCCACCTGTTCGCATACATGTTTCCGCCTGAGCGTACCTGGCTCAACCGGCTGATGCTGGAATGGAAGCGCTCTGCGTCGTTCCTGCTTCCGCTGGGCCGCGGGTGCCTTAATCGTTGCGCCTGGTGCGGCGGCGGCGTCGATGCGACCACGAAGCTGCTGGGCCGCAAGGCCATCTCACACATGTCGGCGGATGCTGCCGCGGACCTTGCGATGCGGGCCGCGGGATTCGGTTTCACGTCGGTTGCGACGGATTTCAACGGGCCGGGGGTTGAGGCCGTCATTCGGGGAATGCTTGGAGTCTGTCGGGCAAAGGGGTTCAAGCCCCGCTTGACGATGGAGGCCTGGTCGCTTCCCGGGGCGGACTTTATCGAGGAGTTTGCCGCGTCCGCTGCGCCAGGGTCTGCCATAGAGTTTTCTCCGGACTTCCCGCTTGAGGACGAGCGACACTTCTACAAGGGTTACCAGTTCACCAACGAGGAGCTCTTCGCAACGCTGGACAGGATGCACCGACTGGGGGTGACCGCGGGGCTGCATTTCCTGTACGGTCTTCCTTCCCGCTGCCGGGATGAGAAGCGGGTGGCAGAGGTGATGGAGCGACTGCACGCCCATCCCGCGGTTGAGCGATTGCAGCACCACCCGTGCGAGCTGGAGCCGATGGCGCCGCTGTATCTCCAGCCGGAGCGCTACGGGATCATCCGCAAGGTGAGCACGCTGGCTGACTTCATGAAGATGCATTCGTCGGGTGAGCTGCGCATGGGATTCGAGCGACCCGACGCGTCGGAAGAGGAGCTGCTTCGGCTTCGCTGCAAGCACGCATGCATCGTGGGCAAGTGGGGGCGCCAGAAGTGTGCGCTCGCCCGCATGGCGACGGACCATCCCGTGCTGGATCCCGTGATCTACGCGGCGGGCAAGGCCGTCTGCGCTCTAGGCCAGGACAATGCGTTGGCCCGGAAGCTGTGGCCCGGCGCCAAGTAGAGGGTCGGGGCCGAAGCTCACCGACGCGATCATGCGGGTATACTCACGAGCAAGGTTGGTGAGCCCCGCTGCAGCCAGCAGCGAGCGCCGGTTGGCGAGGGAAGCAGCCACGGTGGCAGCGTCGCCCAGGCGCACCCAGGAGTCGGAAAGAAAGAGCCGCAGGTCGTATTCGGTGCGCAGCCGATCTCTGGACAGGGTGTGATAGGCGTCAACTACGTGCGGGAAGACGTCGATCGCAGACTTCGACAGACGCGGGCCGACCCGATCGGGGTGTATTTCGAGGGCCAGGGTCCGATACCGCTCTTTCACAACGGCCTGAGCTGCGTCGAGCGGGACGCCCAGAAGCTCGTAACACGATGCTTCCGTGCGCACGCAACCGACAAGCCTGGCGACCGTGCGCTCCGTCCCCGTCGCCGGCTCTCCGAGCGTACGCACCGCCCCAGTCGCAGGTTCGATCCCGATGTGCTCACCGCTGCGGCAGCACGTAGCGGCCTGGGCGGCTGCGGTGCCCACGGGCGTGCAGTCGCCGACGGATGCAGGTTCCATCTTGTTTACGAATTCAAGGAAGTCGAACGCAAGCAGGAAGCAGAGCGACCGGAGTTGCTGGGGAGCGTCCATTGCGCGGTCCAGGCGCACGTCATCGAGCAGTGCGTTCATCAACGTTGGGGAGAGGTGTTTTCGGACCTGAGGAGGCATGCGTTTTGCCTGGGCCAGGCGTGCGTGGGTGGTGGGAACCCGTGCCGCGACGTATGGGAAGAAAGCTTCCAGCGGGCCGGTGCCCGCGGCGACCGCGGCAGCTTCCATCGGGTTGCAGATCGGGCTGGAGAGCGGGACCCTTGCGAAGTGGGACATGCCTTCCGAGAAGGTGTACGAGAGCCCGCTGCGTGCGGAGCATGCAACCAGGCGCTTGTGGAGCTGAGACGTGAGAGCGGCGGCAAGGTCGTCCCCGGTCACCATCGACTCGGCCAGCAGCATCTGCCCCAGGAGCTGTTTCCCCCCGATTGCGGGAAGGGCCTGGCGCCTAAGCACGGGCAGGATCAGCCGAGCCTTTGCTTCGCCCAGCATTTCGCCCAGCGGCGCAACTCCGTCACGGCTGACCGAGTGACACGGGAACCCGCGCTTGAAGTAGAATTTGAAAACCGAGTCGGCCCCATTGCGATCCACGACCTCCAGCACCCCGGTCTGCTTGCCGCAGTAGATGGCGCCCAGCACCGCGGCAAACGGGGTCGTCTTGCAGCTTCCGCCATGCCGGTCGATAGTGTCCATACCCACCCCCACAAAACACGCACGCATTATTTGGCGGATCCCGACGGCCGTCAAAAATCCGACACCGGAAATCATCGTGTCCCGATGGGAGGGCCGGGGCCGGAGTCAGCGTTGTCTCCTTCCCCCGGGCGTGGGACGGGGCGTGTGTCACCGGAGAGCAGGGCATCCAGCATCGTCTCCCTCCCCCCAGGCGTGGGACGAGGCGCTTCGTCCATCCCCGCGGGGGCACTTTTTTGACCGCGGATCCTCCTGCCCCTAAAATGGCGCACAGGTCTGAGGGGGGCCGTCCGGGCATGGGCTCAATGGTCGTGTTCTCGAACGTTACCAAGAGATACCCCGGGGGCATCACCGCGATAGACAGCCTTTCATTTGGTCTGGAAGAAGGGGAGTTCCTGTTCATCACGGGGCCATCGGGTGCCGGCAAGTCGACAGTGCTGAGGCTGCTGCTGGCCGAGGAGGGACCCACCGCCGGGCAAATCATCGTGGCCCGACGCAATCTCGGCTCGCTCCGCGAGTCGGCGATTCCTTACCTTCGGCGCAACATCGGGGTCATCTTCCAGGATTTCCGCCTCATAGACAGCCGAACCGCGTTCGAGAACATAGCCGTAACTCTGGAGGTGCTCGGCCTCCCGTCTTCGGAGATCCGCAACCGAGTGGGACAGGTCATGGAGGTGCTGGGGATCTCCCGGCTTGCGGAACATCGGCCCCCGATGCTTTCGGGAGGCGAGCAGCAACGGGTAGCGATCGCCCGCGCAGTGGTGAATGACCCGCCCCTCATCATTGCCGACGAGCCCACAGGCAACCTCGACCCGGCCCTCAGCGTCGAAGTGATGAACTTGCTGATGGATTGTCACAGGAGGGGAACGACGCTCCTGGTAGCGACTCACGACTTAGGGCTCATGAACCGATACAGAGCCCGCTGCCTCAGCCTGGAGCGCGGCGTCCTGGTCGAAGAGACAATCACGGGAGAGCAAAGTGAAGACGCTTAGAGTCGCGCTCTACTTCTTCCGTGAGGCGGTGGCCAACCTCGGGCGCCACCCGCTCCATTCAGGAGTGGGCATCCTTACGGTGGCGGTGTCGCTCATAATGGTCGGGTTCCTCGGGCTCTTCCTCTGGAAGGCCAACGGGCTGGTCGACCGCATGGCGGGAGGTCTCACCCTCACGGTCTACCTGGCGCCGGAGGTTGATCGGGCTGCGGCAGACGAGCTGGCTACCGTTATCTCAACGGAGTGGGGCGAGGTCGAATCAGTGACGTTCATGTCCGCTGAGGAGGACCGGCAGCGAAATCTGAGGCTGCTGCCCGCTGAGCTGGTCGAAGATCTGTCGCCCGCGATGGTGCCCGCCCAGCCCACCATAGAGGTGGAGCTGAAGGTCGAGCGGCTCACGGAACAGCGCGTGGACGCGATGATCGAATGGTTCTCGTCGCTGGAGAACGTACGGGGAGTGGACGAGGTCCTGTTCGGAGCGGAGAAGATCGCTGCGGCATTCTCGCTGGTGCAGGGCAGCAGGAAGCTCCTGGCGTTCATGTCGCTCGTCCTGGTGCTTGCAGCGCTGTTCTTCGTGATGACGACGACAAGACTGATCGTGGAGGGCAGGCGCAAGGAGATCGAGGTGCTGTTGCTGGTGGGTGCGACGCCCGGGTTCGTGCGCATCCCCCACTATATCGAAGGAGCGTTGCAGGGACTTGCTTCCGGTGCTCTGGCGTACGCGTGCGTCTGGCTACTTCAGCGCCACATGTTGTCGTCACTCAGATCCGATGTGTTCCTTCAGGTGCCGGTGGATCTCCTTCCTGTCGGGATGGTTGCCTGGTTCCTCGCAGGCGGGCTCGTGCTGGGCCTCGGAGGAAGCTCGATCGGCCTCTCCCGGTATCTGCGGCTGACCCGATGAGCCATCTCCGTTCGACCAGAAGGCTTGTGTCATGTTCAGCTTCCGCTTGGTCAAGAGGTTGACCCCATGATCGATCCTGGCTCGATCAGGAGAAAGAGCAGATGAAGCGCTTCGGCACGGCACGGAGGTCCAGCGCCTATGCGATGGCGGTCGTGCTGCTGGCGGCGCTGGCGGCCCGTGCGTCGGACATCCTGCCTCCGGACCCGAAGGGGCGCATGCTCATGGAAGTCGTGGACACGCTGGAACGGGACATGGAGGAGCTGGGCAAGAAGCGGAGGGCACTGAACGGCAGCCGCGACCAGGTGGAAACCGAGCTGGCGATAAACCAGGAGACGATCATCGCCATCGACGCGGAGCTGGAGACCATGACGGAGACGATGCAGCGGCTGACGCGGGCGATCGTGCGGATGCGCGAGCCCGACGACCTGCTCCTGCTGTTCTCCTCGATGCGCTATCACGACCTCCAGGTATATCGCAGGGTCGTGTCGAAGTTGGCTGTGAACGTCTCCGGCCAACTCACGACACTGGTCCGCTCTCGGCGCACACTGGACAAGCGGCAGGCAGCGCTCCTTGCGCAGCAGAAGGACTTGTCGGAAAGGCGCGATAGGCTGCTGGCCGAGACGTCCGAAGTGGAGAAGACACTTGACAGGAAACGGAAGGAGCTGCAGGACCGCCTGTCGAAGATCGCGGCGGTCGAGAGCCTGTTCATGCCCACCGCCATAGCTCCGGGGGCGGGCGACGCCGGTGCAGCGGCTGCCGGGCGACCATCCGCAGCGCTGACGGACGCAGTAGACCTCGGTGCGTTCAAGGACAAGAAGGAGCTGCAGATACCGATTAGTCCGGGCCGCGTGATCAAGGCGTTCGACAGGACGCCGGCCCCGCCGATGGGGACGGAGAAGATGGTGCGCGGGTGGATTCTGGTCCCGTTCTTCTCGGGCAAGAAGAAGGAGGCGACGGAGTCGGCCTACGTCAGGGCACCTGCGGCGGGCGTCGTTGCGTTCGTGGGCGATGTCCCCGGATTTGGCTACACAATGATCCTCGACCACGGCCACGGGTTTTTCACCGTCTATTCCAATCTCTTCAAGGTGAATCCGCTGAAAGGCGAGGCGGTCCAGCAGGACCAGCTCATGGCCGTGGTGCGCAGCCCCGCGCCGGGAAGGGATCTCCCGTATCTGTACTTCGAGCTCCGCGAGAACCGGATGGCCGTCGATCCCCGCCCGTGGTTCAAGCTCAGATCTGTCGAGTCCGGAGAAGGCAAGTAGGCCGATTCTCAAGCATGGAGGCCGGAGAAGCGCGGCGGCCGTGATCCTGGGCCGGGGGCCCAGGCAATCTGATCAAGGAGGCCGGAGAAGTGCAGCGGCCGTGATCCTGGGCCGGGGGCCCAGGCAATCTGATCATGCGCCGACAACGGCTATGGACGCGCAAGCAGCGCCTTGACGTTGGCGGAGAGGGAGTTGTCCGCGGCGAGGTGCTCCAGGCAGACCGGGCAGCGCCATGTCCAGTTGGTTGGGAGAAGCGTGCCGGGGACATTGATGCGGTGGTCAGCGGGATCGCCGGGCAGGAGGCCGAAGGGTTCGAGGATGTCCTGGAGCATGAGGATCATGAAGAGGGATCGAGAAGATGCGAGCCAGCGGATGAGCTGGACAGCGAAATCTGAGGGGAGCCTGGCGGGGGGCTCGCCGGGGTTGGCGAGGAACTGCCACAGATCCCGGCGGTCCTTGGCGTTGTCTTGCCACCAGCCGGCAAGCGTGTCCGAGTCGTGCGTGGAGAGCGTGGCTACCGAGAGGGGCGGGTACTGGTCGGGCCTCATGAAACGGCCGTCGCCGTCCCACCATTTCTCCCACCGCTGGACTTTGAGCCCGCATATACCGAGCTTGAGCAGCGTGCTCCTGCAAACCAGAGGGATCGTGCCAAGGTCTTCAGCAAGCGGAAGCATGTCGCAAGAGTCCAACATCATGGTGAGGAGCTTGCGCCCGTGGTCGCCCCACTTGCTCTCGTCGGCGGGAATAAATGCTCCGTCTCTGCCGCCTTTCCGGCCGTAGGGGATGGTCCAGATGCGGAAGAAACCGACCACGTGGTCGATCCGGTACATGTGGAAGAACTGCTGTGCGTGCTTGAGGCGGTTGCGCCACCATTGGAAGTCTTCGGCTTCCAGCGCTGCCCAATTGTAGGTCGGGAAGCCCCAGTTCTGTCCGTCTTCCGCGTACATGTCCGGAGGCGCTCCCGCTGCAGTATCCATGAGGAAGAGACGGGAATTGCGCCAAACGTCCGCGCTGTCTCTGCCCACCAGGATGGGGATGTCGCCCTTGAGCAGCACTCCCCTTGCGGCAGCGTAGTCCGTCGCGTTTCGGAGCTGGGAGAGCGACAGCCACTGCTCGAACAGGTGGAACGTGATGCGATCCCTCAGCTCGAACCTGGCCTGGTCGAGCTTGTGCGGCTCCGAATAGAGGGCGCCCCACTGTTCCCACGAGCCGTATCCGTGCCTCTCCTTGAGGGCACGATAGAGGGCGTAATCATCTACCCAGGGGTTGAGGCGGGAAAAGCCTGCGAGGGTCTCGTCGAGCGCTTCGTTCCTGGACTGGAAAAACGCGTCGGCAAGTAGCCCCTCTTTCTCTCTGCGCACCGCCGCATAGTCGATTCGGGGAGCCCGATTCAGGCGGGCCGCTGCGTCCCGTGCTCGGCCGACGAGGTCGGGGGTGTCGCGGACAGCGTCCACCAGATCCAGCGCGATGTACAGCGGATCGAGAGCGAACGCGGAGATAGCGGCGTACGGGATGGTCCCTCCGATCCCCATGTCGTTTACCGGCAGGATCTGGATGACCGAAACGCCGACCTCGACGCACCAGTCCACCAACGCTGGAATGTCGCCGAAATCTCCGACGCCGCAATCCCTCTGGGAACGCAGCGCGGATACCGGGACACACACGCCGGAACGAAGCGCCGGCCCGATGCGTTCCCAATGCGGCCACGTCGGGGTCCGCTCCAGTTGTTCAAGCAAGCTTCGTCCGCACGGTTCGGCCATGCCGTCCTCCTCAACCATCGGCCGCGCAGTATATCGTTATTCTTCCATCTATGGGAGTGCCGTGGTACCCTCGCACACTGATTGTTGAGCCGCGCCCAGACGATGACGGGCGCGTAAGCTGCTACGGGTCGCCATGGACATTCGCAGCGGAATTTACTCGGGTGCTGCAAAGACAGTGGAGAGATTCGTTCGGTGGACGACCGTCCACCCGTGGACCACACTGGTGTCCTCCTGCCTGGTGACCCTGATCTTCGGTTACTGGGGTTTCAGCATACCGTTGAAGACCAACATCGAGGATCTGTTCCCGGAAACAACTCCGCACGTGGTCCGAGCAAAGGAGACCCGCGAGCGGCTTTCATCTTCGACGCAGGTGCTGCTGGTTGCGGTGTCGCCCGAGAAGGATGCGAACATCCGGTTCGTCACCGACCTGGTGGCGCAGCTCAGGACCAGCCCGTTGATCGAGTCGATGGAGTACCGTCGCGACATCTCGTTCTTCAAGAAGAACGCTGTTCTGTTCATGGACGAGGACGAGCTGAGGAAGAGCGACCGGCGCTTGAAGCGGGCGATCAAGAGGGCCGTGGAAAAGGACCTCGGGCCGTTCGATTCGGACGAAGAGGCAGGGGGAGACGCTGCTCCCGAAGCGACGAAACCCTCCGGCGACGACGGCCTGGTGGAGGACTTCGGGGCGCCGAAGGCGGCGGAGAAGAAGGCGGAGCTGGTGGAGGACTTCGGGGCGCCGAAGGCGGCGGAGAAGAAGGCGGAGCTCGTGGAGGACTTCGGGGCGCCGAAGGCGGGGGAGAAGAAGGCGGAGATCGTGGAGGACTTCGGGGCGCCGGAAGGGCAAGCGAAGGAGGCGGAAGGGGAGGAAGAGGAGGAGGCGGAGGGTGCGGAGCCCGAGGGGGAAAAGGAGAGCACTTTCGCCGTGCCGACCGAGGACGAGGTGCGGGAGAAGTACGGGATCGGTTCACTCTCCGAGTACGAGACGAACGCGGATGGGACGATCATCGCGTTGCGGATCTTCCCATCGTTTGCGCCTGCGGAAGTAACCCGGTCACGCGAGTTGCTGAAGCTCATCTCCGGCACGATCGAGGATATGAAGCCCGCATCCTACAATCCGGAAATGGACTGGGCAATGGAGGGCGACTACCACAAGAAGATAGAGGAGATCGATATTCTGTACCGCGATCTTCTCTTCTCGACGTTCTCGGCTCTGGGCCTTATCTTCCTGCTGATTGCAGTGTTCTTCAGGAGACCGCGGATAGTCGTGCTGACGTTCATTCCGCTGACCGCAGGCCTGGCATGGACCATGGGGTTCGCGTACGCAACCATGGGCAGCCTCAACCTGGTAACCGCGTTCATCTTTGCCGTGCTGTCGGGGTTGGGCGTAGAGTATTCCATGCACGTTGCTGAGCGATACGTGGAGGAGCGCGAGGCCGGCAGGGCGCCGGCCGAGGCCGCGGTGGCCACGCTGAAGACTCTGAGCCGGGCGATGTTCGGGTCCGCTGTCATGACTTCGTGCGGATTTCTTGCATTGATGATCTTCGAGTTCCGTGGTTTCTCGCAGTTTGGTGCGATCGCGGGCATCGGCATTCCGTTGTGCCTGTTGGTCGTCTACCTGTTCTTCCCGCCGATGGTGGTGGTCTTCAACCGCTTCTGGCCGGAGAAGCCCTATGTGAAGCGTCTGTCCGTGGCGCGCGCCACAGGGCTCTACTCAAATCCCAGGCGTGCGGTAGCAGTGCTGGCAGGGGTCGCAGTCGCTGCCGGTCTGCTCCTCCCCGGGCTGGCAAAGGTGGACTTCGAGCCGGACATGAAGAAAGTCATGACTCCGAGCGCAGAGACTCACCGCGAGAAGATCATGGACAGGTACAAGAAGGAGGTGTCGAAAGGCTCGGCTTCGCCAATTGCGCTGCTGACCGACTCCATCGAAGAGACCAGGACCGTTCACAGGTACCTGGAAAGGTACAAGGAGAACTTCGAGCACCTCCAGACCATCTCGTCTGTATTCACGTTCGTACCCGACGACCAGGAGCGGAAACTGGAAATCGTGAAGACCATGCGGGAGCGGCTCCAGCGTAAGCTTGGAGCGCTCAAGGGCAAGGACCTGGAGGATGCGAAGAAGGCGCTGGAGTATCTGGGACCCGAGGCGTTCGCAGTCGACGCTCTCCCGGACTGGGTGAGGAAGAAGTTCACGGACAAGCAAGGGAAGTTCGGAACGTTCGTGATCCTTGGAGCTTGGGGCAACAAGGCAAATGCGCTCCGCGTCGGAGAAATCACGCGGGAGCTCGACGACATCGAAGTGAACGGAAAAGTCTACCACACGTCCGCGAGCTACTACATCCTCAAGGACGTCTACGACATCGTGCGCAAGGAGGGACCGCTTGCACTGCTGCTTGCGGCTGCCGCAGCGCTCATCATGGTGCTGCTTGATTTTGCGAAATTCTGGCACGCGATAATAGCGTTCTTCCCGGTGCTGCTCGGCGTCGGCTGCTTTGTCGGGCTGATGGGCTGGACCGGTGAGAATTTCACGATGTTCAACATGATCATTCTGCCGTCGATTTTCGGCACCAGCATCGACACGTGCACGCACGTCCTGCATCGTGTTCGTGAGGAGGGGCCGGATCACATAGGCACCATTGCGAATACCACCGGAGCCGCGACTTTCCTGGGTGCGGCGACAAACGCGCTCGGGTTCGGAAGCATGCTGTTTGCTACCAATCCGGGGCTTGCGAATATTGGCAAGCTGGCGCCGTTGGGACTTCTGCTGTGCTGGCTTGTCTGCCTTAACCTGGCTTGTTCCTGGGGCTATCTCCGGGAGCGTTGGACAAGGCGCGCCGGGGCCCAAGCGTGATCGCCCAGACCGGGCGTCACGCGTCGGCTTTCTGTCGTGGGTTGTAGGATACCCTGCGCAGCCATGGCGAAGCGGGGCGGATTGTGGAGGACCCTGCGCAGCCATGGCGAAGCGGGGCGGACAGCGGGCGATGTGAGGGAGCGCATGGAGTGGCTGCACCTGCTGGCGGTAACGATGCTTGCCGCGCCTGCCTGCGCTCACGAGCCGATGGATGACGAGCCGCTGTACGAAGAAGTCCTTTTCGCCCAGATCGACAAGGACAAACCCAAGCCGAAGGCGGAATTCCCCTTTGACGACCTGCTTATCGACGACGACGTCCCGATGGGCCAGGCCCCGGCAGTGCCGCTGCCCGCGCATAGCGCAGTGGTGCAGGACTGGCGCACGTTCATGGAAGGCGGCGAATGCGAATCGGTGGGAGCCCCGAACAAGGGGAAGGTGAAGGGCGCAAGGAGGCAACCGGCCAAGGGTGGCGGCTTCATGCGCAAGAACGACAACGCTTCGTTCGGCACCGACGAGACGGTGGCCCTGCTTTCCTGGGTCTGCGCCAGGATGGAGCAGATGTACCCGGGAACCGCCCCGGCCGTGATGGGCGATATCAGCACCGAAACAGGTGGAAGGCTGCGGCCGCACAAGTCCCACCAAAGCGGCCGCGACGCTGACGTGGGCTACTACTTCGCGGGCAACCCGGAGTTGGACCATTTCAAGGACGCAAGCCGCGACTCCCTGGATGCAGAGAAGACCTGGACGTTCGTCGAGCTGCTCCTGTCTACCAGCCAGGTCGAGTACTTCTTCATCGATCGCCGCCTCCATGAGCCGCTGTACAAGGAGGCGCTTGCCCGAGGCTGGAAAGATGAAGAGCTGAAGGTGCTGTTCGAGGCACCAGTCGGCAAGACTTCCGGCACCGGCGTGATTCGGCACCAAAAGGGACACCTGCACCACCTCCACGTGCGATTCCGGTGCCCCGACGGCGATCCAAGCTGCCGCTGACTCCGCTCCGCCGCGCCCCTACCGTTGAGTCCCCGGCGGAAGCGACAAGCCTCGGCGACGCCACAGATTGAGCAAGTGCGCGTGCGTGCAAGGCTCCGCAGCGGCACGCGCCTTGACAGCCATCGTCGCGGCGGCCCTGGGATTGCTGGACAGGAACCGCAGATGGGCGGCGAGGGAGCCCGAGTCGCCGGGCTCGAACACCAGCCCTGTCTCGCGGTTGCGTACCCACTCCGGCATGCCGCCTACGCGGGAGACCACCGGAACTACGCCCCACGACATGCCATGGATGAGGACCGACGGCACCCCTTCGGCCAGCTCCGGAGGCGTTCCGGCCCGTGGCTCCGACGGGACGGCCAACACGTCGTGCCGAGCGAACAGCTCCGGCATGCCGTCGTGCGGAACGTGGCCCAGGATCTCGACTCGGTCACGCAGCCCCGGAGCCCGGAGCCGTGCGGAGAGCGGCCCTGGGCCTGCGATCGTGAGGCGTGTATGCCGAGTCGCGGCGACGGCACGAAGCAGTGTTTCCAAACCCTTGTCCGAGGTGAGACGGCCAGCATACAGGACCTTGAGCGGCAGGGAGTAGGAGCGCGGCGCAACCCTGGCTCCGTCTCTTTGTCTCAATGCTGCTGGCGGCATTGGAAGCACGGTGCAACGCTCCTCCAGGTCGATCCGGCGTCTGGCCGGAAGCAGCGACAGGGCGAAGTTCCTCTGAGCGGAAGATACGAAGTGTCCAATCGTGCAGTTGGCAAGCAATGCATCGAGCAGACGGGGCCCGAGCCTCATCCCGCGCAGCAGCCGAAGCCCGCCGCCGTGCTCGATCGCTACGTGAGGTGCGCCGCTCCACCGCGAGAGGATCGCCCCCACGAGCCCGCAAGGGATCATCCAGTTCGAGACGATGATGTCGGCCTCCTTGACGGCACGCGCAGCGCCGAGAGCGAACGCTCCAAACGAGAGGGGGAGCTCAAGCGCCAACAGCGGGTCCTCCCGCAGCGCATCGAGCACCCCGTGACGTCCAAACAGCGTCTGCGCTCTGCGGCCCGGGGCTGTAGTGCGGAGGACGGAGACGCCGCGGATCTCCTCCTCCGCCGCTGCTCCCAGCCCGGGGTGCGGAGCGACCACTCTTACCTGGTGGCCGCGTTCGACCAGCGCAGCGGCAAGGTCAAGCACGAATGCCCCGCGGAAGTCGCCCGCGTGTGCGGGAAACGACGTGGTCAGGACCTCGATGCGCATCTCTATGCACCGGTCAAGGTCTTCAATTTCAGGTCCCCCTCTTCGGCGGCGAGACCTCTCTGGCCAACCGGAAGACAAGCGAGCGCGCCAGCACGTAGGCAAGGGGCAAAACCGCTGCCACCGGGTTGATGCCGGATCGCTGTCCCTCGTATACCGGCCGCACTTCCACTTGCTCCATCCGGGCCCCGGCGGAATGCATGTGGGCGAGGAAGTCGTTCGGAAAGCCGTAGCGCGGGTAGACCTTCTCCAACTCGACCTTGCGCAAGGCTTCCGTGCTCACCGCGGTGTAGCCGCACTGGGAGTCCATGACGCATGCATAGCCCGAGGCTACACGTGTCAGGTACGACAGTGCCAGGTTTCCCGCAAGCCTCAACTTCGGCATCACGCGAAGCGTGTCGTGGTGCAGGAACCTGTTCCCCTTTACGTAGTCGGCCCGGCCGGACGCTACCGGGGAGATGAGGGCGGGGAGGTCGTCCGGGTCCATCTGGCCGTCGCCCGCCATCACGACCGAGATGTCCATTCGCTCCTCAAGTGCGCTTCGGTAGCCGGTGAGGATCGCTCCTCCGACGCCGCGGTTCGTCCTATGCGAGACGAGCTTCACCCGTGGGTCGGAGACTTCGCGGGCAGCGGGGAGCGTGCGGTCCCTGCTGTGGTCGTCGATGACGATTATCCGGTCCACCCACGACGGCACTCGGCGGATGGTCTCCGCTATCCTGCCCTCTTCATTGAAGGCGGGCACTACTACCGCAACGGTCTTGTTCTGGAACATTGGCTGTGCGCCGGCCCTTGGGTGCCCGGTACGCTAGGACTGCTTTTCCTCTGTTTCCACGGCGAGGTCATCCTGTCCCTCGTCCCCGGCCTGAACGTCGGTGTCGAGTGCTTCCGCTTCCTCGGGCGCTTCCTCCCCGGACGCGTCAGCATCGCTCTCCGCCGCTTCGGAGGCTTCGGATGCCGCGTTCCCCGCAGCACCTTCTGCGGCAGGCGAGCGCGGTACGCGTTCCCGGGCAAGCGCGGTCTCCCTGCGGACCTTGCCGGTCTTCAGGAAGTAGAGCTCGTCATGGGCCAGGTCGAGCTGCATCTGGGTAACCATGTATGCCCTGCGGTTGTGCTCTGCCTTGCGCTTGAGGACACGCACCTCGGCGTCTGAGACCTGCAGCGCCATCCTCAGCTCCGTCACCTTCTTCTTCAGCGCATCCAGCTCCGTGCGATCGGGGCGGTCCGGGGCGGGCTTGTCTTCCTTCGGGACTTCCCGGTTCCGGTCGCGTTCCCGCTGCCTGTCCGCCTGCCTCTCCGCATCCTTGATTTCGATCGTCTTCCGGGCAGCGGCAAGGTCGGATTCGAGCTTCCTGTTCTTCTCAGCGAGATTCTTCAGCTCTTCTGCCGAGGACGCCTGCTTCTGGCGAAAGGCGACGTATTCCTCCTGGACCTGCCGCAATGCGGCGTCCTTTGCTTCCATGCGGCGCAGGAACTCCTGGTCACGATCCTGCAGGTCCCTGTCCTGGCGGACGCCCTTGCGCGCCTGGTCTTTCAACTCCCGGTTGCGCACCTTGAGCTCGTCGGTTTCCTTGCGCGCAGACTCGGCCTGCTCCGTGAGCTTGTCGACCTTCTTGCGCTGCTCATCAGCTTTGGCGTCCTGCTTGGCCAGCGCCGACTTGAGTTTCTCGATCTCGCTCTGTAGATCCTCTATCTCTTTTCTGCTGCCGAAGAATCCCATTGGCAACCTCACTCGGACACCTTTAATATCAAACGGGCATTGGAACCACAATTGTTTTTTGGGTTTTGCCGGGCTATCCTGCCCCGACGGGAGGGAGCCCTTGGCATGAACATCACGCTGGCAGAGCTGAAGGCGGTGACAGCGGAGCTTGCTGAGAAGCTGGTTGGCACCGCTGTGCATGAAGCCAGGGCGCCCAGCCCCACGGCAGTCGTGCTCACGCTGCGTGCCCAGGGCGAGAACCTGTTGCTGCTGGTGGAGACGCAGCACCGGGAGGCCCGCATCCACCTGGTGAGCGAACGGACCAGCACGCTGTCGCCGCCCCCGGCATTCGTCAGCAAGCTGAGGGCGGACCTGGAAGGGGCGAGGGTCACGGCCGTCGAGATGCCATGGGACGACCGGGCGATCGTCCTGCGCTTTCGCCGCGCTGATCACGAGCGAGCCCTGGTCGCGGAGTTCTCCAGCCACCACTCGAACGCGTTCCTGACCGAGGCCGACCTCACGATCATGCTCGCACTCGTCCCGTCGGCGTCGCACAAGCGCGGCCTGGTGCCGGGCGAAAAGTACGTGCCGCCGCTTCCGAGGGCCGAGCTGCCCTCGGCTGTGCCTGCGCCCACCCCCCCAACCGGTCCCGTGGACCGGCCTCCCCCACAAGTGGGGAGGCGATTGCCGCCCCCCTCGGTCCCGTCCCCCCTCGGCCGGGGAGGGCCGGGGAATGATCAAATCCCCTCCCCCCAACGTGGGGGAGGGCAGGGAGGGAGGGCACTAGCCGGCACCCCCTCCCCCAGCGCGTCTCTGGAACGTGCCTTTGCCGAGGAGATCGGCGCCCGCCGGATCGAACAGGACCGGGTGCGGCGGACCGCACAGATATCCGCTCGCCTGAAGCGGGTGCGTGCAGCGGCCCAGCGTGCTGCCGAGGACTTGCGCAAGTTGGAGGAGATGCAGGTTTACCGCAGGTACGGCGACCTGCTGAAAGTGAGCCTGCACGCTGCCCGGCGCGGGATGGCATCCGTGGACCTGACCGATTGGGCGACCGATCCTCCGGAGGTCGTCTGCGTGCCGCTGAAGCCGGAGCTTGGCCCGCGGGAGAATCTGGAATGGCTCTTTGCCCGCTACAAGAAGGCGGTGCGCGGCATTCCCCAAGTCACTAAGCGTCTCGCGGAGATGGAGGCCAGGAGGAAGGTGTTGAAGGAGGAGCTGGAACAGGGGGGAACCACTGTGCCCGGTGCCGCGCCGTCAGTTCCTCCGGCGGGAGTGCAGCGGCCCGTGCACCGGTCCTTCCGCGAGTACGTCGCATCCACGGGCCGCACCGTCCTGGTGGGCAAGGGAGGGCGGGACAACCACGAGCTCACGTTCAAAATCGCTTCCCCGCACGATGCATGGCTGCACGTGCGCGGGTTTGCAGGAAGCCACGTGGTGGTCCGGCTGGCACGAGGCCAGGAGCCGGACAAGGCGACGCTGCTGGATGCGGCCCACCTGGCGGTGCAGTTCAGCAAGGCCCCCAAGGCCGGCTTCGTCGAGGTGATGTGGACGCTGCGCAAGCGCGTTCGCGCCGCAAAGTACGGCGCACCGGGGGAGGTCGTCGTTCAGTCCGACCGAAACATCGCGTTCGAATTCGACCCGGAACGAATACGGCAGCTAACTGCTCGGCGCGACGATGATTAGACGCCGCGCACCACAGCCCGGGTCGGCATGCCACCAGCCCAAAGTGGGCTGAGTCACATCAGGCCAACGCCCTCTCGTTGACAAGGGATCTGGCGGACTATATAACGTACGGAGTTGATGCGGAGAGGAGCGCGTTCATGAAAATGCAGCTTGTTGCGGCACTCCTGGTTGCGTTGGGAATCTGCTCTCATGCGATTGCCCAGGAGAAGACCCCGGAAGAGTGGTTCCGGAACGGCAACGAGGCGTTCATCGAGGGTGCGTACGAGAAGGCAATCGGGCTCTTTCAGAAGGCGGTCGTCGGCAAGGACGACTTCAAGGAAGCGTGGTACAACCTCGGGGCGGCATACGGCCAGACAAGGCAGTACGACAAGGAGATCGAGTGCTACCGCAAGGCTCTCACCCTTGATCCGGGCTATGCCCGGGCGCACTACAACCTGGCTTTGGCGCTGGAGGACGGGGGCAAGTTCGAGGACGCTCTGGCGGAGTACCGGGAGACGCTGAAGGCAGAGCCGCAGGCGATGGACGCGCTGGTGAACATGGCGATCCTGCTTGCGCGGGTCGACCGGCTGGACGAGGCGATCGAGACCTACCTCAAGGCGATAGGCATCGACGACGGCGTCGCGGACGTGCATTACAATCTGGGTCTTGCGTACGGAAAGAAAGCCGCTGTCGTTGACGACGCGGCGGTTCGCGACGAGTTGCAGAAGAAGGAAATCGCTGCATACGAGAAAGCCATGGAGCTTCGGCCGACGTTCTACAAGGCGTGCTACAATCTGGCGCTCGCGAACAACCGCAGGGGCGACCTGGACGGCGAGATCGCTGCGTACGAGAAAGCGCTTTCCATCCGCCGGAACTATCCCGAGGCCCTCTACAATCTCGCCTACGCATGGGAGGAAAAGGGCAACATCGAGAAGTCTGTGGAGACCTGGAAGCAGTACATCGAAGTCGCATCCAAGTATGAGAGCGAGAAGCCCTTCGTGGAGATCGCCAACAAGGAGCTGCAGCGGCTCCAGGGGACCCCTGCGACCGAGTCGAAGTAACGGAGCACAACTTGCATTCCGGCCCGCATATCGAAGTGCTCGCGGCGATCGCGAGAAGCTGCGATTTCATGGACCCCGAGAAGAAGGGCGGGGCGCACACCGACGTGCTGGTGCTCGACCCGGAGCGGCTTGCAATGGAGCTTTGCTCGCTAGGGGGCGAGGCAGTTTCCGGGCCCGCGGCGGATCGGCTGGGACAGGTATCGGAGACGATCGCCAGGCGCTTCATCGTGAAGCGTGGGAAGATCGAGGATTTCCGGATGCAGGTCGTGGGC
>Ga0172371_10003771_pt1 | contig 23311 bp, 17 predicted proteins | sample Lak12m_FD_114543 | JGI IMG/M metagenome (GOLD analysis project Ga0172371, IMG submission 114543) | Freshwater microbial communities from Kabuno Bay, South-Kivu, Congo - kab_022012_12m | ecosystem: Environmental > Aquatic > Freshwater > Lake | place: Democratic Republic of the Congo: South-Kivu...
CGCTCGACACTCAGTATTCACCTACGAGGAGTTCGCTGCGTTCCTCGATGCCGATGGCCCTCGAAGCGTGAAGACCCGCGACTCGCTCCTTGCTCACCATACGAAGACCGGGCGCATACTCCGCGTCAAACGGGGGTTGTATGCCTCGGTTCCTTTTGGAGCCTCTCCCGATACCTTCCCCGTGGACACATTTCTCCTGGCTGGCAAAATGGCGGAGGATGCCGTAATTGCCTACCACACGGCCCTTGAGTTTTACGGGAAGGCTCACTCAGTGCAAGAAAGGTTTGTTTTCCTTACCGGGAAAGCAATTCGACCGGTGAACTTCCGCGGATATGAGTTCCGAGGCGTACGTTTTCCCAATGCCCTGGTGAAAGGGGATCAGGCGTTTTTTGCCGTAGATAAGGTTGAAAGGGCAGGGCTTCTTGTCAGAGTCACGAGCCTGGAACGTACCCTAGTGGACGTGCTGGATCGCCCCGATCTTGGAGGAGGATGGGAAGAAATCTGGCGGTCTATGGAAGGCGTTGAATTCTTTGACGTAGAGAAGGTCGTGGACTACGCGCTTCTCCTTGAGAATTCCTCGACAGCAGCCAAGGTGGGATTTTATTTGGAAAAGCACCAGAAAGAATTGATGGTGGAAGATGCCCACTTGAAAAGGCTCCGGGACAATATACCCAAACAGCCAACGTATATGGCTCGGAATACCAAGGGTCGTCTGGTAAGAGACTGGAACCTGGTGGTTCCCTCACAAGTCCTTGACCGGGCGTGGGAGGAAATCTCTTGAAATTTTCCAGAGAATTTCTCCTTGCCGAGTCAGGGTCCACAGGGTTCCGCCCAGAGATTTTGGAGAAGGTTTTTCACCTTATCGGTCTGCTGAATGGCTTCAACAGTCATCCCTTCCTTAAAGACCGGCTGGTACTCAAGGGCGGGACGGCTCTGAACCTGTTTCTTTTTGATCTTCCCCGGCTTTCCGTGGACATTGATCTCAACTACGTTGGGTCTCCTGATCGGGAAATAATGCTGTCGGAGCGTCCCAAAATAAAGGAGGCGGTGACGGCGGTCTCCGGCAGAGAAGGATTGAGTGTCCGCCGATCAACAACGGAGCATGCCGCCATCACCTTTTTCCTTCGCTACGACAGTGTACTCGGTCAGGGCGGCGATCTGAAGGTTGACCTGAATTTCATGTTCAGGGTTCCCCTTTGGCCCTTGCTCAAGATGGACTCGCGGCGGATCGGTCCCTATGAAGCAGGAAATGTTCCTGTACTGGACATCCACGAACTGGCGGGAGGAAAACTGGCTGCACTGCTTGCACGACGAGCAAGTCGCGACTTGTTCGATGTCCATGCACTGCTGACTGGGGGCGATCTCGATCCACAGCATTTGCGCTTGGCATTTGTCATCTATGGAGCCATAAACCGGAAGGATTGGAGATCCGTCCAGGTCTCCGATGTGGATTTCACCGAGGGTGAACTTAAGAAAGAATTGATGCCTCTCCTGAGAAAAGATGCTCAGGAATTGGAGTCCCTCAATCGTTGGGCCGAACGGCTCGTGGAAGAGACGAGGACCGCTTTGGAATCCCTGCTCCCGCTCACGGAGTCGGAGAAAGAATTTCTGGACAGGCTCCTGGAATATGGTGAAATAGAGCCGGTCCTGCTCACGGTGGACGAGGGACTCGCAGCTCGGATTAAGCATCATCCCGGTCTTGAGTGGAAAGCCCTCAATGTCCGAGAGTTCAAGGGTAGGTAATGCCGGTCTAAGGACATAGAAATCGCAATGAGAATCAAACCCACCCACTCAGAAACAAAGAAGAGGCGGCATGAGCTTGGATAGATACCTGAAAGAAACGAGGCTTCTCGATTATAGCCATCCGACATTGGTTCAGTTGGTCGAGGAAAGACAGTGGGGAGCCTTGGGAGAGTACGATAGAATAGCCAACATTTATGGTTTCGTACAGAATGAAATCTTTTTTGGCTACAATAAATCAGACAATATTCCAGCCTCCGAAGTCCTGCGGGACGGCTACGGTCAGTGTAATACCAAGAGCATGTTGTTCATGGCTCTCCTCCGAAGATGCGGTATTCCTTGCCGTTTTCATGGATTTACCATTGATAAGAAATTGCAGGAAGGGGCGGTCACTGGCCTCGCGTACAGACTTGCGCCCCGGAATATCATCCATAGTTGGGTGGAAATATACTATGAGGGAAGATGGGTCAACCTGGAAGGCTTTATTCTTGATAGACCATACTTGGAGTGCCTTCAGAGAAAATTCTCGAACGTTGAAGGTGCATTCTGCGGGTACGGAGTAGCAACCTCCAATTTCAAGAATCCACCGGTAGAATGGAAAGGGAATGACACGTATATCCAGAAGGATGGGATCAACCGAGACTATGGGGCGTTTGATTCGCCCGACGACTTCTACGACAAGCACGGTTCAAATCTTTCTGGCTTGAAAAGGTTCATTTATCAGCACATTGTGCGAAAATGGATGAATGCGAACGTGGCAAGAATAAGGACGGGGGCAGACCGTTGAAAATTCCCTAGCGGGTTCCGTCAAGAGCCGTACACACCGTTTCGGGTCTACGGAAAGCATCTTCAGTCTATTTTGAGGGTTCCGAGCGCTGAAGGGATGTGACGGGACTGGTACTGAATTGGCATAATGATGCCCTCTATCCTACCGTGATAAGCGCTGCAGTAGGCCGATCCGGGGCGGTTACCGGAAATGGCTAGTGGAACAAAACCGGTAAAACTGAGATCCTGTGAACCATATAGATTTGCTAAAGAAAGGGCTCTTTAGGAATGGGAGAATCACGACAAACGGGATAGAAAACCTTGACAGGCGACTCTGACGTGTGTACTCTCTTCTTCAAGCCTCAGTCTTACCGAGGCGGCGAGCAGGTGCTCGAAAGGAACGAGAGATTTCGGGTTTGTCATGAAGATGCGAAAATCAACTCTCTTTAGACTGTGGACCGGGCTTTCGGTGATCCTCCTGATTGGAGGCGTAGTGTCTCCCGGTCTGATCTGGTGTCAAGAGAGCGATGGTCGCGTTAACATTGAATACGGACATTGTAAGACGATTCACGTCGATTCTACTTCGCAAGGTGCGTCAGCCATGCAAGGCTCTCGCGAGGTTTGTGTATCGCCATGTGTTGATACACCTGTGTTCACAGTCGGGCCAAACCAGAACCATTTGAACGAGTTGACCCGTTTGATTATTGAGATGGCGGGCGTCGTCCTATTCTCTCTGCCTACAGACAACTTGGATGTTCTGCCTATAACTGTGGCCTCATCTGCTTTAGACGATATTAATTCCTCACTGACTTCAATCCAATCCACTGTTCTTCTCATTTGATTCCTTCCTCCTTGGGTCAATTCGCCCTGCTTTGGCAGAGTGATTGGGCTCCGATCTCCAGGTGCGCCTTATCTGACAGACCCATCCTTTAGCCGTAGGCTTGTGCTGAAGTCCAGAATTGCTCCGCACTCAGGCGAGCCGTCTGGATACTGAATAAGGGGTGCTCTTGTCACCAATGAGAGCCGTGATTCGGAGATCCGGCAAGGATGGTAACTCAACAGCATTTCCAAACCACGGGATTCAACCCGTGGCGACATGAGAACAAGGAGAGCAAAGATGAAAAGACTGATCGTTGTGTTAGCTTTGACCGCTTTATTGATCCCGACGGGGCACGTTGTGGCACGAGATGCAAATCGAGACGCCCTGACTGCCGCGGAGAAGGTTAGGCAGATCCAGAATAAGAAGGAATGGGAGAAGCTGGTCAACGTTGAAGGGGGAACGATCCAGGTTCCGAAAAACAATCCCAGCCAGGACCGCCCTGACTACGATGCGCCGGGACTTTGGGAACCTGCACCATGAAGGAGCATCTGGCAAGAGATGCACAAGGAATTTTCTATGAAGGGATTTATGAAAAATGAAAGCGTTCATCATCGCCCTTACTCTCATGGTTTTCTTGGTATCAGTCCCATTTGCTTTTGCGAGAGGCAACCATCGGTTTGCCATAGACCAAAAATGGAAACAGGTGGAGGCATGGCAGAGAAGCCAAGACAGGATGTTTAAGAAAATTGAGCGCGACGCAGCGAGAGAACTCAGGTCGCTCAAAGGTGAAACACAGACGTACTCCCCGGCTCGCATCATCTATCCTCCTTGTGGACGTTGAAGGAAGAGATGAGGGGGAGTGTTTCCAAATAGTGCCATACGAGGGCTGGTCGCAAGGCTCCTTACAGCACTTCACCATCCCTGTTTTCAATGAGAAAGGATCGTCAAAGTATGGAATTCAGAACAAAGGTAAGAGCCCGTGCTGTCGTGAAAGATTTGCGTGCAGGCATGGGGCCGGTCGAGATCAGGGGAAAATACAAACTCTCGGAAAGAAGTTTTCAGAGTGTGATCAGAAAGCTTGTCGCCTCGGATCTTCTCAAGAAATCAGAGGTTGAACGATGCCAGAAATGGTTTCCGGGCCTCTTTGTGGGCGACCTGCGGCAATCTCCAAGGACGCCGGTAAAAATCCTGTTGATCGTCTGCGATGCTCATAACCCCTCGTGTAAAGGATTCGTGCGGGACATTTCCAGGAAAGGGATTTCCGTTGAGGGATTAGAGGCGAACGTCGGGGATGTCAGGCGCTTGAAGATTCTATCGAGCGACTGGGCTGGGTCTTCAACATTTATGCTCAAAGGAAAGTGCGTCTGGAGAGAGGGCAACGGGACTTCGGACAAAGAGCCCATTGCCGGTTTCGAGATAACGTCCATTAGCGAGCCAGCCATGAATGAACTCACGAAGCTGCTCTGAACTTCGGTATCAACTGTTCCTTCCATTGAGGTCTGGAATGAATCCCTTTGATGGTGGAGCAAACAAATGAGACCGACCAGACAGCCCCGGCTCACTATCCAGGCGGGGCATCAACTCATTCGGAGGAGAAGAAAGATGAAAAGACTGGTTCTTTTGGTAACGGCGGTGGCGTTCCTGGTTTCCGGGTCTCTCGCGATGGCAAGAGATACAAACTGGGAATCTCTGAAGCAGCAAGAGAAGCAACAGCAAGCGGAACAGAAGAAGATCGATGCACAACTGAAGGCGGCTGAGAACGTTTCCAAAGGCGACGTTGCAAAGACAAAAGGCGAAACCGGGGACAAATCGTCGAAGTAACGGATCTGTGAAACCAGATTCTCGACGTCAGCCAGTGTATTGTAATGATGGAGTGGTCGAATGATCACTCCGTCACTTCGAGAGACCGAGGAGCTGAACGGAAAAGGAGACGCTCACTCGTTGGGGAAGTCTGATGAAATACAAGAGAATCTTAATCTTCGGAACGACAATTCTTGTGGGTATTTTTATAGCTGTTTATGCGACAGGGAATCTTCCCCGAAGAGGAGTCGCCGAATCGGCGGTTGAGCATAACCACAAGCATGACGAAAAAGGCCATGACCACGATCATGGTGCGGATGGAAAAAATGCACATAAAAATCTCATTCGACTCTCCGATGAGGCTGCCAAAGAGGAAGGCATAGAGGTCGGTCCAGTCGGTCCGGGAACGTTACAAATCAGCGTCAGCCTTCCTGGTGAGGTTGCAATCAATGCTGACCGCATGGCCCATATAGTCCCTCGACTGGGAGGCATTGTTCGTGAGGTTCGCAAGAAGGCGGGAGACACGGTAGGCGCTGGAGATGTGATGGCGGTAATGGAAAGCCGGGAATTGGCGGAAGCCAAAGCCAAGTTTCTGGCTGCCTTGAAGAGGCTGCAACTGGCAAAGGACAACTTTTCCAGGTTTGAGACCTTGTGGAAGAAAGAAGCCATCCCAGAGAAACAATATTTTGAAATCAGGACAGCTCTGGAAGAAGCGGAAATAGAGAGAGACTCCGCTGAACAAAAACTGCGAGCTTTGGGTTTCCCGGAAGATTTCTTAGAGAGACTCCCGAAACAGCCGTCCTCCTCTTTATCAAGATATGAAATAGAAGCCCCATTTGAAGGAACCGTAATCAGTAAACATATCACCTTGGGAGAAATGCTCAAAGAAGATGCCGACGCTTTTGTAATAGCCGACCTCAGGACGGTATGGGTCAATATCCACGTCTACCCCAAAGACCTTTCGCATGTCAGGGAGGGCCAAAAGGTGAGCATTTCCACGGGGAACGGGATTCCCGACACTGAAGGCACAATTGAATACGTGGAGCCGGTTGTTGGAGACAAGACAAGAGCGGCTGTTGCGCGGGTTGTTCTTCCTAACCCTGACAAGAAATGGCGTCCAGGTCTCTTCGTCACTGCCAAAGTTGTCGTTGAAGACTTTGATGTCCCTGTGCGAGTCCCAAAGACCGCAATCAAGACCATTGAAGGTAAACCCGTAGTGTTCGTACGTGAAGACGAGGGCTTTGAACCTCGAACGGTGAAGACAGGGAGATCTGACAGCTCACACGTGGAAATCGTTGCCGGACTTGAAGCAGGCGAAATGTTTGCGTCCGACGGGTCGTTCCTCCTCAAGGCCGAAGCCGGGAAGGGCGAGGCCGCCCACGAGCACTGACGCATGGCAAGAATTATGTCTGGAGGAACATCATAAATGCTTGGAAAGATCCTGGGATTTTCAATTGAACACCGCTACCTCGTTGTGCTGGCAGTTGTTGCAGTCGCGGGGATAGGAATATATTCATTGCAGCGCCTGCCCATTGACGCAGTGCCGGACATTACGCCGAACCAGGTTCAAATCAACACTGAAGTTCCCGGTCTTTCACCAGTTGATATCGAAAAGCAGGTTACCTACCCTCTTGAGACTACTCTGGCAGGCATACCAGGGCTCACCTACACTCGATCGCTCTCTCGGAACGGATTCTCCCAAGTAGTAGCCATTTTTCGTGATGACGTGAGCATCTATTTCGCCCGTCAGCAGGTCAATGAACGACTCATCGAGGCACGCAAGAATCTGCCGCCTGGAGCAGATCCGAAAATGGGGGCTATTTCCACAGGACTCGGTGAAGTCTTCATGTGGACGGTAAACTACGAGCACCCTGAGGGCAAAGATGCAAAAGTCAGTGACGGCAAGCCTGGGTGGCAGTCTGACGGGTCATATTTGACCCCCGAAGGCCAGCGGCTTACAACAAGTCTGGAACGGGCGGCGTACCTTCGGACAGTTCAGGACTGGATTATCCGACCGCAGCTCAAAAGTCTGGACGGTCTCGCGGAAGTTGATGCCATAGGCGGGTTCGAGAAAAAATATCATGTCCAGCCGGACCCGACGAAACTGTTCTCTTATGGACTGAGTTTTGAAGATCTCATTGAGGCAATCAAGAAGAATAATGTCAGCGCTGGGGCGGGATACATCGAATACCAAGGCGAGGCATATGTTGTGCGAGCCGATGGCAGGATCGGAAATGAAAGCCAGATCGCTGATATTGTTGTCTCTACTCGATCCGGTACCCCCATTCACGTTCATGATGTCGCGACCGTCTCCATAGGGAAGGAACTCCGCACAGGTAGTGCGAGTGAGAACGGATCAGAGGTTGTCGTTGGCACCGCTCTGATGCTGATAGGGGCCAACAGTCGCACAGTGGCAGCCGCTGTTGATGCGAAATTGAAAGATATCAATAAGACCCTCCCTCCTGATGTTCGTGCGAAGCCTGTTCTCAATCGAACCAGGCTTGTTGATGCCACTATCGCGACTGTCCAACGGAATCTGGCGGAAGGGGCCATTCTTGTAATCGTCGTGTTGTTCGTCCTCTTGGGGAACATTCGGGCGGCAGTGATTACTGCCTTCGCCATCCCTCTTTCCATGCTCATGGCTTTCACCGGAATGGTGCAGTGGAACATAAGCGGAAATCTCATGAGCCTGGGAGCCATTGACTTCGGTTTGATCGTGGATGGGGCGGTGATTATTGTAGAAAACTGCCTACGCCGTTTGGCTGAAAAACAACATCAACTCGGTCGAATGCTGACCCTGCAGGAACGTCTCCGGGAAGTCACAGACGCTAGTAAGGAGATGATCCAGCCATCGGTTTTTGGACAGGCAATCATCATCACTGTCTATGTCCCGATCCTTTCTCTCACCGGCGTAGAGGGCAAAATGTTTCATCCGATGGCTTTCACGGTGATACTGGCCCTTGTTTCGGCATTCATTTTATCACTTACTTTTGTTCCGGCTATGGTTGCAATTGTAATCCGTGGCAAGGTCAAAGAAGAACAAAATTTCTTGATGCGCCTTGCCGAGAGGTTCTACAGGCCGGTCCTCAAAATGGCGATTCGCCGTCGTTACCTGGTAGTGTTTTCTGCGGTCGGAGTTTTTGCAGCCTCGCTTCTCGTTTTTGGACTGTTGGGTCAAGAGTTCGTTCCGACTCTTGATGAAAAAGACATAGCCACCCATGCAATGCGTATCCCCAGTACGAGCTTGACCCAATCCACGGAGATGCAGCAGAAGGTTGAGAAGACAGTCAAAAAGTTCCCGGAAGTAGCGTTTGTCTATTCGAAAACGGGAACAGCCGAGATGGCCGCAGACCCTATGCCTCCGAATGTTTCGGATACATTCATCATTCTGAAACCCCAAGATCAATGGCCGAATCCGAAAGAACCAAAATCCGAACTGATCAAACGAATAGAACAGTCGTTGGAAAAGCTTCCGGGCAACAATTACGAGTTCACACAGCCGATTCAGATGCGCTTCAACGAGCTAATATCCGGTGTTCGCAGTGACGTGGCGATCAAAGTATACGGAGACGACTTTGAGGAAATGGGCAAGACCGCACAGTCCATATCTGCCGTCATCGCGAAGGTCCCAGGCGCAGCCGATGTCAAAGTGGAGCAGACAGCAGGATTGCCCGCGGTAGATATCGACATCAACAGGGCTGCCATCTCCCGGTACGGTTTGAACGTGTCAGATATCCAGGAAGTAATGGCAATTGCCGTCGGTGGGAGAGAGGCGGGTCTGGTTTTCGAGGGAGACCGCCGATTCGATATTCTGGTGAGATTGCCGGAGCATCTGAGAAATGATGTCTCAGCGCTGGAAATACTTCCTGTCCCGTTACCTGAAGAAGGACCGGGCGACCAGGACGAAAAAGCCCGATCAAAGGACATAGGGAAAAAGCAGAGCCAAGGGCGTAAATTCCTGCCCCTCAAAGAGGTCGCTATGGTTAAGGTCACTGAGGGCATCAACCAGGTCAGCCGTGAAAACGGTAAGAGACGAATCGTGGTCCAGGCAAACGTACGGGGTCGAGACCTCGGCTCATTCGTCGCAGAGGCTCAACAGAAGATTGCCGATCAAGTAAAAATCCCAGCGGGTCAATGGTTGGATTGGGGCGGACAGTTCGAGAACCTTTTGGCTGCGAGAAAACGCCTGATGATAGTAGTTCCGGTCTGTCTCTTCCTCATCTTCTTGCTCCTGTTCAGCGCCTTCAACTCCGTGAAATATGCCTTGTTGGTGTTCACCGGTGTCCCTTTAGGACTGACCGGTGGCATCTTGGCCCTCTGGTTACGAGGAATGCCCTTTTCCATATCCGCTGCGGTGGGATTCATTGCTTTGGCTGGGGTGGCGGTCCTCAATGGTCTGGTCATGGTGACCATGATCAACCAGTGGCGTGAGGAAGGGAACACCGCCTATGACGCTGTATTCCACGGATCGCTGAGGCGACTGCGTCCGGTGCTGATGACCGCTTTGGTAGCGTCATTGGGCTTTGTCCCGATGGCTCTTTCTAGTGGAACAGGAGCGGAAGTGCAGCGTCCACTTGCCACAGTGGTTATCGGTGGGTTGATTTCAAGCACAGCCCTCACGTTGCTGGCATTACCGGCACTGTACTCTATTTTTATGGGCAAAGATGGTGGCTCGGAATCCTAGGGTGTCGTGAAAAGAAGAAATCTGGAGGTTCCCTCATAAGTCCACGAGCGGTTGTGGGAGGAAGTCTCTTGAAATGTTCGGAAGAATCTGCGCACCCAGGGTCTTGACAGAGGTCTTCCGCTGGGCTATTTATTTCTTACTGAAATGGTGCAAGGTTATCAACGTCACCTTCCGGGTTGTATTGGCTAAGTGATGGACAATATGAAGAGCGCGGCTGTTTGGCTAATTCTAATCTCATACCTGCTCATGGGGTGTGGCGATATGCTGGAAGCGGGTTGCTGCCAAAAGGAGGCAGCACACGTAGCTGGTGAACATACAGCTCACGAACACACTCATTCCAAAGTCCAGGTGGTGGTCCACGGTCTCTTGCATTGGCCGGTTCCTGAGGATATTCAGCGTGTAGTGCCCAGGCATTGCTGCTGTGTAAAACAGGGGGAACAAGACCCCGGCTTGCCGTGCCACTCTTTGACAGCGCAGTTTCGTACACTCAAACCTTCGGATGTCCCAACGGCGGCAATCGCTCCGCAAGGGCTTGGCCGTCTGGCTACTGGTCTCAGCGTCAGGTCACATCCCTCACTTGACAGTCTTGGTAGTACATTCGTCCTTCAATCTATCCACGCTACCATCCTCTTAATCTGACATTCTTCGCTCATTCCACGCTGTTTCACTAAATAAAAGGTTCGTCAGGACGTCTCCCAATGGTTTGGGAATGAAGTTCCAACGAACTTGGGTCAACCCCAGCGCAAGACAAGATGGTCAATGTGTCCTCCTGATCGAGTCCGAGGAAACGAGCACCATTGAGTCAGGGCTGAGTTGCTGCGAGTGACTCGGGTGTGCTTTCCGAGGCCCGACAACCTCTGACGCCTGAGCCTCTGTAATTCGAGGAGATCACGTCATGAAGATCGGTATCATTTTCGCTCTAGTAGCAGCCCTTTCCGTGGTGTTTCCAGTGGAATGGGCGTCCGCACGAGGTAACCATAGGAGCGCCATAGATCGCAAGTGGAAAGAAGTCCAGGCTTGGCAAGAACAGCAAAATAGGAAATTCAAAGCCATCGAAAGGCAAGCAGAGCGATCCTTGAGAGAAATGGACGACTCGAAGGGCTCGTGGTTCGTCGTCCCTTCAAACGGCTACCAACGGCAATGCCCGTAGCCCGCTGATGAGCGCTGTTCAACCGATGAACGTGTGATCCGGTGTCCCCTTATGAAGGTGCGAAAAAGCAGCCAGTGCAGAGGGGATTCATCGGTGGACCCAAATGAGATGACACGGTCAGGCACAGATATCTGGAAAAGAGAGTAGAAAATGTCGAAAAAAGAGCTTAGAGGCATTGGTATCGTAATCGTAGTGGGTGTGCTTGCGATAGCCATGCTGATTTTGTTTGGGAAGAAGGCGCAAAGCACCGCTCAAGACCATCATGGACACGGTCATGGAGCAGAACCCCACGGAGATGGTCACGATCACTCGGGCTCTCAGGGGCCACATGGCGGAAAAATACTCAAAGAAGGCGAGTTCGAGTTGGAGGTCGTAATCTTCGAGAAGGGTGTTCCCGCCCACTTCCGAGTCTATGCGTCCCAACATCATAGACCTGTGGATCCCAAAGACGTTACAATGAGCATGGATCTTGAGCGACTTGGGGGGAAAACAGATAAGATCAGTTTCAAGCCCACGGGCGAATTCCTTTACAGTGACCAGAAAATTGAAGAACCCCATTCCTTCTTCATTAAAATCTCAACCGATTACAAAGGTGAAAAATTTGAATGGGAGTACTCCCAGTATGAAAACCGACTCACGGTACCATCGGACCTGGCCGGGAAGATGGAATTCGAAACCGAAGCCGCAGGTCCAGGCACCGTGATATCAGTCCTCGAACTGCCGGGAGAAATAGCTCTCAACGCTGACATGGTGTCACACGTCATTCCCCGTGTAGCCGGGGTTGTGTTGGAATCACGAAAGAATCTGGGAGATACCGTGCAAAAGGGGGAGGTCATTGCCGTCATTGACAGCCGTGATCTTGGAGAGGCGAAGAGCAGATACCTTGTGGCAGTCGAGCGAGAAAAGCTTGCAAGCTACAATTTCGAACGGGTCCAACGTCTCTGGGAAGCTCAGACAGTTGCGGAAAAGGAGTTTCTTACCGCAAAAAAGACCTACCTGGAGGAAAAGATAGAACTGACGGCAGCAGCCAGAAAATTGATGGCTTTGGGCCTGAGCAAGCAGGACTTAAGCAATCTCTCCAGTGAGGATGATAGTACGCTCACGCATTTTGTTATTCGTGCGCCGTTTGACGGGGTCATCACCAAGAAGCATCTGTCACAGGGAGAATGGGCAAAAGAAGATGCAGAGATCTATGTTATTGCCGACCTTTCTTCGGTCTGGATCGATGTCATTGTTTATGCAAAGGACATAGAGTCCGTTCACTTGAATCAGAAAGCCACGGTGAAGACCGATTCCTACGGTCTTGAAGGAGTGGGGACGGTTTCCTTCGTCGGTCCGCTCGTTGGTGAGGACACCCGGACAGCCAAGGCCCGTATTGTCATTCCAAACACTGACGGCAAGTGGCGTCCAGGGCTATTCGCCAGAGTGGAACTCGTGAGGCACAATGCTTCACCGCCTTTGGTCGTGCGAAATGAAGCAATTCAGACCTTTCAGAATAAATCCGTCGTCTTTGTCCAGTACGATGACCAATATGAAGCCCGCCCTGTAACTGTGGGAAGATCGAACGACAAGTTCTCGGAGATCCTCAAAGGACTCTCTCCTGGAGAGCGCTACGTAACGAATAACAGTTTCGTCTTAAAGGCGGAAATGGGCAAAGCCGGAATGTCTCACGAACACTAGGAACGAATGATGATTGGTGAAATTCTAAAGTATTCTATTCAACAGCGATGGATAATGCTGGCGCTCACCCTCATCATGGCGGGTCTGGGTGCCTACAATGTGACTCGACTCAACATCGACGCAGTGCCGGACATCACCAACATACAGGTATTGGTCAGTGCCCAGGCACCGGGCTTGTCAGCTCTGGAGATTGAGCAGCGGATCACATTTCCTCTTGAAACGGGGATGGCGGGGCTTCCTCGACTGGTAAAGACCCGATCCCTCTCCCAGTATGGCATAACGCTTATTACCGTGATCTTTGAGGATGGGACCGATATCTACTTTGCCAGAAGGCTCGTGAGCGAGAGAATTCAGGAAATTAAAGGCAAATTGCCCCCAGGAATAGAGCCTGCAATGGGACCCATTTCCACTGGTCTCGGCGAGATCTTCATGTGGACGGTGGAAGCCTTGCCCGAATCCAGGAAGCCCGACGGAACCCCATACACACTCACGGACCTGCGCACGATTCAAGAGTGGATCATCCGACCGCAGATCAGGAACACACCCGGTGTGACAGAGATCAACACAATAGGTGGTTATGAAAAACAGTTCCATGTGACGCCCGACCCACACAAACTCATATCACATGGTTTGACGTTTGGAGATGTGATCTCGGCACTATCTGCGAATAATGCTAACGTTGGAGCCGGATACATTGAGCGGAGTAGCGGGCAGTTCCTTGTGAGAGTTCCCGGACAGGTGACGGACTTAGAGGACATACGGAACATTACCGTCAAAAATGTCCACAGCGTTCCCGTCTTTGTCAGAGATGTGGCGACGGTGGATTTCGGAAAGGAATTACGTCTGGGTGCGGCCACGAAAAACGGGGAGGAGACGGTTCTTGGAACGGTGTTCATGCTCATGGGAGAAAACAGTCGTGACGTTGCCCAGCGAGCTGCCCGTAAACTTGAGGAGGTGAACAGGACACTGCCCCAGGGTGTTGTGGCTAAAGCGGTCTATGACCGCACAACTCTTGTGGATAAGACTATCAAAACGGTAACGAAGAGCCTCACTGAAGGGGCGGTGCTCGTTGTCGTTATCCTATTCATTTTTCTCGGCAATATTAGAGCTGCTTTCATCACAGCCCTGGTGATTCCCTTGTCAATGCTGTTCACCGCCACAGGCATGGTGACGAGCAAGCTGACTGCGAACCTCATGAGCCTGGGGGCCATCGATTTCGGGATCATTGTGGATGGTGCCGTAGTCATCGTTGAAAACTGTGCTCGTAAACTTACTGAGGCACGACAAGACCTGGGACGATCTCTCACTGAAAGCGAACGGATCGACGTCGTCTGGGAAGCCTCTCAGGAAGTCCGCAAACCGATGCTGTTCGGCGAACTGATCATTATTATCGTCTACCTTCCCATACTCACCCTGACCGGAGTAGAGGGGAAGATGTTCACCCCTATGGCTCTAACGGTACTATTGGCGCTCACCGGAGCGTTGATACTTTCATTCACGTTTGTTCCGGCAGCAGTGGCTTCTTTCCTATCGGGAAAAATCGCTCACGAAGAAAATTTCATCACGAGAAGCGCCAAACACGTTTATCGTCCTTCGTTACAACTCGCTCTCAGATATAGGACCCTTGTAGTGGTCACGGCTGGGATGGTCGTGGCTGTGAGTGTGGTTGCGGCAACGCAGATGGGGCGGGAATTCATCCCTACGCTAGACGAAGGTGACGCAGCCATCCATACCATGCGTGTTCCGGAAACAAGCCTGTCACAAGCTGTTGCACTCCAATCGATTCTTGAGAAGACCCTCAGGGAGAAGTTTCCCCAGATTGAAACGATCGTGGGACGGGTCGGCACTTCGGAGATTGCGACTGAGCCTCATCCGCCGAGCATAGGTGACAATACCCTTGTAATGAAGCCGAGAGATCAGTGGCCTGACCCGAATCTTTCAAAAGCGGATCTGGTAAAACATATTGAAGAGGAAGCAGGAAAACTGCTGGGGAGCAACTACGAGTTCAGTCAACCTATTCGTATGCGATTCAATCACCTTCTGTCAGGCGTTTTCAGCGATGTCGCGGTAAAAGTCTTTGGTGACGACATGGACGTCCTGCTTCGCAACGCTGAAGAGGCAGCGGAATTGGTCCGCAAGATCCCGGGAGCATCGCACGTGAAGGTAGAGCAGGTCTCAGGTCTGCCGATACTGACGGTGAAATTGAAGCGCTCCGAGATGGCACGCTATGGGCTGAATGTCTCAGAAGTTCAAGACATCGTTGAGATAGCCGTGGGCGGCAAGTCGGCAGGCCAGGTTTTCGAGGGAGACCGCCGATTCGACATAGTCGTCCGACTACCGGAGAAACTGAGGACCGATGTAGAGGCTCTGAAGCGCATACCGATCCCCCTCCCACGACAAGACACGGGGGTCGAATTGGTTCGGACAGCGGGCAATCCCAGTGAAGACCGCAAGCCGAGGTCGTTTGTCACCTTGGGATCGGTTGCCGACCTGTCTGTAGTGATAGGACCCAATCAAATCAGCCGAGAAGACGGAAAGCGGCGAGTTGTGGTGACCTGCAATGTGAGGGACCGGGACCTTGGCTCGTTCGTTGAAGAAGCGCAAAAGACGATAAAGGATCGGCTGAAGCTTCCGGCTGGTTGTTGGATAACCTGGGGCGGGGAGTTTGAGCAATTGCTCTCAGCAGCCAAACGTCTGGAGATCGTGGTGCCTCTGGCTTTGTTTCTTATTGTGGCGCTACTCTTCGTTGCCTTTGGGTCCGTAAGATACGCCTTGCTGGTATTTACCGGCGTTCCTTTGGCGCTTACAGGAGGCATTATTGCCCTGTGGCTGCGTGACATACCGCTATCCATCTCGGCGGCAGTCGGTTTCATTGCTCTCTCAGGAGTGGCGGTGTTAAACGGTTTGGTCATGATAACCTTCATCAACAAGCTGCGAGACGAGGGAAAATCCGTTGACGAAGCGGTACTGCAGGGCGCTCTGACACGACTCCGACCAGTCCTTATGACAGCACTCGTGGCTTCACTGGGATTCGTTCCGATGGCCATTGCCACCGGCACAGGTGCTGAGGTCCAAAAGCCTCTGGCCACTGTCGTGATAGGTGGCCTCATATCTAGCACCCTTTTGACGCTCATGGTTCTACCGGCACTCTATTCGCTGGTGGAGAGACGATCCGGTTCCGATGAGGCCATCGCCGAATCGAATGGTGACACATGAGATCAACGAGTAGCCATCGGAGTCGGCACGACCTAGACTCGGATGGCGTTCAGACCCACTGGCTTTGCCTCGGGTAAATATCTTTACATGGAGGATCGTATGAAGTCGTTTATTCTCATTCTTGCCTTGCTTGCCTTTGCGGCGGTTCCATCGTTTACGATTGCTCAGGAGAAATCGACGAAGCCGACTAAGGCGGAAAAAGTCTATTGTTGTCACGAGAAAGGAAAGTGCGACAAGCTACACACAAAGGAGGACTGCGAAAAGGAGGGTGGTAAGGTCGTCAAAGACTGTAAAGAGTGCAAGTAACCGTTGCCTGCAATTGAAACATGGGGCGTGGAAGCGCAGATGGTCGGAGAAGCCGCCGGAGATTTGATCAACATCTCCAGTTTTAGCGGCTTCCCCGGCACTGTAGGTAATAAGGACGGAAGGCAGAAACCGCTCAAAAAACGGTACTAGCCCACGAATCTAAGCGAGTCAGTGCAAAATGAGCGAACATGAACAGCGAGAGAGTGCTTTTGATGGTCAATGGTACGAATACCCTCCGATGCGGAATGCCCTTCTTTCGGGTCTCTTGACCGGGACGGCCTTTGTGTTGGCACATTTGAAGATCATCCCTCACTCGGTGGAGGTCTTCTTTTTCGTCCTGGCAATTTGTCTTGGGGGATATTACTGGTGCAGCGAAGGTCTGGAAAAACTCATTGAAGAGAGAGAAATCGGCATAGAGATTCTGATGCTCGCGGCAACCGTCGGATCAGCGATACTCGATATGTGGGACGAGGCAGCCTTCCTGGTGTTTCTCTACGCCTCAGCGGAAGGTTTAGAGCATTACACGTATGCCAGGACGAAGAATTCCATCAAGAATCTTCTGGATCTGGCCCCCAAGGATGCCAGGGTGCTGAGGAACGGTCGCGAAGAAACAATTCTGGCAGGGGATCTCAAGGTCGGTGACGTTTTCATCGTGAGACCAGGCGAGTCAATCCCGACGGACGGAACCATCCTGAATGGTCGGTCCAGCGTGAACGAATCCCCCGTAACGGGCGAGTCCATTCCGGTTGAGAAAAAAGAGGGCATGAAGGTCTTTGCCGCCACGATGAACCAGGAAGGTGCCTTGGAGGTGCAGGCTACAGCGACTTTTCGGGACAACTCACTTGCAAAGATGGTTCATCTTGTTCAGGAAGCACAGGAACAAAAGGGAAAGGCTCAGCTCTTCATCGAGCGGTTTGGCCGAATCTACTCACCTATCGTTCTCGGTGGATCTGCTCTCCTGCTCCTGGTTCCCATGCTTACGGGAATTGCTTTCTCCGAATGGGCTACAAGGGCTGTGGTGCTTCTCGTGGCAGCCGCCCCCTGTGCCCTCGCGATGTCCACGCCTGTTGCAATGGCTGCCGGTATTGGAACAGCGGGAAAAGCAGGCGTGTTGATAAAAGGAGGGGCGCACCTGGAGAGCTTGGGCAAGATCCGGGCGGTTGCCTTCGACAAGACCGGTACTCTCACCCAAGGGTCTCCAATCGTCACAGACGTTATGGCTTATGACGGAAACCAACCTGACCTTTTACGCTACGCTTACAGTATCGAGAGGTTTTCTGAGCATCCTCTCGCAAAAGCAATTGTGAAAAAGGCTGAAGACGAGGACATCTCCTGGTTGGATATGTCAGGTTTTCGGGCTATTGCAGGTTATGGGGCTGCGGCAGCGCTTGGAAACGAGACCATCTGGATCGGAAAAGAGGGATTGTTCAAGAAGATGGGTATCGAGGGTCCGACGATCCCGGCAGTGGATAAGTTCAGAGAAGAGGGAAAGACGGTACTGTTCCTGGGTACTGATCAGAGAATCCTGGGAGCGGTTGCTATGCGAGATGAGATTAGATCCGAAGCCAAGGCGGCTTTGGAGCGACTCCATGAAATGGGAATCAGGGTCGTAATGCTTACTGGCGACAACGAGGTCACAGCCAAAGCCATCGCTCAACAACTCGGAATAGACGAAGTTCGAGCGGGGCTGAAACCGGAAGAGAAACTGAACGCCATCAAGGAATTGGAGGAAAAATACGGACCGGTCGCAATGGTCGGAGACGGGATCAATGATGCCCCCGCTCTTGCTCAAGCCACTCTCGGCATCGCAATGGGGACTGCAGGCACTGACGCAGCCATTGAAGCGGCTGATGTGGCTCTCATGGCGGACGATCTGACGAAAATATCCGATGCGGTCAGTCTCGGCAAGAGGGCCAGAAAAATCAGCATCCAAAACATTGTTTTCTCGATCTGCATACTGGCTGTTCTTATTCCCTCAGCCTTGGCAGGAATGATGAGTGTGGCAGTCGCTGTCTTCTTCCATGAAGCATCGGAAATCTTGGCTGTCGGAAATGGGCTGCGGGTGGCAAGGCATCCGTAGATTGATTTGCCTGTTTGGATGAATCCTGCTCTATGGGGCTCGTTCGCTATTTGGGTCTCGTACGGTCGGGAAACCGCTTCCCTCCTTTTAGTCCGGCTTACTTACTGAATGACGAACTGGTTTGGCCGTTTTCTCCGCAATCCCCAGTTCATTACATCTACCACGGTAACACCGATTCACGGTTACCCTGTGAAAAGATATTGCTCTTTTCATATCAATTTAGTAGAAATTCATGGTAGCATTGAAATTCCTTCTTCTTAGATCCCCCGGCACCGGGGGATTCTTTTCTGAATTCTTGGGAAGGAGTCCAACATCGTATGGATCAGAAGACCAAACCCATTTGGAGGAGCCTCCTTCCATCGCAATATCAGACATTCTGACGTCACTGTGCTTCTCGTTTTCCATCTGATACCTGTTGAGCCCAACGGATCGGGAAGATGCATAAAAAAGAAAGCCCGACCGCCCTTGAGCTGGGAGTGAGGAAGAGGCGGTCGGGCTAAGAGGGAGGGGCGTGATGCCGTATGCTCAGAAAACAAGACCCATCTGCAGAAAGCCCCCCTCCATGACTATGTCGAACATCTTGGCGTCACTAGATTTCTTTTTGTACGTAAGATATTTGTAACCACCCTTTACAAACCCCCATCGCCCACTGTTCATGGGTATGGTGTACTTCAAGGCGGTTTCGGCTTCGGACCCAAAGGCATCGTCTAGGAATGCCACGCCAGCAGCGCATTCTAGGGAGAGAGTTGCCTTTGCATGGGTTGACTTTAGACATTTTTCAAATTCAATCCCAGCCATGCCCATATTGAGATCATTGTCCATGATGTCCTCTCCCATCCCGGCTTGCATCTGCATGACCTTCATTCTGTCGGTCACTCGAACATAGCCACCGAACAGGCTAAGCCGGGAAGAGTGAGAGTGAGCGGCGTCATAGACGAGTCCAAGACGCTGTTCCAGACGCTCCCATTCGACTTTCATGGGCTGGCCCGCTGTGTACTGGGTGTTTCCAAACACAAAGGATTTTCCGGCTTGCCCTGAGCCCATCATCGTCATAGGCATGATGGAGTACCGGACGGCCCATTTCGGTCTGAACTTGTACATCGCCATGAACGAAGACTCTACGCCATGATCGTCAAGCCCCATGTCCGCGTTGAGATCCACATCATCGAAGCCTGTGAATGCCCCGAAGTTTCCCCTGAAAAAGCGCACCTTGCCTTTTGTCCTTGTGAAGGATACCTCGCCTGCCAACTCCCATCCTCTCGTCGGATGCTCAGGAAGGGCGCATTCTGACGCGTGCCCGGATTCCGCACCGGCTGAGTGTCCTCTCCCTACCCAAGTGGATGATTGCCCTTCTGTCAGGGGGCGACACTTGATGATTTTTCTTGACTCCATGTGTGAGACTGTGCGGTGCTGTGTCGTAGCAGCCGAAGCCAGGCGTTCGTGATTACCCTGAAATGCAGCCTGTGTGAGATCCCAGGCGTGTGAAACCGATGAGAAGAGCAGTATCACGAAAACCGGACATACCAATAGCGTTTGGGTCCTTCTCAACATACCCTCCCTCCAGAGAGCCCCAGATTTTGACTCCGGTTTAGCAAGACAAGGAATTTTGTCAAGAAAAAACACTCATTGTTTGGAGATGTTGTTTTAAAAATATCGAAAAAACATTAAGAATAAGCCAAGTTCGTCAGGATTAGAGACCAGTCTTTGACCAGTTGACCGTTGAAATAGAATATACCGATTGGCAGTATTGACAAAGCCGATGTTGGCTTGATAGATTGCTCCGAAAAAATGCGGGGAAAATCCGTGAAAACAATCCTGAGTCTTCTGGTTGTCCTCATAACATTGATGTTTACGGTCATCGTGATGGCTGGCTCTCACTCGGGGACCATTACGATGGAATTTGATCTGTCCGCTCACAGAAGCGGCGAAGAAGCCCGTCTATGGGTCCCCTATCCTGTGTCGGATCCTGACCAGCTCATAAGCGATGTCAAGATCCAGGGCGACTTTACAGAAGCAGCGGTGTACACGGACCGTGTTTTTCAGACTCCCATGCTCTTCGTTCGGTGGAGCACAGACTCCAAAAGCCGAAATCTGACGTTTTCATTCGCAGTGGAACGCAGCGAGGTGATCCATCGCGACCTACCGGAAAGAGAAGCATCTTGGGACCCGGCGGATTATCGCCTTTACTTGATGCCCACGAGCCTTGCTCCCGATACCGGGCCTGTGAAAGAGACGGCGGACAGGATTACCACAGGCAAGCGTTCCGTGAGGGACAAAGCCAAAGCGATTTACGATTGGGTAAGCGAAAACATGTACCGTGACGCGGAGACTCAAGGTTGCGGAAAAGGGGATGTATGTCGGCTCCTCGACAAGCGTGGAGGCAAATGTGCCGACATCCACTCAGTGTTTGTTGCCCTTGCAAGGGCCTCAGGCATCCCGAGCCGGGAAGTATTCGGAATTCGCCTGGGGAAGAAAGACGGGGAGGACATTACCGGAGCCCACCACTGTTGGGCAGAGTTTTACTTGCCGGGTTACGGATGGGTCCCGGTCGATCCTGCCGATGTGCTGAAACTGAGGCTCACGGAGAAGGCGGACCTTCACGATCCGAGGGTGGTTCAGGCCCGTGAGTACTTCTGGGGAGGGGTAGAGCCTTACAGAGTGAAGCTCAGCACAGGACGGGATCTGACACTCGCTCCTCCGCAAAACGAGAAGCCGGTCAACTACTTGATGTACCCTTTTGCACAAGTGGGCGGCGAGACGCTCGATTGGTTGGATTCCAAGACCTTTGCTTACACGATTACCTTTCGAGCCCGCTGAGGTGTCAGTCCACGGTCATTTGACTTCGCTCGGTGTCACCCACTTGTCCAAAGGCGGGTTGAACGAGTCTTTATGAACCTAAGGTCGGAGCCTACTCACAGGGGCTGTGAACTGATTTCGGTCTGACCCAAGACAGGTTCAGAAGAAAATGCTCCGGTCTCCTGCTCGAATTCCGTTTCTATGCCGAGCACCTCAGCCAATGCGAGAAAGAGTTCCACATCCCGCAGCACCCCTACCGGTCTGTCTCCACGGTACACGGGCAGGACATCAAGATCCTCTTTGTATTTGATCCTGATAGCCTCTACGAGAGGCGTCTCGATTTGAACACTTCGTTTTATCTTTGTCATGATCTCCGCCACCTGCATACTGGCTTCTTCGACGACCCTCTCACTGAACTCAGCTCGTGCCGCTGTCAGGTGCTCGAAGCCCGATTCAGCAAAAGCCGCGGATATGCCGAGCGATCGCAACCTTTCGCTCAATTTGCCAAGAGCCTCTGGAACAAGGCTTTTTAGTATCTTCCTAAAACTTACTACCCCCACAACGTGATGGGCATCGTCCACCACAAGTATGGTTCTGATTTTCGCTTCATCATGCTCGCGAAGGAACACTTTGGCTAACCTGCGCACCGCCTCTCTCACTGAATCCTCCGCTTTCACAACGGGGAACTGAGCGAGGGGCACCATGACATCACTAATTGTTTTGCTTACAAATGGCATTTTCAGCCTCCTGGGATAGTGATGGTTGCAACCCCTCTACCACACCCGAAAAACCGATGCCTCAGTGGGAAAAACGCTCCTTTTCAAATTGACCGAGATTTGCTCGGCGCTCATGGAAACGTTACATCGGCTTGATGCTCAGAGCACATCGGAATCCCACTTCCTCGAATGCCTCCCAGGGATTGCGTGCGATGACCGGGAGTTCGCTGCCCCCATCCTCAGTGCTGCCCTTAATCCCGCCCAGAATGATGAGTCTTTCTCCTGACTTTTGAATCAAGGGGTCTTCTAGGGTCCGCAGTCCCCATTCTCCTATGCCCTTGCCCAGTCCCCGGATGCCGTATGAATCCGGTTGGAACAGGGACACGGGAGAAGGAATGTGTGATTCCATCCTTTGGGCGGTGCCCTTACTTCCATTTTCAGTGCGGACGACAGACTGTTGTCTTTCCCGCTCCATCCAATTCTCCATCCAGTCCTGGTTTTCCCCTGCCGTACGAGGCTGTACGGGCTTGGGGGCAATGGTCGTCGTGGGACTGGTATCCGCTCGTGTCAATCGAAGCCACTCCAACTCTGTGGGCAGCCTTTCCCCGTAAAATTCCGCATAGGCGGAGGCTCCGTATCCGGTCACCCGGAGTACGGGTCGAAAAGCGAAAACCTCATCCTTGAGAGAGAATTTTCCGTCACGGAAGACTATCGGCTCATATCCTTTCATCACTTCTCCCAACATCAGCAGTATGTTAGCACCGCGGCGGACCGTTCCCTGTTCTACGGAGAGTTCCGGCAGAATCTGGTTCAAGAATCCGACATAATCTTTGTTGGTTACGGGAGCCTCATACATGTAGAAGGACGGTATTTTGACCACCTGTCCAGCCTTGGCACCAAAACTCTCTGGGAGAGTCACTTCGCCCTCAGGAATCAGATGAAGGATGCAACCGTCTTTGCCCTTGATCGTAACCGGGACGTGTTCCTCCAAAGTGATTCCTGAAGAGGTAATATCCGCCCCTTCTGAAGATGGCTTGGGGTGGGTGCTGCCAACCACGGGCTGAGACGGTGTGGGGTGGTCGCTGATCATAATAAAATGGTGATAGAGCTGAGAGGCCGCGAACCCGCCAGCCACAATTAATACTGTCAATACAATGATTAACGTGCGGTGACGCCTTCCCCATCTGGACATGGAGCCTTTCACCGGAACAGCAAATTCCCCTGAATCCGCTAGGGCAGCCTCAACTGCCTCCTTGACCTCTTTCACCGCGGCGATCCGTTGGTCTTTGTCTTCTGCCAAGGCTTTTTCAGCAAGAACTTCGAGTTTACTCAGCAGCTCAGTTCCGAGACTGGGCAAGCACAGCTCAAGTGCCTCTTTGAACTCTTTCACCGAGGCAAAGCGAAGGTCTTTGTCCTCGGCAGTGGCTTTTTGAACAACGAGATCGACCTGCTTCAACAGATCAGTCTGGGGTGTGGGTAAGCACACGCCTCTCAGCGGACAAGCCGTCTCTCTCTCCATTTTCCCTACTATGGCTTCGTAGAGAATCTTGCCCAAGGC
>Ga0172371_10003772_pt1 | contig 23309 bp, 14 predicted proteins | sample Lak12m_FD_114543 | JGI IMG/M metagenome (GOLD analysis project Ga0172371, IMG submission 114543) | Freshwater microbial communities from Kabuno Bay, South-Kivu, Congo - kab_022012_12m | ecosystem: Environmental > Aquatic > Freshwater > Lake | place: Democratic Republic of the Congo: South-Kivu...
CGGGCACCCGTCCGATCCGCCCGCCAAGGGCATCAAGATCAAGGCCACCGTGCAGACCCTGGAGGCCGGCTGGGCCCGGATCACGGCCCTCTCGCTCAAGGGCTACGGCCAGTCCCTGGTGCGATAGCGGCCGCGGGGCCAGCCAGACCCATCCGCCCGCGGGGCGTGGTCCTCCGGCAGGCCGCTGTCGGCTGGACCGGTCGCGCACAACCGGGGCTCCATGCGCGCGCCCGCCCCCCCCAGGCCCGGCGCGGACCGGACCTCCGGCCGGCGGCGCGCAGCCCCATCGGTCCTATACCTTCTATACCTCCCCTCTGCTTGCGCCTGACAGGCCCGAAATCGCGGGCTATGTTGACGGCCAGTCCCGATCGCTGCCAGCCCGGCCCGGTCCAGATTGGCCCGACCTTCCGCGCCAAGGCCCGCCGATGGTCCCCAAAGAGGTCTCTGAAGAATGTCACCGACAGAGCGTTCCCGCCGCGCGTTGCGCCCGCTGGCACTAGGTTCGTTGAGGCTCCCCGCGGCAGCGCTGGCCATCGCCGCGGCGGCGGCCCTGCACGCCGCGGACCCGCTCGGGTTCGCCTGGGGGACCTACCTCGGGGGGACCAGCTCCGACTACGCCAACGACACGGTGACGGACCCAGCCGGCAACATGATCGTGGTCGGCCAGACGTCCTCCAACGGCGCCTTCGTCGGCGGCTGGGACACGACCTACAACGGCAGCATCGATGGCTATGTGGTCAAGCTCAGTCCCCAGGGCGAGCACCTCTGGTCGACCTACCTCGGCGGCGCCGGCCAGGACTGGGCCAACGCCGTCGCGGTCAACCCGCAGGGCGAGATCCTCGTCGCCGGCTACACGGCCTCGAACGGCTGGGTCAGCGGCGGTGGCGACACCACCTACGGCAGCAATGGGGATGCCTTCGTCGCCAAACTGAGCGCCGCCGGGGTGCTGCTCTGGGCCAGCTACATCGGCGGCAGCGAAAAGGACGATGCCTTCGGCGTCAGTGTCGACGGGGCGGGCAATGTCTTCGTCGCCGGGGGCACGTTCTCCGAGGGATGGACCCGGGATGGGGGCGACACCACCTGGAACGGCGGCGCCGACGCCTTCGTGGCGCGGTTCGCGGCCGATGGCGCGCGGTTGTGGTCAACCTACGTGGGCGGCCTGCTGGACGATGTGGCCTATGGCGTCGCGGCCGACAACGCTGGGAACGCCTATGTGGTCGGCGGGACCCTGTCCTCGGGGTGGACCGCAGGCGGGTTCGACACGACGTACCACGGCGCCACCGACGGTTTCCTGGTCAAGCTCAACCCCGGTGGAACGCACGCCTGGTCGTCCTACCTGGGCGGCACGGATGCCGACTGGGCGAACGGGGTGGCCCTGGGCCCTGGCAGCACGGTCCTGGTAACCGGCATCACCAACTCCAGCGGCTGGGTTGACAGCAATGGTGACGGCCTCGCTGGGGGCGTCGCGGATGTCGCCTACGCCGGCGGCGGCGATGCCTTTGTCCTCAAGACGACGGCGGCAGCCGTGCTGTCCTGGTCCACCACGCTGGGGGGGGCCAATGCCGACCAGGGCATCGGCATTACGGTGGGCGCAGCCGGGGAGATCTTCGTGGCGGGGGCGACCTACACGCCCGGCTGGGCGACGGGCGGTTTCGATACCACCTTCGGGGGTGAACGGGATGCCTTTGTCGCGCGCCTGACTCCTGCGGGCGCCACGGCCTGGTCCTGCTACCTCGGTGGCACCGGCCCGGACTCCGCCAACGGCATCGCCGTGGACTCGTCCGGCAACCTCTCCGTCTGCGGCGACACCCAGTCCGCCAACTGGGTGACCGGAGGGTTCGACACCGCCCTCAGCGGCACCGACGGCTTCGTCGTCCGGCTCGGCGACAATGCCCCCGTGGCACCGACGGGGACGTTCCTGGCGACGGTCGGGGCCGCGGACGTGCAGGCCGGCCGGGGCTTCTGGGACCTCAGCGGGCACTACGACACGGACCTCGGGGCCAGCGCCATCACCGCGGACCTTACCCACACCACGGCCGGCAAGTTCGAGGGCACATCCCTCTTCTACCCCGACGCCGGAAACAAGGTACTCTATGCCATCCCCCTGGTGCCCAAGGGGAGTGCCAAGCTCTCCAAGGGAGTGGTGACGGTCAAGCTCACGCTGAAAGGCAAGCAGATCGGCATCCCTGGCGACCCCGCGGCCAAGGCCAGCGCCTCGGTAACCATGACCCTCGCCCTCGATCCCGTCGCCCGGACCCTCACCGGACCCTGGAAGGCAACCTGGGCCCTCGGCGCTGCCAAAACCTCCGCAAGCGGCGACACCTCGCTGGCGGTCCCGACGGGAATGGATGGAACCTACAGGCTCGTCTTCGACCTCAACGGCGCCAGTACCAGCGTGACCGGCGACGCCGCCCTGCAACTCTCCAATGGCGGCGAATACGGCTTCGCCGTGAGCGGCACCTACGGCGGCGCGATCTCGACGGTAACCTTGGCGGGAGAGCCATCGAATCCGGCTGCACGAGCCATCAAGATCAGTACCTCGATGAAGACCGTGGACGACGGTACGGCCATCCTTAAGACATTTAGCGGCAAAGCCTTCGGACAGTCAGTGAAGTGGTGATGAAGGCCGGTCACACGCGCGCTTGGACCCCCTGGACCCTCAGCCGGGGACCGGGGCCGGCCACGGTTGCCGGCGGCGAGCCGCTGCTGGACCGGCCGCGGCCCCAGGGGCGAACGCCCCCGCGGCCATCCTACGGTGCAGTAGGACCGCGGCCGCGGGACCGTGGGCGCTCCAGGACGTACCCCGAAGCCGAGTGACGGGCCCTGCAGGATCCCGCCCCGCCAGGGCCGCCGCTGTCAGGGCCCGTCGGTCCCGCCCTCGGTCGACCCATCGGTGTCGCCGTCGAGACCCGCGCCGTCACCCGTGTCCTCGGGACCCTCGTCCCCCTCGTCGTCATCCGGCGGGACGCTGTCGTCCGCCTCGTCGAGGGCCTCGTCATCGGGGACGCTCGCCTCCACGGCCTCGGCACCCTCGTCCGCCGGCAGCGAGTCCAGGGCGACGCCGCCCTCGGCCTCATCCACATGCGGCATGGTCGCCACGCCACTGATCTCGTCGTCCTCGCGCAAGGTCATCACACGCACACCCATCGAGGCGCGACTGAGCGTGCGGATGCCGGCGGTGCTGATACGCACGACCTGCCCCTTGACGGAGGTCAGGAGGAGGTCCTGGTCCTGCCCGAGCAGGATGGCCTGGACGACCCGGTCACCCTCGCGCAGCCGGATACCCATCACGCCGCGGCTGCCGCGGCGGGTCAGACGGTAACCGCCGCCCGCGGCCTGGTCCTGCTCGGCGATGCCCGTGCCGAAGCGGCTGCGCTTGCCCCTGCCCCTGGCCGTCACCACCAGCAACTCCGCGGCGGGATTGACCACGGTCATGGAGACCAGGTGCGTCACCCGCTCGCCCCGGTCGTTGCGCAACTGCATCCCGCGCACACCGCGCGTCACCCGACCCATGGGCCGGCAGTCGGTCTCGCGGAACCGGCACGCCATCCCCGCCTCGCTCGACAACAGCAGTTCCTGGCGGCCGTCGGTGAGCACGGCCTCGATCAGGTCGTCGCCCTCCTCCAGGAGAATGGCGCCGATGGCTTTGCGCCGCAGGTTCCGGAACGCGTCCAGGCGCGTCTTCTTGACGGTGCCGTTCCGCGTCGCCATGACGATGTACCGCGAGGGATCATTGACCTCGCTGACCGCGATGACGGCCCGCACCTGCTCACCCTCGGCGAGCTCGATCAGGTTCACCAGGGCCCGGCCGCTGCTATCCCGAGCGCCCTCGGGGATCTCATAGGTCTTGAGCCAGTGCATCTGGCCCCGGTTGGTGAAGAAGAGGAGGTAATCGTGCGTCATGGCGGTAAAGAGGTGCTGCACGAAGTCCTCGTCATCCTTCGTCTGCATGCCGCGCACGCCCACGCCGCCTCGCTGCTGTGTACGGTAGCTGTCCTCGGAGACGCGCTTGATGTAGCCCCGCGCCGACATGGTCACGACCCAGAACGACTGGGCGATCAGGTCCTCGATGCCCAGCTCCCGGTCGCCGGGCTTGATCTCGGTGCGGCGCTTGTCGGCGTGCGCCTGGCGTACCTCGAGCAGCTCCTCCCGGACCACGGCCACCCGCCGCTCCCGACTGGCCAGGAGGTCCTTGAAGTGGGCGATCTGCTTCTGCAACTCGGCGTACTCGGCCTGCAGCTCATCGATGGCCAGGCCGGTCAGTTGGTGCAGCCGCATCTCCAGGATGGCCGCCGTCTGCTTCTTCGACAGCCCGAAGCGCTCCACCAGGCGGTCGCTGGCCTCTTCCCGCGTGCGTGAAGCGCGGATGATGGCCACCACCTCGTCGATATGGTTGACCGCCACCAGCAGGCCCTCGAGGATGTGCGCCCGCGCTTCGGCCCGATCCAGGTCGAACTGCGTGCGCCGGGTGATCACGTCCAGCCGGTGGTCGATGTAGGCCTGCAGGATCTGCCGCAGGGTCAACACCCGCGGCCGGTTGCGGTCTACCACCAGAAACTGCGCCCCGAAGGTCGTCTGCAACAGGGTGTGCTGGTAGAGCTGGTTCAGCACCACCGAGGCCATCGCGTTGCGCTTCACCTCGACCACAATCCGGATGCCCGTGCGGCTGCTGGACTCGTCGGTGATGTCGCTGATGCCGGGGATGGTCTTCTCATTGACCAACTCGGCAATGCGGCTGACGAGTTGCTCCTTGTTGACCGCATAGGGGATCTCGGTGACCACGATGCGCTCCTTGCCGTTGTGCTCCTCGATGCGCGCTTTGCCGCGCACCCGGATCGAGCCACGCCCGGTCTCGTACAACTCAAGGATGGACCGCACGCCGTGGATCTCGCCGCCGGTCGGGAAGTCCGGACCCGGCAGGACCTTCATGATCTCCCCGACGCTCGCCGTCGGGTCGTCGATGAGCCGTACGGTCGCGGCGATCACCTCGCCCAGATTGTGCGGCGGAACGTTGGTGGCCATGCCCACGCCGATGCCGGTGCTGCCATTGACGAGCAGGTTGGGGAAGCGGGCTGGCAGGACCTCGGGTTCCTCCCTCGACTCGTCGAAGTTGGGCCGCATGTCGACGGTGTTCTTGTCCAGGTCGGCCAGCAACTCCTCCGCCAGGCGCTCCATGCGGCACTCCGTGTACCGGTAGGCCGCCGGCGCATCGCCGTCGATGCTGCCGAAGTTCCCCTGGCCGTCGATCAGCGGCGCCCGCATGCTGAAGTCCTGCGCCATGCGCACCAGGGTGTCGTAAACCGCCTGGTCGCCGTGCGGATGGTAGTTGCCGATGACCTCGCCCACCACCTTGGCGCACTTCGTGTAGGCGTGGCTCTTCACCAACCCCAACTGCCGCATCGCAAACAGGATCCGCCGCATGCCCGGCTTCAGCCCATCGCGCACATCGGGAATCGCCCGCCCGACGTTGACGCTCAGCGAATACTGCAGATAGGCATGGTGCATCAACTCCTCAATGTTCGCCGGCAGGTCGTTGCGGCCGATGGCACCCGTACCGCCCGCACCGGCACCACTGTCCCCGCCGCTCCCGGTGCCCTCCGGCGAGCTCGTATCCCCAGGATTCGTCGTGATATCGTCGCTCATGGGTCCGCGTCACTCCTCAGATATCCAGATCCTTGATGGTCGGTGCGAAGCGCTCGATGTAGTCCCGCCGCGGACCCACATCGTCCCCCATCAGCAGAGAGAACATCCTCTCGGCCTCGATGGCATCCTCCATGCGGACCTTCAGCATCTTGCGCCGCGCCGGGTCCATCGTGGTGTCCCAAAGCTGGTCCGGGTTCATCTCGCCCAGACCCTTGTAACGCTGGATCTGCAAGCCCTGCCGACCGATCTCCTTGATCCGCTCATACATGGCGGTCAGGGTCGTCACGGGCGTCACGTCCTCCCGGTGCAACACCTCCAGAATCGGCACCTCGCCGTGGTACAGGTTCGCGGTCCCGAACCCCAGCGTCGCCAGGCGCGCCGCGATATCCCGGAACGCACTGGCCTCATAGATACGGGTGACGTCGATGGCCCCTCGCACCGCGGCCCTCTCGGTCGCGACCCGTGCCTCCCGCGCCTCCGGCGTCTCGTCGGCCGGCGCCTCCGCTGCCGGCGGCGTCAGCCGCGCCTCGGCCTCCTGGATCAGCGCGGCCTCCTCGTCCTCGCTGTAGACGAAGCGCTCCGTCACCGTGCCATCCAGTTCGCGCACCGCTACCCGGGCCACGGCAAACAGGCCCCGTACCGCATCGCGGCGCGCCACGTAGCCCTCGGGGTCGATGCCATGTCGTCCCAGGGCCCCCCCCAGCCGCAAGGCGTCCCGCAGGGTACCGATGATATCCCGCACACGACCGGCAGGTAGCGCCTCCTCCCCGACCGGCCGGACACTCACGTCCTCCAGGGCCAGATCCAGCAGCAGCCCGTCCATCTGATCCTCGCTCTCGACATACTGCTCCACCTTGCGACGCCGCACCTTGAACAGCGGCGGCTTGGCAATGTGCACATAACCCGCCTCGATCAGCGGCTTCATCTGCCGGAAAAAGAACGTCAGCAACAGCGTGCAGATGTGGGACCCGTCCACGTCGGCGTCGGTCATGATGATGATCCGGTGGTATCGCGCCCGGGTGATCTCGAAGTCGTCCGCGCCGATGCCGCAGCCGATGGCCGTGATCAGGGCTCGGATCTCGTTGTTGTTGAAGAGTTTATCGAGCCTTGCCTTCTCCACGTTGAGGAGCTTGCCGCGGATCGGCAGAATGGCCTGAAACTGGCTGTTGCGGCCCTGCTTGGCGGAGCCGCCGGCCGAATCGCCCTCGACGATGTAGAGCTCGCTCTTGGCCGGATCGCGCTCGGAGCAGTCCGCCAGCTTGCCGGGCAGTGAGGTGCTGTCCAGGGCCGTCTTGCGGCGGGCCAGCTCGCGCGCCTTCCGGGCCGCCTCTCGAGCCCGTGACGCCAACAGCGCCTTCTCAACCACCAGCCGCGCCTCGTTGGGATGCTCCTCGAAGTACGTGGCCAACCCTTCGTAGACGATGCTGTCCACGATGCCCCGCACGTCCCCGTTGCCCAGCTTGGTCTTGGTCTGCCCCTCGAACTGGGGGTCCCGTACCTTGACGCTGATGATGGCGCTAAGCCCCTCGCGCACGTCGTTCCCCGTGACCGCCGCCTCGTTGCGGAACGCGGGGACGTCCTTGGCGTACGTGTTGATGCTCCGCGTCAAGGCCCCCTGGAAACCGGTCAGGTGAGTTCCGCCCTCGATGGTGTTGATGTTGTTGGCGTAGCTGAAGACGCTCTCGGCGAAGCCGTCGTTGTACTGCATCGCGACTTCGGCCTCGACGCCCTCTTTCCCGGCACGCAGGTAGATCACCTCGCTGAGCGGCGTGCGGCCGGCGTTGAGGTGCACGACGAACTCGCGGATGCCGCCGCTGTAAAGGAAGGTCTCCTCCCGGTCGCCTTCGGCCCCGCGCTCGTCCCGCAGGTTCATCTTCAGACCGGCGTTCAGAAAGGCCAACTCCCGCATGCGCTTGGCCAGAATGTCCCACTGGTAGAGGATCACCGGGAAGATGGCCGCATCGGGCTTGAAGGTCACCTTGGTGCCCGTCCCCACGCAGGGACGTAGCCGCAAGAGGGGTGTGGCCGTAACCCCGCGCTCGAAACGCATCATGTAGACCTGGCCGTCCCGCTGCACTTCCGCCTCGAGCCATTCGCTGAGGGCGTTCACGCACGAGACACCCACGCCGTGCAGCCCGCCCGAGACCTTGTAGGCATTGTGGTCAAACTTGCCCCCGGCATGGAGCACCGTCAGCACGACCTCCACCGCCGGTTTGCCCTCGCCCTCGTGCATGTCGACCGGAATGCCGCGGCCGTTGTCGGTCACGGTCACGCTGTTGTCGGCGTGGATGGTGACCTCGATGGCATTGCAGTACCCGGCCAGGGCCTCGTCGACACTGTTGTCCACGACCTCGTAGACCAGGTGATGCAGGCCGCGCTCGCCGGTATCACCGATATACATGCTGGGTCTGAGCCTGACCGCCTCGAGGCCCTCCAGGACGGTGATGGTCGAAGCATCGTAGGCAGCGGGGTCCGCCATGGGCGCAGAGGGCGGGACCGTGGGGGTTTCGTCCGTGGCCATCAGTTCTCCTTGAGGCACTCCTGGCAGTCCTTCCACAGGACCGAGGCCCGGCGGGGCCGGCCTCGCACACCGACATTCGGGCCAATTTATCACAGAGTCTTGCGCGTGCAAGCGCGCGCGCGCGAGGAACAGGGGAAATGGACTGCGAATGCCGGACGAAAGAACGGCGACGGCAACGGTCGCGGCTCAGGCCAGACCGGTCAGGGCCCCGTGCCGTCGGACCGCCGCAGCGGCGCTACAAACACCGGCGGCCTCACGTAGACCGGCTCCACGGAGGCCTCCATGGCCCCCTCGTCCGCAGGCCAGCCCCAGCCCGGCGCGTCCAGAAGGCACCGCGCCTCGGGGGTGGAGACACACAGGGCACGGTCCCGCAGCCCCGCGGCCAACATGGGCAGCACCACCTCGCCCATGGGCGTCACGTACCGGTCACAGGCGAGGCGCTCGTCCCCCAGGTCGCCCGGGAACTCGGCGGCGGCGTCCGACAGCAACTCCAGCACCAAGCCAGTCCAGCGGAAACGGGTGATGATGACCTGGCGGCACCGGCCGTCATGGAGCGCGCCGATGGCCAACGGGGGAGCCCCGCCAGCCGCTCCCTGCAGGGCCAGCGCCACGCTGGAGGGCAGGCCTCGGTAGGCGGCCCCGGTCACAGCACAGATGCCTTTGACGAGAGCGATGCCGGTCCGCACCCCCGAGAAACTGCCCGGACCAGTCCCCACGGTCCAGCGCCGGACATCACCCACGCCAAGGCCCACGGCCGCAAGGTTGGCCTGCATCCACGGCACCAGGTCGCGTTCGGTCTCACGGCCCCGGACCGGCAGCGCCGCCTGCACCGCCAGCGCCCCATCGGCCCCGCGCACCGCCAGGCTTGCCCCGTGCGATGTGTCCAAGGCACCCGAGATCATGCGTGGTCCCCCGTGTCTGCCCTGGGCCCGGGCCCATCGCCGTCCGCCCAGGCGTGCACCCAGGGCTCCAGACCCGCCGGCACCTCGATCCGACGGACGTCCCCCCCAACGTACGCCAACTGCAGGGAGTACAGCGCCCGCCCGGAGCCTGGAGACACCAGCAGTGCCGCGATGCGCTCGGGCCACTCCACCAGGGTGATGCCGTCGGCCGCAAACAGGTACTCGTCCACCCCAAAGGCCAGGGCCGCCGCCTCGTCACGGATGCGGTAGAGGTCCAGATGAAACAGGTACGTCCCGTTCCCCCGGAGGTACTCCTGAACCACGGTGAAGGTCGGGCTGGTCACAGCCTCGGTGATCCCGAGCCCACGGGCAATGCCCCGGCTGAGGACCGTCTTGCCGGTGCCCAGATCGCCGTGCAGAGCCACGACCGTCCCCGGCGCCAGGCCAGCCGCGATGGCCCGCCCAAGGCCAAGCGTCGCCGCCTCGCCGGTGCAGACCATGCTCCGGCCCGCGCTCATGCCCCCTGCCCCCGGGCGAAATGGTCGTAGCCGCCCTCCCCCAGGGGAGCCCCCGACGCGTCCGAAACCACGGCCGGGCCGGCGACAAAACAGCCCACCCGGCAGAACGGCGTCGCAAACGGCCACGCCGCCGCCAGCCTCGACGCGACCGCCTGGGGCACCGCGACCAGCAACTCGTAGTCCTCACCCTCCGCGAGAGCCGACCGAAGAAACGTCTTCGCCCCACGCCGCGGCACCGCCGTCGGATCCAGGACCAGGCCTACTCCGGACGCTCGGCACATCCGCGTAGCATCCAGCAACAGCCCGTCGCTGACGTCCATCATGGCGTGGGCATAGCCTCCCTGGGCGAGCCAGGCCCCTTCGGCACAGCGCGGCTCAAAGGTCAGGTGATGCCCGCTCGAGAACGAATCGCCGAACGTGCCGGTGACCCACAACTCATCCCCGGGCCGGGCCCCGGACCGGCACAGGGCCTTCCCCGCCGCCACGTGCCCGAGAATGGTCAGGGAGACGACCGTGTCCACCGGGGCTCGCGCCAGGTCACCCCCGATCATGGCCACGCCGTAGCGCGAGGCCAGGTCGAGGATGCCCTGGTAGAGCCCCCGCAGCCAGTCCTCGCCGCACCCGGGGCCGCAGGCCGCAGACACCAGGCAGTAGCTGGGGACACCCCCCATGGCCGCGATGTCGCTGAGGTTCCGTGCCAGCACCTTGCGGCCAACCCACTCGGGCGGCGTTGGCGCGGGCCCGGACTGCAGGTAGTGACGGTCCCCCACCACCTGGTCAACCGCCACGAGCAACCAGCGCCCATCGCCCAGGTCGATGGCGGCGCAGTCGTCACCCGGAGGGATGGCCAGTGCCTGGGGCGGCGCCGGCAGACGGGCGAAGAGACTCGCCAGAAAGGCGTCCTCAGTCATCGCCAAGCGGCTCCTCCAGCCGGTCCAACTCATGCCGGGAACCCGCCAAGGCGATCACCCGCTGGAAGAAGCACGGCGCATGGCCAAACTCGCAGAGGCCTTCCGGCGTCCCGCCCCCGCAGGCCCCATACACGAGGCCCTTGGGACAGGCCCGACGATCCAGGTAGAAACAGGCCCGCAGACGCTTCCCCGGCAGCGAGTCGCCCCCGCGGCAGGCAGCCCGGTAGAACGTCGAAAGCCAGTCAGGAGCCTTCTCCGACAGGATCCACGGCAGCACCGCTGCCCGCAGACGGTCCGCGAGCAGGGCGGGCGGAAAGACCCGGCCGGTCAGTTCCACCGAGGCCGGATCGTGGGGGGTAGCCCCCTCGCCCATCAGCCCGCGGAACACGTAGAAGGGGGCCGGGACCGGCGCGAAGGAGAGGTCCCCGTGGTAGTCCTGCCAGGCGTGCAGCCACTCGCCGTAATCGCGGTACTGCTGCAGAGCCTGCTGGATCCCCCCCAGAACCATGTCCAGGGTCCCCTGGTCATGGATGCCGGCGATCTGTACCCCGCTGTACCCCAGCAACCGGCAGCCGGCCGCCTGCAGCCCGATCCGCGGCAACTGGGCCGCCAGGGACTGGGTGGCGCTGATCTCGGATTCCCGCTGCAGCAGCGCCGTGAACTCGCGCGGTACATGGACACCCGGCCAAACCACCCGCTCCAGACGGCGGATCTCCTCCAGCGACAGCAACAGCAACCGGGCCAGCACCGGCGGAGCCATCTGCCGCATGGCCAGGAACCACTGGAGTTCCTGGAGCTTGCGCATGTCCCAGCCCACCTGGGTGACGATGAACTCGGCCCCGGTGGCCAACTTGCGGACCATCTTCAGGTACTGCAGGTACGAGTCCGCCGGAGTGTACTTGAACGGGTTGACCACCCCGCCCGTGAAGAAGGCCCGATCGGCCTGCCTGGCCAGACGCAGGATATCGAGGCTCTCGAGATAGCCACCCGCATACCCCTGCGGCCGGCCGCTGCGCCGAACAGGGTGCCGGTCCGAACGGTCCCCCGTCACCGCCAGGATGTCGCACAGCCCCTTCCCGCGAGCCCCTGCCAGGGCCGCACGGATCCGGTCGCTGCTCGAGCCCTTGCCCGACAGACACATCACCACCGGCTTGCCCGAGGCCGCCGCCAGGGCGGTGGCCGTGGCCACCGGGTCGTGACAGTCCTCCCCGCGCAACCGGTCCGTCAGTACCAGGGCCGCCACCTCGGCAGACTTGCCGGCACGCGACGCCACCGCCGTGCTCAGCGCCATGGCCGACTCGAACGGCTGCTCGGAGCCGAGCGTGTTCAGCTCGACCAGGACGAGGAAAGAACCCTCCCGGAGACGCAAGGCAAAGCGCCGGTCGGCTTCGAAGCCCATCTCGAGCTGTTCAGGAGACCGCTGTATGCTCAAGCCTGGGACCTCACTGCCCGCTGAGAAGCCACCCTTACGCCGATCCCCCCGGGACCCGCCCCGGAGGCCCGCCGGGCAGGCCAAGCCGCTCCGCCGGGACTAGGGTTGAATATAGCCGGACTGCAGCGCTTGGCAACGCCCCCCCGTCGCGCGCCCGCGACTTGACTATCGCCAACCCGGCATGATGGTGTGCGGCATTTCGGCGCTAGTCCCCCCCTTGGCCGGAGTGGTCGGGCGCGAATGGATCGCCTCCCTCGTGCAGGAGCTCGCCTATGGACCTGGACCGCATCTCGGCCTGCAGCTACGCGGTGCGCGACCGGGACCTCGACTTCACCTTCCGCCTGATGACGGGCGCCGGATTCCGCAACGTCGACCTCTGGGGCGGCCCGCCAAACTACTCCAACAACCCGGCCGAGTGCAGCGTCGCGGAACTCAAGCAGAAGGCCGAGCGCCACAACGCCAAAATCGCCAACCTCGGGACCTATGCCGGCCGCAGGCTCCTGGAAGACGGCGAAGCCGCCGAGTGGACCGAGATGACCCGGGCTATCGACAACGCCGCGGCCCTGGGCGCACGCTCCATCCGCGTCTGCCCGGGTCGCGGCGAAGACGTCAGCATCATCCCCATCCTCATCCCCTTCTTCCGCAAGGCCGCCGCCCATGCCGCCGAGAAGGGCGTCTACCTGGGCATGGAAAACCATATGGGCAGCATCGCGGGGAACCCCGACGCGGTCATGCAACTGATCCGCGCCGTCGACTCGCCCCACTTCGGCATCCTCTTCGAGCCCGCCAACCTCATGCACTGCGGCATCGACGCCCGCACCGCGTACGCCCTCTTCAGAGGCTGGATCGTCCACGTCCACGTCAAGGACTGCCGCGTTACCGACGGCCAGTACGAACGCTGCATGCTGGGCGAGGGCAGTGTCGACTACCCCTGGGTGGTGGGAATGCTCGAGAAGGACGGCTACAAGGGCCACTACGCCCTGGAGTATGAGATCGAGAAGGTGATCCCCATCGAGCGCGGCCTGCCCGAATGGCTCCGCTTCTTCACCGACCTCAAGCCCAGCACGACTCCTACCAAGTCCGTGCCAAAGCCACCCCTGGCACCGCCCAAGGCCTGATCCGCACGGCAGGCCTCGGCAGACCACGGCGGACCCTGGCCAGGCGCACGACGGCGTCAACCGATGAAAACCCTCTGCACCGGCTTGCTCCTCCTCGCCATCGGCCTCTCTGCCGCGCCGGCCGAGACCTGGAGCCCCCTGTTCGACGGCAAGACCCTGAAAGGCTGGCACCGGGCTGCCTATGTCAACGGCCAGGCCGAGTACAGCGTCCAGGACGGCTGCATCGTCGGGACCACCAGGACCGGCACCCCCAACAGCTTCCTCTGCGCCGACCAGGAGTATGCCGATTTCATCCTCGAACTCGAATTCCTGGTCCCGGCCGGGATGAACTCGGGGATCCAGGTGCGCTCGCTCTGCGATCCCCAGGTCAACAAGGGCCGGGTCCATGGATACCAGATCGAGATCGACCCCTCGCCCCGCGCTTGGACAGCCGGCATCTACGACGAGGGCCGGCGCGGCTGGCTGTACAACCTGACCCATATCGAGAAAGAACGCGGCAAGGAGGCCGCCGAGGCCGCCCGCAAGGCCTTCCAACCGGACGCCTGGAACCAGCTCCGCGTCGAGGCGGCGGGACCCCGCCTGCAGACCTGGCTCAACGGGGTGCCGGTGGCCGACCTCGAGGATGGCATGACCCCTCGCGGCGTGATCGCGCTCCAGGTCCATGCGACCAACGACGCCGTCCCCAAACAGATCCGCTGGCGTAACCTCCGCCTTCAGGAGCTCGCCGCCGCACCCCCCGCCGCCGACCCCTGGAAGGCCCTGCGCGCCTGGCGCTACGCCGAGTCACGGACGGCCCTGACCGCCATCGAGTCCGAGGTCCTGGCCGCCACCGGCGCCGCCTGGGACCCGCTCGAGGCCCGGTTGCTCGAAGTCCTGGCGGATGCCCAGGCGACCCCCGACGCCCGTCGCTTCGTCGGCGGCCTCCTCGGGCGTAAGGGCAGTGCCGGCGCGGTCAGCGGCCTGGCGCAATGCCTGGGCGACAAGGACGTGGGCGAGGCGGCCCTCCTGGCCCTTGCCCGCATGCCCCATGCCGAGGCCGATGCGGCCCTTGCGGCCGCCCTCGAGCGGGACCTGCCGCCGCTCCAGCGCGCGGCCCTGGCCACCGTCTGCGGCGAGCGCCACCTCGTGGCCAGCCTGCCCGCCCTGGCCGACGCCCTCGCCAGCCCCGAGCCCGCCCTCCGGCGGGCGTCAGCCCTCGCTGTCGGCCGTATCGGCGGCGCCGCGGCCGAAGACCTGCTGCGAACCCTTCCCGATGCCGACGGCGGACGCCAGACCCGTGCCGAGGCCCTGCTCCTGTGCGCCGAACAGGCCCGCCGAGACCAGGACCCCACCCGGGCGGAACGCCTCTGTCGCGACCTCATGGCGCCGGAATGGCCCGACACCCTCAGCGCCGGCGCCCTCACCGTCCTGGTCGATACCCTCGGGGCCGCCGCCGTCCCGGAGGTGATAAGGGCCCTCGAGGTCGGGCCCGAGCACAGCCGCGAAACCGCGGCCCGCCTCGCCGCAACCATGCCCGGGGACGCCGTCGGCCAGACCGTCGCCGCCGCCCTGGACCGGCTTCCCACCGAGGCCCAGGCCATGGCCCTCACCGCCCTGACGCAGCGTCGGGACCCGGCCACGGCTTCAGCCGCGGCTGCCCTGCTCTCCAGCCCCCAGGAGCCCGTCCGCCTGGCCGCTATCTGCCTGCTCCGCGAGGTCGGCGGCCCGGAGCACGTCCCGGCCCTCGCCACCATCGCGGCCGGCACCGGCCCCACCGCCAGCACCGCCCTCCAGGCGCTGGCGCGGCTGCGCGGCAACGCCGTGGACCAGGCCCTGGTGGGCGCTATCCGGCAGGATGCGCCCGGCAGCCGCAACGTCGCCCTTATCCAGGCGCTGGCCCAGCGCGGCTCGCCCGAGGCGGTCCCACTGGCCCTCGGCTTGCTGCCGGAGACCCCCGATGCCGAGGTACAACGAGCCTACTGGCGCGTCCTGCGCGACCTGGCCGCACCCCCCCACCTCGAGGCCCTCCTCCAAGCCCTCGCCAAGGCCCCCGATGGCCCCGCCCGCCCGGAAGCCGAAAAGACGGTCGCCGAGTGCCTCCGCCGCCACCCGGACCCGGCCGCTGCCTCCGCCACCATCCTGGCCGCCCTGGGCACGGCCCCTGCCCCATCGCGCCCGGCGCTCGTGGCCCTCCTCGCAACCTGCCGCTCCCCGCAAGCCCTCGCGGCCCTGTCCGCCCTCCTCAAGGGCCCTGCCTCCGACGCGGCCCTGTCCGCCCTCCTCAAGGGCCCTGCCTCCGACCCGCAGTGCCGCCACGAAGCCGTCAAGGGGCTCGCAAACTGGCCGACCCCCGAGCCTTTCGAGGCCCTGGGGACCTACGCCGAGGCCACCATGATCGAGACCCAGCACGTCCTGGCCCTGCGCGGGTGCCTGCGGCTCCTCGACCTCGACGCGGCTCTTCCCGAGGCCGAGCGCCAACGCCGCCTGAATGCCCTCGCAGACATCGCCCGCCGCAACGAGGAGAAAGAGCTCATCCGCGCTGCCCGGGACGCGGTCCGCGTCCTCGGCCTCAAGTGCCGCAGCGGCAAAGCCATTGCCGCGGTGCCAGCAGGCTTCGCCAAGGGCGGCGCGGTCTACGTCGACCGACCCTATACCTTCACCGAGGTACCCCCTCTCCTCGCCCAGGCGACCCTCCTCTCAACCGCCATGGAGGACAAGGCCTCGAAGGAGGCCGACTTCATCACCTTCACCCTGACGGCCCCGGCCACGGTCCTGGTCGGCTACGACGGCCGCGCCAAGACCGTGCCCGACTGGCTCAAGGACTGGCGCCGGCTCGAAACCGTCCTCAAGAGCACGGACGCGGGATGCCCCCTGAACCTGTTCGGCAAGGCCTTCCCTGCCGGCCCCGTGGCCCTGCCGGGGAACAACGCCGTACCCGGAGTGGGCGCCATGTATGTGGCTGGCGTCCTGGCGGCGCCACTGCCCTAGCCAGGCCCGTTGCGGTCAGTCCTGACCCTCTGGCGCCCATCGGTCAGTGTATGAGACTGACCCCTACGGCCTGCCCTATCGTCCCATCCGTCCTGTTCCCCAGACACACGCCGCCGGGTCGGGGGAATGCGCCGGTGGGACGCATGGGACCGGTGGGACGCATGGGACCGGCGGCACGGACACTGAGGCCCGCTGGGGACTGCCCCGATCGCTGCCGGCGTGGCCTCGTTGCACCGATCCTCGCCCTGCTGTCCTCAGCCCCGAAGGGGCCGCACACGTCCTCTCCTCAGCCCCGAAGGGGCGTCACAAGTCAGCCCAGGGCAACGCCCTGGGTACCGGCCACCCCAACCCGATAGCACCCTGAAGGGGTGCGGCAGCCGACCCTCCGGCGTTCACCGCCGTGGAGTCACGCCGCCAGGCCCATGCCTCGTCTCGCCTCTTCAGGGCGCCATCCTCTCGCAATCACCCGTCCCAGACCGCTGCCCTGGGCTGACAGGTCTCGGGACTTCGGGCCTGGTTCTGTGTCTTGCCGGCGCTGGACCTGCGTCTGGCGAACCGCCCGCTCAGCCGCCGCGCAACCGTTCGAGATAGGCGGACCATTCCACCGGCAGAAGGTAGCGTTTCTGGCTGTTGCAGGCCTTGCAGCAGGGCACCACGTTGCCCTTGCGGCTGAGACCGCCGCGGACCACCGGGACAATATGGTCCATGGTCAGGTCCCGAGGCGGAACGCGGCGCCGGCAGTAGTAGCACTGCCCTTGGCCCAACTGGTTCTTCCACCAGGCCGACTGACGCAGCTCCCTGGCCTTGGCCTTCTCCCGCCGGAGATGCTCCTCGTCGGCGGCCTCGAAGTGCACATCGGTGTCGTTCGGTTGCATGCGCCAACCCCTGGATCCGCAGATGGCGGTCACCATAGCGCCACGGCGCTTCACCGGCGACCCCTGTCGCGAGAGCCGCCCCCCATCCCTTCCCCTGCCGGAATGCCCTGCCTCCACCACAGGCATCCTCCCAAAAATGTGCGCTGGCCGTGCTGGACAGGCCCGGTTAGGCGGCAATATTATGGACTTCGCGTGCGTGGCGCGGTAGCCAAGTGGTAAGGCGAAGGTCTGCAAAACCTTTATCCACCGGTTCGAATCCGGTCCGCGCCTCCAGCCGCCTCCCCCAAAGGGGCACCCGGCGGATCATAGGCACAGGACCCTTACCCGGTAGCGCGCAAGCGGCAGACTCGGGAGCCCGTCCGTCGGATCGACGCCACAGCGGCGGGACCGCACGCAGCAGCCAAGCGGGTGTGTGGCAGGAATGACCAGGCTGAAAGCGACAATCGCTGAGTCCGGGGAAGACCTCGAGGTCGTCGGGAAGAAGGCCCAGAAGCGTCTCGCCAAGGCCGCGGCAAGAGCCGCCCGGGCTGCCGAGATGAACCGGGCCCAGGGCGGCGCCCGCGAAACCGCGCCTCCCGCCGATGACACCATGAGCCGTTGCGCCCTCCTCTGCCAGGAACAACGCTGGCGCGAGGCCGCGATCCTGGGCCGCACCGCGGCTCAGAAAGCCCTCGTCGAAGGAAAACCCGAACTGGCAGCCGGGATCCAGGGCGCCCTCGCCAAGATCGAGTACTCATTGCGCCGGCAGATGGCCGCGGCGTTCGTGGTCAAGGTTCAAGACTGGTTGAACAAGGAGTATCTCCTGGATGTTGGTGAATGAGAGCAAGCTCCAGGGCGTGAACACCAAAGAGCTGTTCACCCGCATGCTCAGTGAGGTACCCTGGGCAAGCCTGAAGACCTTTGTTCAGGCCAATGCGCCGCTGCTGAAGCTGGCGACCATCGGCGGTCACCGCCTGGAACCCAAACACCGTGACCGGATCGACAAACTGGTCCTGCGCGAGGCCGAAAAGGCCAATTTCGCCCAGGCCATGACCAACGGCGTCTTCGCCGCCTGGTACCCCGTCCACGAGGAACTCCACAAGAAGCTCGAGGACTACTTCCATTCCGACGAGTACAAGCAGTACCGGCAGGAACAGACCCTGGGCGAAGACGACTACGTCCTGCCGGATGCCAAGTTCGATGAGTTCTTCGACATCGACCACCTCCAGGAATGGCGTGTGCTGCTGTGCTTCAGCCCCCTGAAGTTCTCGGATGCCCAGGCCGACAAGATCCTCGACGACAGCCAGGGCAATAGCCGCCTCGTCGGCCGCATCCGGGAACTCGAGGAGCGGATCGCTACCTTCGAAAAACGCGAACAGCAGCTCATCGGCGAGTCAAACCGCCTGCGGGAAAGCCAGCAACAGGCCCAGGCCGAAGCCCAGGAGTCCCGCAAGGCCCTCCGCCAGGCCCGGACCGATGCCGACGCCCTCACCGTCCGCATCGATCGATCCCAGGCTGATGGCCGCCGCCTCAAGGAGCAACTCGACGCCGCCCAGGCTTCCCAACAGACCGTCGAACAGGACCTCCGCCAAAAGCTCGGGGCAGAGTGCATCCGCCTGCAGAAGGACGTCGAACGCCTGCAACAGCAGCTCGCCTCCTGGCAGACCCGCTACGAAGAACAGCGCCTGCAGAACAAGGACCTCGAAGCGGCTATCCATGACGCCCGCCGCGAGGCCACCCGACACCAGGACGTCGCTGCCCAGGCCTCCGCCAACGCCCGCCACCTGACCGGCTTCGCCGACCTCATCCTCCAACGCATCGACTGGCCCAAGGTCGGCTCGTCCATGAAGCTCACCCCGAGGCTGCGCCTGCAGTTCAACAGCCTCATCCGCAAGCTGAGCTACGAACAGGACCGCTCGCTCACCATCGAGGGCAGTCTCGCCGAGTTCTGGGAGTCCCTCATGGCCCCCGAACGGGACCTGATCAAGAACATCGCCCAGAGCAACTCCCTGGAAGTCATGACCGGCGGCGACGTGGCCGGCTACTGGATGGGCCTTACCGACTCGTTCGGGGATGTCCAGATCAGCCTTGAAGCCCGCAGCGTCATCCTCAAGATGCTCCACGAGATCTTCTACCAGGTCATCGAGATGGAAGACCTCCGCGAGCCCATCGTCCCGCAACCCAAGGCCAAGCCATAACCTGGCCCCGGCAGAAGCCCCGATTCTCGGCCGTACCCACTTGAAAGGGCCCCCGCGAACGATACGGTATGCTCGCTTCGGTACGGGCGATTAGCTCAGTTGGTTAGAGCGCTTGCTCGACACGCAAGAGGTCGCAGATTCGAGTTCTGCATCGCCCACCAAAAACCCAGCCCCGCAAGGTGAAAACCGTGCGGGGCTTTTCCTTTCTGACCCCTGCTGATCTCCGTCCGGACCGCCCTCTTGCAGCAGCAATCCAGCAACAGATCCCCAACGCTGACCGCCTTCTGGGACACAACCAGGATCCATGCCCCAAGGGCCTCCTCGCTGGACTCGCTACTCCGCGGCGCCGGAGAAGGTCTGACCAGTCCACCGGCCCTAGCCGCGCTTGATGAGGCAACATCTGCACCGTTGAGGCAAGTTCCCGGCCAAGCCGGGAACGCCTGGAGGGCGGGTCCTCCGTAGCCCGCCGCCGGGATGCGGAGGTCCCGGCCTCCAGACCGCTGGGAGCCCTTTAGGCGTAGGGGTCAGCCCTCTACTTTTAGCTTTACAGTGGCGTATCACACGGCTTGACGCGGGGGCACGGGACGGTATCCTGTTCGCTGTGCTGTCGCCTTGGCACCCGGTTCAGGCGGGTGCGTAATGCTGGAACGGCGCAGGTTGAGGGGAGCGTGATGCCATGTCCAGGCCCTTGCGCGTGGAGTACGCCGGAGCGCTCCACCACGTCATGGACCGCGGCAACCGGCGGGAAACGGTGTTCCGGCGGCAGGCGGACCATGAGTTGTTCCTCGACAGACTCGGGGAGGCCTGCGGGACGCACCAGGTTCGGGTCATCAGCTATTGCCTGATGCCGAACCACTTTCACCTCTTTGTGCGGACCGAACTGCCCAACCTGAGCCGCTTCATGCACGGGCTGCTGACCTCCTTCACGGTGACGCAGAACCGGCGGAACAAGGCCGTCGGGCACGTGTTCCAGGGGCGCTTCAGGTCCCAGGTGGTTGAGGCCAGCGGCTACTTCGACGTGCTGTCGCGCTACATCCACCTGAACCCGGTCCGGGTGAAGCGAGCAGGGAACCTGACTGTCGAGCAGAAGCGCGAGATCCTGCAGACTTACCGCTGGTCTAGCTTTCCTGCCCTGGTCGGGCAGAAGCCACCGCCGTGGTGGCTAGACTGCGCCGCGGTGCTGGGTGGTTTCGGGGCGGACCCGCACGAGCAGATGCGTGCCTACCGGCTGTATGTCGAGGAAGGCCTGCTGCGCGACATCGAAGACCCTGCCGCGGCGCTGCGGGCGCGCAGCATTCTGGGCAGCGACAGCTTCGTCGAGTGGCTGAAGCGCGAGTTCCTCTTGCGCCGCGGCGCGGCCCCGCGCGAGGACGCGGAGCTGTCGGCGCTGCAGGCGGGACTGCGCCTGGCCGACGTGCTGCAGGCCGTTGCCAACCACTATGGGATCGCAGCGCGCCGCCTGAAGGACCGGCGCTGCCGCGCGCGGGAGGCGCGTCAGATGCTGCTGTACCTGGCCAGTTGCCACTGCCGGAAGGACCGGACGCTCAGCGACGTGAGTGACGAACTGCATATCACGCTGCCGGGCCTGACGGCGACGCGCGACCGCGTGGCGCGGCGCCTGCGCCGCACCCCGCGCCTGCAGCGGACCGCCGAGGCGATCCGGGCCGCACTGACTTCGGGCCTGGAGACCGGGGCAGCACTGGGGCCCTTGGGCATGCCAATGCAGAGCTGGAAGTAGTTGACCCCGGGCCCAAACCAGCCCGTCGCGCTGGTAGCTATTCCGGCAAGGGGATCCGGACGGCTTTCAGGAGGTCGCGGTTGCGCTTGCTGATCTCCAGGAGGTGACGAGTGCCGGCGGCCATGCGCACGCTCTTGATCTTGCGCATCTGGGCCAGGAACTGCGGCACGCTCATCTTGCGCAGCAGGCCGGCGTCACGCATGCGCCGCTCCAGTTCGCTGTGCAGGACCAGGGCGAGGAAGGCCACAAAGAGCCGGCCGGCTGCCGAGCGGTCATTGCCGGTGCGCAAGCGATGCTGGCCGTCGTCGCTCTTGAGGGTGTCGAGGAGCTTCTCGACGCGGTCGCGTCCGCGGTAGCGGTCAAAGACCTCCTCGGGGGCGCTGTCTCTGTGGCTGGTCAGGACCAGGGCGAAGCCCATTGGCGAGGTCGCCAGGGCAACGGCCCGGGCCTTGCGTTCGATCCGCCAGCGCCCCTCGGCAGCCGGCCGTACCGCCAGACAGGAGCGTAGGGCGCCGGCGTTTTCGTTGAGCCACTCCCAGGCTTCGCGGCGCGAGAGGAAGGTCTCGGCGGCGGCCTTTGCCTCCAGGGCGAACACGGCGGTCTCCGTGCGGGTCACCGACTCGGCATGACGTGCCGGTTCGAAGAACAGATGCGCGTGCAGTTCGCGCGGCCGACCGCGGTCGCCCTTCACCCGCCAGGTGTCCCGGACGTGGCGCATGATGTGGTCGTGGAAGGGGAACGAGCGCTTGGTCGAGCCCAGCGCGGCACGGTGCCGTTGGACCAGTGCCCGGGCCTGAGCCACGGAGAAGGGTACGCCGATGGTGAAGCCGATGCCCTCCTGCAGCATGGCCCTAACGTTGGCCTGGCTGTAGAAGCCGCGGTCCAGCGAGAAGCTGAAGTCCTTCAGCCCCAGGTCGGTGAGCAGCTCTCCGGTGAGCTTCAGCGTGGACACATCCGGGATGCTGCCCGGCAGTGGCCGGTACCACAGTGGCCGGCCGCAGCGGCTATCACTGACCAGGGCCAGGTTGATCTGCGGCAGGCTCTCGCCGTCGCGGTTGTAGCCCCACTCGGCCAGTTCCAGGTCGCGGGCATAGGTGGAGATCGAGGTGATGTCGTAGATCAGCGCCGCGGGCCTGCCCGACACCTCGATCCAGCCACGGAAGAACTGCTCCTGCGCCGCCGTGTGCGAGCCGGCCGCCGCGATCAGCCCGTAGACCCGGTCGGTCTGCAGCAGCTCTCCGCGCATGGCCGCCGGGACCTCGCGCTCCTCCAGCCAGTCGCCCGCCAGGTACACCGCCCGTCCCTCTGCAGCCTGGTGCAGCGCCACGCCCAGGAGCGCTTGTCCGTCCTCCGCGCCGAATGCCTGTTGCACCCGTCCTGCCAGGCCGGTCTCCCGGGCCAGGTGCAGCAACACGTGCGCATCCCCTACGGTGGCAACGCCGGCCGGCACACCGCCGCCTGGCACGCCGTGGCCAGCCCCCGCAACCGGCAGGCGCAGCCAGGCCTCGACGTCTTCGCCCGCCTCCAGCCGCCGCTTCAGTTCGGCCAGTTCCACCGCCTCTCCGCTACGCGCGCCGTAGCCCTTGGACAGCACCAGGCGCCCCCCCGCCGCCTCCACTCGCCCCAGGTAGACGCGTCTCTGGACCGACTGCCCCCGAACCGGATCCCACACGCTCCGGGCCAGGTGCACATAGGCGAACTGGCCTCCCTTCTTGCCCCGGTTCCGCTGGACCTGCAGATAGCTCATTGAGTGCCTCCTGAACGGCCACCTGTACATACCATATGGTAGCTATTCAGGCAAGTCAAGCCCTCAATCGTGATTCCCGCAGGAGAAAAGAGCGCGACCGCCGCTACCTAGCTACCACATGGAGGGGTGATTGAGGCCCGGGCTCTGCCGGAATGCAGAGCTAAGAGTAGACAGTTGACCCCGGGCTCTACTGGAGACCGGGGCAGCACTGGGGGCCCTTGGGCATGTCAATGCACAGCTAAAAGTAGAGGGTTGACCCCGGGCTCTACTGGAGACCGGGGCAGCACTGGGGGCCCTTGGGCATGCCAATGCACAGCTAAAAGTAGAGGGTTGACCCCGGGCTCTACAAGGGCCTCGTCCAGCGACACGGCAACTCGCAGCGCTATCGGCTCACGCCGCTGGGCCTGCACGCGGCAGCCTTCTTCACCAAGCTCGATGCGCGCATCTTCCGCCCCGCCTCTGCCGCCATGGACCCGCAGGACGCCATCCCAAGGCCCCTGCGCACGGCCTTCCATCGCCTCGACGAAGCTATCGCCGAAATGGTCCAGAACGCTCACTTCAAGGCTGCCTGTTGAACGTCACCGACACAACCCGTGAACTTGCCTCAACTGTGCACTAGCTGCGCCAATGAAGCGCAGCTAGTCATCTGTCCGCGAATAAACTAGGCATTATTCTTGGCTTCTTCAAGGCGTTGCCGTGCGCGGCGGATCTTCTCGAGGATTTTCTGTCCATCGGCGCGCCAGACGTACCGCCTTGGTGC
>Ga0172371_10003773_pt1 | contig 23308 bp, 24 predicted proteins | sample Lak12m_FD_114543 | JGI IMG/M metagenome (GOLD analysis project Ga0172371, IMG submission 114543) | Freshwater microbial communities from Kabuno Bay, South-Kivu, Congo - kab_022012_12m | ecosystem: Environmental > Aquatic > Freshwater > Lake | place: Democratic Republic of the Congo: South-Kivu...
AGCCGGTTGGTTCACTGACTTCAGTCGGTTTTATCAACGGAGCTATCATACCGTTGGACAGAGAGTAATATAACAATCCAAGACTCAAAAAAAACCGGATAAATCCAGTGAAACGACCGGCTGAAGCCAGCGTTACTGATTATTCAACGGTCTCACCAGATTATTCTGGCAGGTCCAACCAGATTAATCTGGTGAGCCAGGATGTTCAACGGACTTGTTTTTTTATCCGTGAAAATCCGTGCGATCCGTGCAGATCCGTGTTCCTATTCATGAATTATCGCTGTAGTCCATGTCGCCTTTAAACTGGGAGATGGCTTTGACCATGGGAGTGGCGACATCGACTCCAGACTCAGATAGTTCTTTATCCGCGAAAATCAGCTTGATCCGTTCAATCCGTGTAACCATTCCCCTTATTGGCGTTTCTGACGGCGAAACTCCCAGGGGGGAACAGGATTTCTCTCCGCCCACAGACCTTTCCGTTGATTGCGAGCCTGGTTTTCCAGCTTTGCCAGGTAGGGGTCTTTGTTATAGTGTTTGTAGTGCCAGGCTAATCCGGCTTTCAGCAGTTCGCAGCCAAGGTTTTTGGCATTGCTATAATAAACCGTGCCCAGAATCCGCAGATAGCGGTCGCGGTTTTGATAAACCACCCTCACCGGTTTGGCAAATACCTGCGCCGAAGTGAATTGTTTGGCTTTTTCGCCGTAGGACTGCTGTTTCTCCGGGCAGTCGATGCCATCCAGACGGATCGTGTAGCTGGTCTTGTCCGCCAAAACCACAATCGTGTCGCCGTCCTTCACTCCGATCACCCTGCCGGACAGCGTTTTCCCCGCCAGCAGCGCGGAAAACAGCAGGAACAGCAGCAACGGCAAGAGCCGGATAAACGCTGAGCGATCGCGTTTCATAGCCTTTCCCGATACCCTCCGAAACTGGTAAAGAGCTTAATTGTCCGTTTTAAAACCAATGTGCTTGTTGTCGTTTTGCCCCTGCACCTTGATCTCGCCAAACTGGCTTTCGTAAGTCTCGATGTTTTTAACCAGCAGCTGCATAAGCTGTTTGGCGTGGGAGGGGGTCATCAGCACTCTGGTATAGATGCGGGCATCCGGAATACCGGGCAGGATTCTGCCGCAATCCATGATAAATTCGGAGGGGGAATTGGTGATCACAAAGAAATTTGCGTAGGTGCCTTCGCCCACTTTTTCGTCGATCTTGATCTGGATTTGGTTTTGCTGGGGTTGATTTGCCATTTTATACTCCTGTGATGGGTAATCAGTTTAATTCGCGATCAGCGAGATCGCTTTTTACCATTATTCCCTGACTGCCGATCTTGTCAATCAGTTTGCCGTAGTGGCTGTTTTTAGCGCACATATCCTGGTTTCCCAGAATGATCAGCCTGTCCATAGCCCGGCTGAGCGCCACATTCAGCTTGCGGTCGATCCTGCCGTCCTCGGAGATGGACTGCACCTGCTGCAGGTCGCTTTCGTGGCGCAGCGGTAAACAGAGGATGATGATCCGGCGTTCGGAACCCTGAAAGCGCTCCACCGTGTCGATGGTAAGGGAGTTCCACCCGGCAAGTTTCCTGCGCAGCAGATGGATCATCGCTCTAAACGGAGCCACGATTCCAATGTCTGTTCCCGGATCGGCGATCTCTCCGGCGGTCTGAAGTTTGTGGATGACTTTTACGATAATGTCCGCCTGCCAGGCGTCATAGTGCAAAGTGGTGCTCACCGGGCAATCGATCCACACGATCCGCTGATTCAGAAAATCCGGCAAGTGGGGATTGGTCTGCAAAGGGGCAAACTGCTCCGGTCGGACGGCTACCAGGCGATCCTGATAGTTGTGGCTGACCAGTTCGGCGATGCTGCTATGCATGCGGTAATGATTTCGCAGCATGGCTGTGGAGCCCAGTTCCGGCTGCACGGAATGCACCCGGTAAAGGCGTTCCATCAGGGATTGGCTGTAGCTGCCGAACGCCAGGGATTTCAGCTCAGGATGCGCAAAACCATAGGGCAGAGGGCTTTGCACCGTGATGGGCGGCAATTGGTTCTGATCGCCGATCAGGATGGTTTTCGGCGCCTGGGAGATGATACCCAGAATGCTGCTTTCGATGATCTGGGATGCCTCGTCCACAATGATCTCGTCGAATTTTACGATCCGCAGCATATCCAGATACCAGGCGGCAGCGCTTTGCACGGTGGAAACCCAGATGCGGTTGGATTTCACGGTGCTCTCGATCTGCTCGAAGCGCTTACCGGAAATGAGGTTGCTGAGCAGCCTGTCTGACACTGCCTGCGAGGTGCCGGTGCGGATATAGGGCACTTTCTGCCGGTCAAGATTGAGGCAGATCTCGTCCACGGCGCGATTGGTGAAACTGAGGATCAGCAGGGTCTTGTCCGTTTGCCGGAAAACCTGGCTGATATAGGTGCTGAGCAGTCCGGAAGTTTTGCCCGTGCCAGGGGGACCCTGCACCAAAAACAGGTCTTGCGCATTGTGCATCTGGGTTAGGATGGTTTCCACCTCGGTTAGGGCTCCCGCGGAATTTACCGCAAAGCTGGGTTTTTCCAAGCCCAGGAACAAGCTGCGCTGCCGGGATGGCGCTTTCAGGAACTGCGTAAGGGAAGAGAGTGGTGCATAGAGCGAGGTTTCCAGTGTATCGTGCTCCATCGCCCACAAGCTGATTTCTGAAAGGCGCTGACTGTTCTTCAACCCCCCTCTGATCTGCAGTTCCAGGTGGGTGGAATTCAGGCTGCGGATAATACCCCGCAAGATCTCCTGTTTGGTTACTGGAGTGTTTTGCGCGTAAAGCACCACGATGTCGCCTTCGCGGAAATCGGCGATCTCTTCCTGGGAACTTAGCTCGAGGCGGATGAGGTTTTTGGCGGTGGACAGCGGTTTCAGCCCGGTGATGATGCGGTAGTTTGCCTGTTTTTCTGCCTTTCCAAGCTGCCAGAGGGCATTGTGCCCAAAGCTGCTTTCGCTTTTAGAGCCATTATCGCCGGTCTTTACGAACCAGATCTCCCGGACTGCCCTCTGCACGCTTGCCAGAAACCACTCCCACTCCGCGGCGGACAGTCTGGCACCGAGGTTTTTGAATTTCTCGTATTTTGCAACGGAGATGGGACTTGGCTCGGCAGGTTGGGCATCGCCAAGCCACTTGAAAAACTTGTCCGGGGTTTCCGCCAGCAGATGCATGATCCCCAAAATGCGGTTGCGGCACATCAGCAGGTCCTGCTCCAGGATCATTACGTTCACCACGTGGCGCAGGGGATTGTCTGCACTCACGGAATAGAGGATGGAGGAATTGCTCACCCGCCTGGTGCCATAGGCATTGCGGATCATCATGTTATAGGCGATCACCTGCATCTGATGTCCTGTCCACACCTCACTGGGATGTGCCTTGCCGCTTTTCAGTTCCACGATGCTGAAGCTGTCGCCCTTGCGGGTAAGCAGATCGAGCCTGCCCTGCAAGCCATAGTCCGGACAGAGATAGGAAGGTTCCAAAAGCGTGTCGGAATCCTGCAGGGTGCCCACAAATTGCTGCAACTGAGGCAGATGCTGGGCTTTGATGCGGTTGTAGATATTCAGCGCCGCTTCCTTGCCCAGCGAAACCATCGCCAAAGGCAAAGCCGCCATGCTATGGATGAAAAGTTCCTGAAATCCCGCGGCAGGATTGAAAACCAGCTCGTCCAGAATACCGTTCACCAGCGAGCCCTGCAGCTGAGGTTCGCCGGAAGCCTCGCTGAACAGGTGATTCAGAATGAACAGCGCCGGATCACCGCAATAGCCTGAAAAGCAATTTGCCAATGCGGAGGCGTCCACCAGAAAATCCGGTTCCACCACGATCAGGGTCTGGGGATTGGACGTAAAGCTGTCCGTTTTACCGGCAATGGCGGTTACCTCATGCACGTTCAGGCTGGCATAGCGCCAGAGGGTCTTTGCCAAAAGCGTCCATTTTTTGCCGTTGTGCCCTGCCTGCGCATCGTCGTTATTCAAACGTAGCTGGCAATAAGAACCGTCCTCCCGGACTACATCGATCTCCAGACAGTTGTCCTTTTGCTGCCAGGAATCCACCACGCAGGTGAAACTGCTCTTATAGGCGGGGCTTAGCTCCGGCAGAACCTCCACTTTTACCCGGGCAAGGTAAGTCTCCAGCTCAGGGGATACAAAGTCAGGGAAAAAAGCCTGACAGAGACGGAACAACACGCTGATCCCGAAATTGAAATCCGCCTCTGAAACCTCTTTGATCTCATCATGCGCCACCTGGTTGCACAGAATGCGCAGTTTGTGGCTGAGAACGCCAAGTTCCTTATCCACCCCGAAAGCCGTATTGGCAAACTGCATGCGGGTAAACAGACCGTTGAAGTATTGCTTTTCGTCCTCGGTTACCGCCTTGTAGAGCTGTTCCAGAATCTGCCGCTGTTTCAGCAGCCGGTCCGCAAAGGGGCTGGCTTCAGAAGTAAGCTCCGCCAAACGGCTGGTCAAGCCGCTGATCCGGGTATTTTCGGTTGCGGGCATCAGCCGTTACCGATGGTTAATCTGTGCCTTTTTTGTGCTTTTTGATCCCCAGGATATTGGTTTTTACCCATGTCCAGTTGAAATACACGTGCAACAGGGCTACCAGAAAGAAAATGATCCCGCAAAACTGGTGGAATTCTTCCATGGCTTCCGATCCCCGCAGGCTGGCGGGACCGAACTTGTATAGCCCCACGGCTACCAGGGTGAGAATAAACAGCAAGGCTAAGATCGGATTGAGAAACTTCAGATAGTTGTTTTTCATTCTTCCTCCTCATTTTCGTTTTGTTCTTTGGCAAAAAAGGCTTTCACAAAATCCACTGCCTTGAATCCGATCAGATCGTCGATTCCCTCTCCAATTCCCAGCAGCTTCACCGGAAGCCGGAGATTGTGGCGCAGATTGAAGATGATTCCGCCTTTTGCCGTTCCGTCGTATTTGGTTAAGGCAATGCCGGTCAGTTTTATCGATTTGTCGAAGTTTACAGCTTGGGAGATGGCATTCTGTCCCGTAGTGGCATCCACTACCAGAATGGCTTCGTGCGGTGCGTCGGGGATCAGCTTTTTGATGGTGCGGTCGATCTTGCCGAGTTCCTTCATCAGGTTTTCCTTGGTGTGCTGCCTGCCCGCCGTGTCGATCAGCACGATGTCATAACCTTTGGCAGTCGCAGAGGAGACGCCGTCATAGATCACTGCCGCCGGATCGCTGTTGGGTTGGGAACGCACGATCGCCACCCCCGCCCGCTCTGCCCAGATAGCGATCTGCTCAATCGCTGCCGCGCGAAAGGTATCCGCCGCCACGATCAGTACCTTCTTACCCATCTGGGAAAACTTGTATGCCACTTTGCCGATGGTGGTGGTCTTGCCGGTTCCGTTCACGCCCACAAAGGCGATGATCTGCGGATTTCCTTTTAGATCGCGAAAAAAGTCGGTGGGATCCTCATCCACGGACAGCAGGATATCCCGCATCACATCGGTAAGGTAGATCTGGGCGATCTCGGGATCGGTGATCCTGTCCTTCCGCAGCTCTTCGCGGTAACGCTGCAGGATCAGATCGGTCATTTCCACGCCGGTATCGCAGCGCAGCAAAATTTCCTCGATCTCCTCCAGCATTTCGTCATCCACTTTGCCGCGGGCTTTCACGGCTTCATTTATCTTGCCGACAAAGCCATTGTTGGTCTTAGTCAGCTTCTGTTTCAGATTGCGCACAAAACTTAGCACTTTATAAACACTCCAGGTTATTCTTTATTATTGACATTTAGCACATGTGCGTTAAAATTGTATCTAAGCCTGTGACGTCAACATAATTCTGTGCATAGCCCGGTTTAGTTGACGCTTGCAGGAGAAAGGATAAATAATGGAACACACCAAGATTATGCCGCGCCATCTGCTGTTACTGCTGTATCCTGTGATCGGCGCGATCCTGGCGGGAATGCTGTTCAGCGGGAATCTGGCAGGTTTTATCCGCACCGCCAGCGGGAAAGGGATCAGCCAGGCACAGATCTGCCTGGGTTTGGGACTGCTGACCGGAGCCATCTCCTTCAGCGAAAGATGTTTGGGAAAGAACTTCCTTTGGGGGGTGCTCATCTTCCTGCCGCTGCTATTTGGACTGGCGGTTATGCCCCAGCTCGGCTCAAAGATCAGCCTGGCAATGGTTTATCTCCTGAATCTGGCTTTTGCGATCGGACTCTGGCTGGCGCTGAGATACACCTTTTTCGCCAAGAGCCTGATCAAAGTCCGCACTGCGGTCTTTGCCCTGCTCGCTGCCCTGCTGTTGACGCTGTATTTCAAGGGACTATATCTGATCCTGGGCATGGTATTTTTGCGCGAGATGTGGATGGGTTTTTACTGGAATTCGCTGTTTTTATTCATTTTCACCGGTTTTGGCTTGTCCCTTGCCGATATTGCCATCCTGCGCAAGGACTATCGGGATCTGCCGCGGTCTGTGGCTGACGACGCAGACGCTGAAGAGGAGGATGACGAACCAGATGATAACTGACCGGGATTATTTTGTTCTTGAAACTCCCAGAGACGGGCAAGGGAATCTGACCAGGCTGGATCTGGATTCGGCTTTTGCGCAGAAACAGCCAGTATATCTGGAGATCGGCAGCGGGAAGGGTGAGTTTATCTCTCACTATTCCAGGCAGCATCCGGAGATCAATCTGCTGGGGCTGGAAGCCGCCGATAAACGGATAATCAATACTTTGAAGAAGCTTAATCCGCAGCAAAACCCCAATGTCCGGCTGCTGCGGTTGCATGTGGATGCTACGCTCAGCGCTCTGTTGCCGCCGGAATCTATCTCGCTGGTGTTCATCCAGCATCCCGATCCCTGGCCCAAACGCAAGCATCACCGCCGAAGATTGATCCAGGAGGATTTTCTGCAAGCTCTTGCCCAGATCATGCAGCCGGAAGCGCAGGTTCAGATCACCACCGATCACGCCGGTTATGCCGCCTGGATTCTGGAGGAGTTTCTGGCTTGCCCCAGTTTTGTTTCTGTTTATGACGATCCCCTGTCGGCACATTCACCGTTCGAAAACCACATCACAACGTGGTTTGAAGCTGAACAGCGCCGCTTGGGGTTCGATCCCCAGTTTATGCTTTTCAAGCGCATTTAGGAGTAAAACATGAAATTTGATTTCAGTAGCAATAAAAACGTGAATTACATGCTGAACAACGTGGTCAGTTGCATTACTCAGCTGACGGAGGAGCAGCTGCTGCATATCGAACGCCTTACCCGGATCGGAGAATCGCTGTCCTCGGAAACCGACCTGGACAAGATCTTCGACATGATCCTGGAAGAGGGCATCGAATTCACCAAAGCTGATGCGGCAACGATCTATAAAGTTAGCGATGATGGACTGCACCTCGAATATGAAATCGCCTATAACGCCACCCTGAACCTGCGGATGGGCGGAACCAGAGGACCGGTAAAATGGAAGGGACTTGATCTCTACGACGAACAGGGCAATCCCATCAAGAATAAAATCGCCAACAGCGTTTACCATAACAAACACACCCTGGGTTTCGACGATGTTTACGAAGCCGAGGGTTTCGATGTCAGTGGGACCATTACCACCGACAAGGCAAATAATTATCGTTGCAAGTCCATGATCACCATTCCTTTAAAGAACTATGAGGATGAGGTTTTGGGCGTGATCCAGTTCATCAATGCCCAGGATGAGAGCAAAAACATAATTTCTTTCAATGAAGAACATAAAGCCATGCTTTCCTCGCTGGCGTCCCAGGCAGCCATCGCTTTGTCCAACCGTAAGCTGATCAATAGCTTGGAAGAGCTGTTGAATCAGTTTATCCGCTCAATTGCCGGAGCCATCGAACGCAAGTCCAAATACTCCTCCGACCATATTCAGCGGGTCGCCACCCTCACCGAGATGTTTTCCGCCAGGATAAACGAAGCTCCGCCTGAGTATTTCGGCGGCTTGAGGTTTACTTCCAACGAACTGAAAGAGATCTCCATGGCGGGGTGGATGCACGATGTGGGTAAGATCGTTACCCCAGAATATATCATGGATAAAAGCACGAAACTGGAAACCATTATCGACCGGATCGAGCTGGTAAAGCTGCGGCTGGAAAATCTGGAACTGCTGCTGTCCCTTTTGGAAAAAGAGCTTTCAGCGGATGAACTGCAAGCGTTTGTGCATACCAATATCAGCAGCGAGCTGAACGGCATGGGCTATCGTGAATATCTGCATTCGCTTACGGACTTTCTGGTGAAGATGAATCTTGGCGAGGAATTTGTAGCCGAGGAAGACCTGCAAAAGGTGGAACAGATCGCCAAAATCGATTTTGAATATGGCGGCAAGCGCTATTTCGTGTTTACCGGGGATGAAAAGAAGAACATGCTGATCAAGGGACGGGGAACCTTTACCCCTGAGGAGTATCAGATCATGAAAGACCATGTTTCCATCACCTGGGAAATGCTGTCCAAGCTCACTTTCCCCAAGAAATACAAGAATGTGGCTTTCTATGCCTCCACGCATCATGAAACCCTGAATGGCAGAGGCTATCCCCGCGGGATCGGGGCTGATCAGCTTCCCCTGCAATCCAGGATCATCGCTGTGGCAGATATCTTTGAGGCGTTAACCGCTGCCGACCGTCCCTATAAAAAAGCTAAAACCCTTTCCGAAGCCCTTACCATCATGGCGTTTATGGTGAAGGACGGACATCTGGACAAAGACCTCGTGAATTACTTCCTGGACAGCGGGCTCTACCTGGAATACGCAAAGCAATTCATGAAGCCTGAATACACCGATGAGGTAAATATCGCCGCCCTTAAAAGCAAATACACTCCGACATGATAAGCGGTCTGTTCGGGCAACCCAAACTGTGGCTGGCGCCTTTGGCAGGCTACACAGATCAGGCTTACCGCCAGGTTTGCAAGGACTGGGGTGCACAGGTGCTGTTAAGCGAAATGGTAAGTGCGGACGGGCTGATCAGGGACTCAGCCAAAACCATTAAATACATTGATTTTACCGAGTCCGAACGCCCCTTCGGTATTCAGATCTTTGGCTCGGAACCGCTGGTTTTAGCCAGGGCAGCGGAATTCCTGATCCCCTTCCAGCCGGATTTCATCGACCTCAATATGGGCTGTCCGGTGAAAAAAGTGGTGCGCCGGGGAGCCGGCAGCGCACTGATGCAAACCCCGGAAAAGGCAGCCGGGATCGTAAGGGAAGTGAAGCAAGCCCTGCAGGGAACCATCCCGTTGAGCGTAAAATTCCGCAGCGGCTGGGATCAGAATAGCCAGAACTACCTCGACTATGGCAGGCTTATGGAGGATAGCGGTGCGGATTTCGTTACTCTGCATCCTCGAACTTCACGCCAGATGTTTGCGGGAACCAGCAACTGGGAACACATCAAACTTCTGAAACAGCAACTGGTCATTCCAGTGGTAGGCAACGGCGACATTCACAGTCCGGAAGACGCTTTGCAGATGCTGGAGGACAACAGGTGCGACGGTTTGATGATCGGCAGAGGCGCTTTGGGTAAACCCTGGATCTTTCGCCAGTGCCGGGAATATCTTGATACCGGTTCCTATGCTCCCATCACGAAACCGCAGCTGGTGGAAACCGTGCTCATACACCTTGACCTGGCACTGCAGTATCAGCGGGAAGCGGTGGTGGTAAAGGAGATGCGTTCGCAGCTCTGTTTTTATACCAAAGGGCAGTTGGGCGGTGCGGAACTGCGCAACCAGATCAACCATGCAGAATCTGCCGGGGAACTGAGACAGATACTGAAGCATTTGCTTTGAATATCACACCTTATCCTGCCAATAATTCGAAAACTGATTGACAAAGGATTGCATGTTTGGGAAAATGGCTATAAAGGGAATATCATGAAACTAATAGAAACACCACTGAGACCTTTGCTGTTTTGGGATGCGGACTCCAGCCTGCTTGATCTGGAGGGATATGCATCATACATAGTTCCCCGGGTTATGGATCGCGGGAATTTGGAGGAAGTGCGCTATCTGATGCAATACTATGGAAAAGAAAGGATTAAGCAGCTTCTGGTTAGTGCGTTATCTTTGCATAATAACACGATCACTTTCTTTGCCAACTACTACGATATCCCAAAAACAGATTTTTTGGCTTTCCGAAAAAAACAGCATGCCGCATGGAACCTATAGAGCTTAATACTAAAATCATCAGCAAAGACATGCTTCAACTACTACATGCCTTGATGGATATGTCGTTTCTAAAGAACTTTCTTCTGGTAGGCGGGACTGCTTTAGCCCTGCAAATCGGTCATCGTGCGTCAGTAGATATCGACCTCTTTAGTTGTGACCCCTTTGATTCCAGCCTCCACGCTGAAAACCTAAAACGCAATTTTACGGTTCAACAAATCGAAGCTGCAGAAAATTCCCTTTCCATGCTTATCAATGATATTAAGATAGATCTAATCACTCATCCATACTCATGGCTCGCTTGTCCAGTCTTTATAGATAACCTGCGCTTGGCATCTTTGAAAGATATTGCAGCCATGAAACTTAACGCTATATCAGGCAGAGGTTTAAAAAAAGACTACCTGGATTTGTACTTTTTGCTGGAGCATTATTCTTTAAGCGAGATGATCAATCTCTTTGAACTAAAATACCCGGAAGGAAGTGCCTGGCATCTGATCAGGGCTATAGTGGATATTGACAGTGCCGACAGTGACAGAACCCCGATCATAAACTGCCTTGAGCCAGATTGGGAAAAGGTTAAAAAAAGGATAAAACAGGCTGCTACCAAACTTCTATAACTGAAGATTTCAGCTATTAGCCTAACTATCAATTGCTTATCTGATAATGCCTTGCCTGGATCAATGTATGTCCATACGAAATGAAAACCTTATGATTGCCTGGGTGCGGGTATAGCTGGCGAATTACCTGGATCAAATGTTTTTTCCATACACATGTTTAAACCCCGACGGGGTGATATTCTATAGCCTGGGGTGCAGTTTTAGCGGAACCCCAGGAATGAGGAATCAAGATCACCAAAACCCCGTCAGGGGGGCAGGCTGCATTATGGCGTTTATCTGATTAAACTGACTTTGTCAACATCCTGAACCCCGTCAGGGGTGGCATCCTTTAGCCTGGGGTGAAGCTTTAGCGAAACCCCAGGTACGAAGAACCATGATTTTAAACCCCGTCAGGGGTGACACCAATAATGGTTTGAGATATAGATTCTTTCTTGCACTCCTGGTGTCGCCCACAAGGGGCTTACTATCAATTAACTGTCTACCTGGGGTTCCGCTAAAGCTTCACCCCAGGCTATATTATTTCACCCCTGCGGGGTTTTTTGTGTATCAAATGGCTTTCCTGAATAACTTGCGAGACTTTATTCACTCAACTAACACAAGATTTCCTGATGCCATGCGATACTTTATTCACCTGATTATCAATAACTTCCCTGGTTTTACATTTACTGCGCTATCATATTTATAAAGGTAAACCCCTGAAGGGCAAAATATCCCTTTTCTATCTTTCCCATCCCAGAAATGACTGCTTATATTGCTAATCGCAAAACTATTTACCACTTGCCCTTTCAGGTTGTAGATAGTTAGATTCCCCTTTGCAGGGCAAGCTTTATCCAGCACAAAGGTGCAACCTTCCTTCACCGGATTGGGATAGTGGCTGATATAACTGAGGGCGGGGCTATTATTTTCATCCTCAACCGCTGAGCTGGCATAAGGTATCAGATTAACCGAAAACTTCGGCAGATGGGCGATATGCTGAGCAGGAGAAGCGGTGGGAGGATTGTAGGGATCATAGTAGTAGGAATCAGTGCAAGCCTTGCGGGAGCGGAAAAGATCGGCGGGATCAGCATAACAGGGATCGGCTGTAATCGCGTAGGACGAGGGGATGGGTCGAAACGCCATCAGGACGAGATTATCATGACCATTATAGTAAAAACCTTCCTGCAAGGGGATTTCCAGAGTATCCTGATTCACCCAGTAACTTAGCAGTCCATCATAAACGGGGGTAAGCTCTCCGGCGGGAATCCAACCATTGGAAAGATCATCCAGAGTGGTATTTCCCAGAAAGACCTTGATGTCTTGATAGGGCATGGATAGTTGCCTGAAAGCAGGATAGATGGTTAGTGAGCTTACGTATCCGGAAGTGAAGTTCAGTTCCGCTGCGGTATAAATGCACTCATACAGGGTGCTGCGCCAATAGAAATCGATCGGGATGCGGGAAGTAGCGCTTCCGGTACCGATGGTTATGGTCTGGCTGGCTTCGATTTCCACTTCCACAGGCTCACCCATGGGAAGTCCGTTGCCTTCATTATCCAGCACGGACAGGTATGCCTGAAATTCGTGCTGACCGGCGCATAGCGGGCGTGTGCTTTCCAGGGTGAATTCGTCCATATCTCCGGGTGCCAGATAATAGGGCAGCACCACCGGCAGGGAGGCAGAATGCGCCGGAATGCCGTCCACGCTGAAATATGCCTGTTCACTACTGCCAAAGGTATATTCAAATGCCGCATCGCCGGTATTGCCGATCTGCAGGGTCAGCTGGACGCAATAGCCCTGCACCGAATCTACGCTTAGAACTCCGCTCAACTGAGCCTGTCCATACAGCTGCAAGCTCAGCCAGGAAAACAAGATAACCAGAAAAATTCTGCCTTGCTTCATATTTCCTCCTGTATGTCCTGTTATCAAGCAATTTTCATTCCGTTGTCCGTTTAATTTATCCTGCTGCAAATGCTCTGCCATTGCGCTATCATTACGGACAAAGTGCGTAATGACTGCGTATTGACAGGGCAGTGCAGGCAGGGGCGAAGCCCGGAGATAAAACTCACAATCATAACAAAGAACCCGGCTTCACATGCCGGGTTCTATGTTTGTCCAGGGTCACGGAAACCTAAGCTCCCATAGCTTGAGATCAGTTCAAACCGGAGATCAGTAGAAAAACACCTTCACCAGGATGGCGATGAGGAGGGCGGAATTCAGGATCAGCCACCATTTCAACTGATTGAAATTGCGGGTGTAAACCTCGCGGTTTTGCTGAACCTTTTTTTCCAGGCGCACCATCATGTGTTCGAGAGTTCCCAGCTTTTCCGTGGTTTTGTCTCCCTTTTTGATATTCTGGTTGTGGTTGCTGTCGCGGCGAATATGGCGCAGCAATTCAAAGAACAGCGGGATGAAAGTGGGGATGAACCGGTTAAATGCTTTTCCCATTTGCAGTTCCTGCTTAGAAAGAATATCCCAGATTCACGAAATGGGTGGAGGGCAGAACGGCATGGAAAGTGAAGGAATAGTCAATTTCCAGATTCTGCAAATAGAAGCTGGCGCCGGCATTGTAGGTGGCGGGATTTTGATGCACACCAAATCTTAAAGCAAGCGGTTCGAAGGGTCTGGCTTCCACGCCGCCCATAAATTCGGTTTCCTGGGCAAAGTCCTTTTTCACTTCGATGCTGGTGGTGACCATGTCATAGGGAGTGTAGGCGATGCCCAATGCCAGCTTGCTGGGCAAATCGATCTGATTCTCGTCGCCCATCTTGGCTTGGTTGATGTTGGTTACCGCAAAGGCGAATTTGGTGCGTTCGTGCAACAGCGCGACCACTCCCAAGTCCAGTCCCACCGCAGTTTCGGCATCTTCGCCGTCAAAGGCGAGGCGGTAGAAATTTCCTGTGTAGCCAAGGCTGACCTGAGAATGAACATCCTTCATAATGGTGATGGCATGGGCAAGACTGGCAGTCCATTCGCTCATCAGGCTAACGTCCTCATAATTCACGTCCAGCATTCTTCCCCCCACGGCGATATTGCCCAGCTTGTCGGGAAGCTGATAGGTGCAGGCGAGGGTTTTATATTCGGTATAGTCCTGACCGTTCAGATAGGTGAAGCCCACCTTGGCGCTGAACTTATGTTGGGTCAAACCAGCCGGATTGAAGAAGATCGCATTGGCATCGTCGGCAACTGCAGTATAGGCTCCGCCAAAGCCACGGGCTGCGGCTGAGGGTTGATAGTCGTCAAATACTGCCAGCAGCAGAACTGATTGGATCAGGATTACAGTGATGATTATTAGCTTTTTCATGGTTCACCTCATTTTAGTGCAGCTTTGATCACGATGGGCTGCACCGTTCTGTCGCTGTCGCCATTGGTGCGGTCAGTAACCTCCAGATGGCAGTAATACAAGCCGGGAGGCAGCAAATTCAGATTGGCGTCCCTGCCGTTCCATTCGTAGGTGCTGAAGCCGGAGGAAGGGAAGGAATTGGAATGCACCGGGGTAAAGACCAGCCTGCCCTGCGAATCGTAAATGCGGATCACCGCCTTGGCAAGATAGCCGGTTTTTACGCCGTAAGTGATCATAATATGTTCGTTTAGCGAGGGATTGAAGATGTTCTTTTTGTCGCCGGTCTTGCCGATGTTCAGATAGGCGATCTTTTCCTGGAGTTTGGTCAGTAAAACGCCGTCCACCAGGTTGTTCACCGCTGTGTTGTTATACTTGAAGCTCAGCAGGTCGATGGTCGCTTCGCCGTAAACGATGGGTCGCACCAGCATCTTGATCAGCACCACGCTTTCCTGATTGGCGATCAAGCCGTCCTGGAACAGAACTGTCCAGCTAAGCGTGTCACCCGCGGTGGAAACCGTGTAATCGGGCAATTCCTGGGTTACGCTGCCGGCAATGTTTAAGCCTTCAAAATGCACCTTGCTGGGATCGATTTTCAGTTTCACGGTGTAGCTCATTACGCCCCACTCGGATTTTACCTTGGTACTGACCAGATTGAGGGAGGTGATCTCGTTCAGGATAGGGCTGGCATTGATGTCGGTAGGCAGAACTTTGATAGTGGAATTCTCGATGCTGTCCTGCTTGATCAGGTCATTGGCGTTGCGGGGATTGACTTTATATCCGGCAGAAGAGTAATTTAGCTGATCCACGATACCCTGGATGAGATACCACTGGTCTCCCATCACGATGGAAGTGGCGGGAATGGCATACAAACCATCGTCCACCATGGCTTGGGCATTGCTGGAATCGGCTACCAGGAATTGACCGTAGCTGTCCACTGCGGACTTGATCTGCACATCGGTAAACCGCACCAGCACACCTTCCCATTGCTCGGAAATTATTCCGGTGCGGGGAAGATCGGCAGTGCTGATCTGCGCAGGGGCAGGAACTGCATTGCCCGAAGATAATATCTCATAGGTATTTACGGTGCCCATTTCAGTTAAACCGTTATACTCCGTTATTGATCCGTTCAGTTTTACCATGTCGCCAATGGTTACGGCGTTGCTGGTATTGCGGTGATAAATATAAAGACCGCTCCAGGGACCTCCATCCGGATCACTGATGTAAAGGGCGCTATTCGGTTTGATGAACGTTACAATTCCCTGCACAGTGATCGTCTGATTCATGTAAGGTGAATTTCCGCTGGCTTCTGTGGTATATTGAACGTCGTGACAGGTAAGCACGGTTTGGGCTCCCAGCCCAATTGCGAATATCATCGCAGCAATGGCAATCAAATAGCCTTTCATTTATTGCTCCTTAGTGTTTATCTCTATTAAATCCGGTTTCGGTTCGCTGACTTTGGCTGCCTGGTCGCGCACGAACAGCATGTCCACAATCAGCAAACACACCCCGACGAAAATGGAACTGTCCGCCACATTGAACACCGGGAACCGCTCCATGATAAAATCAGGAAAATCCATGGAAAAAAAGTCGGTAACCGGACCATACAGAATGCGGTCGATCAGATTGCCCAGGGCTCCTCCCAGAACAAATCCGAAGGCGACCACCTGGATCCGGTGTTCGGCTTTTGTAAGTAAGAAAATGATGAAGCCCACGGCTAAAACAGATACCGAGATAAAAAAGATCCGGTTGATCAGATCGCTGCCCAAGCCCATGGAAAACGCTGCCCCGGTATTCTGCACTCTGATCAGCAAAAAGGTATTGCCAAAGGCATGTTTCAGCAGAGGGATACTCTGGAAAAGCTCCATATTCATTCTGACCAGGGTTTTACTAAGCTGGTCAAGCACCAGCAGTATCAGCATGATCAGCCAGGCAGGGGAGATTTTGGGTTTGGGATTGGTCAACGCTTTTGCCGCCTTCTTTTATCTTCGCTTTTTCCCTTGCAGGCAACGCAATAGGTGGCGTAGGGAATCACTTCCAGCCGGGAATCCTGGATGTATTCGCCGCACATTTCGCACACTCCATAGGTGCCGTCTGCGATCCTGCGCATGGCGTCGTTCAGCAGGCGAATCTTATCCCGCTCACCTTCCATCATGGCTACGGTTTGTTCCATCAGATTCGTGTCCGAGCCTTGATCCGCCTGATGAAACGCATAGCTGGAAAGGTCGCCGCTGCTTTCGCGGGCGCCCACGCTTTGTTCTTTATTAATATTCTCGATGTAAGCCACACTTTCTTGCAGTTCTTTTCTGATCAGCTCTTCATAATACTTCAGCTTCTCAGCGCTTAACTTCTTTACTGCCATATATATCTCCTTGGCTGGACTGTTAAAATTACCTGAATAATCACCTAATCCAATCCTGTCTCAGATGTCAATGAAAAAAGCCGGATACTCTCACAATCAGTTCAGACAGCAGCTCTTTCAGGCGTTCACCGGCAAGGGCGGCATAGTGTCTGATCTCTTCCTGGCTGTGAGCTTCGGCGTGGAACAGATTACTGTAATTGGTGACGATCGAATATGCCAGAACCTTCATGCCGCAATGTCGAGCAGCGATAACTTCCGGCACGGTGGACATGCCAACCAGGTCGGCACCCCAGGCGGCAAAGGCAGTGCATTCGGCTTTGGTTTCCAGGCTGGGTCCGCTGACCGCCAGATAAATCCCTTTTTCGGTGGCGATCTGCAGTTCTGTGGCGATGGTATCGCAGAGCTGTCTGATCTCAGGGTCATAAGGATGGTTCAGAGAGGGGAATCTTTCGCCCAGTTCCTCGTCATTAGCACCCACCAAAGGATTGATCCCCATAAAGTTAAGGTGATCGGTTATCTGCACGATCGTGCCGGGTGAAAGGTGTTCACGCAAACTTCCCGCGGCATTGGTTACGATCAGCAGTTTCACTCCCAACAGGGCTAAAACCCGGGTGGGAAACACCACGGCAGAGATCGGATGACCTTCGTAGTAGTGGAATCTGCCCTGCAGGAACAGCACCGGTTCGCCGTTGATCTCACACAGCATCAGATTGCCTTTATGCGAGGGTGCGGTGCTGGACACGAAGCCGGGAATCTGGTTGTAGGGCATTTGCCATAGGATGGGGAAAGCCTCAGCCATGGTGCTCAAGCCGGTTCCCAGGATGATGGCTGTTTTAGGCTGTTTGGGCAGTCTGCTGGTCAGCCAGAGGGCGGTTTCACGGTAGTTGCTCATGGCTATGCCTTGGGCTGGGGATTTGCCGGGGTTTCGGGTTTGGGAACGAAGTCCTCTTTGATCTGCTTGAATTCGCTGTCCAGCAGCAGTTCGCTGTCCTTGCTGAGCAGCGGATCCTTGCTAATGCGATCCTGGAAGGTTTGCAGCTCCACGCGGAACTGCAGCAGGAACTGGCGTTTCTGCTCCTTGATCTGCAGATATTGATGCTCCAGCATGCTAAGATACTGCTTGGCTTCATGAACGGCGCGCTTGGCTTTCAGTTCGGCTTCGTGGATGATGTTTTCGGCTTCCTTGCGGGCATTGGCGATGATGTCGGCTTTGGTTTTTTCGGCAAAAACCAGGGTTCGGCTGATCAGTTCTTCGCGGCGTTTGAGGTCTTCCACAGCATTTCCCGCCTGAATGGCTTCCTGTTTCACTTCATACTGCATCTGTTCGCGGCGGGCAAGCTCTTTTTCCTGTTTATGCTGAAATTCCTCGATCTCCGAGGCTACCTGTTCCAGAAAGGCGCTTACCTCACGTTTATTATAGCCGAACATCTGTCCGGAAAACTCCTGATGTCTGATATCCAAGGGACTTAAGGGCATTTTCTCCTCCCGTTCAAATTAAACTGATCAAGATCCTGGTAAGCAAGCTCAACAGGAAATAGGCGATTATCGGTGAAAAATCCACTCCGACCGCAGGGATTATTCTGCGGATGGGAGCCAGCACCGGCTCGGTGATATTGAACAAAAAATGGTAAATCTGATTATAGGGATCGCGGATGATCCAGGAAGCCAGAACCCTTAGCAAAATAAGGATGTTGTAAACCTGGATGATCCTCACCAGAAAGAAGATCACAGACCCGGTCAGCGTGGTGGGAAGGATCAATCCAGCACCTCGTGGCAATTGCGGCAGCGGGCTTCGTAGGCTTCCGTGGAGCCCACCAGGATCTGTTCGCCCTTGTGCACGGTTCGCTGGGTGCGGTTTGCCGGATTGCCGCAGACCATGCAGATCGCCAGGTTTTTGGTTACGTATTCGGCGATCGCCAAAAGCTGGGGCATGCTGGCAAAGGGTTCGCCCTTGTAGTCCTGATCCAAACCGGCTACGATCACTCTGTAACCCTGATCGGCAAGGTCATTGCAGATTCCCACGATCGATTCGTCAAAAAACTGCGCTTCGTCGATGGCGATGATCTTCACGTCGTCCTGCAGATAGCTGTAGATCTCGCTGGGGTTGTTGATGGGGATGGACGGCGCCTGCATCTGGGAATGCGAAACTATGTTCGTGGCGTCATAGCGGTTGTCGATGGCGGGTTTGAAGACCAGAACTTTCTGTTTGGCGTATTCAGCGCGGCGGATGCGGCGGATCAATTCTTCGGTTTTTCCGCTGAACATGCTTCCGCAAATCACTTCTATCCAACCTGTTTTTTGGTTTATTATGTTCACTTTACTTACTCCTTGCCGATCTTATCTGCAAAAAACCAAGACCTGTATCAGGCTGATTTTGTCAATTATTCATTTCAGGGTTTCACCCTGTTTTCCCGCTCAGCACTGTTCAGATTTGGCTGCAAGACCCTTCCGCCCTGCTTGCACCGCGCCATAATTACGCTCTCAATACGCATTTTGTCCGCAATGACTGCGTAATGATAGCGCAGTTCAGGCAGGGAAGCGAGACTAAGCTGCTGAAAAGCAAGGCTATCCCCGTTTGCCGGAAACTGCATAGGCGGCAATGGCAAAGCTGAGGGCGGCATTCAGCGATTCCATCTCACCTGGCATGCGAATACGCAGCTTTTGCCGGCAGAGCCCGGACAGGATGTCGCTGATGCCATGCGCCTCGCTACCGAGGGCGATGAGGTGCTTTGTGGGGGAACTGAAAGCAGAGATTTCCGTGTCTCCCGCCATGTCCAGAGCGTAGATTTCGCAGTTCAGACGGGGCAGTTCCTGCGGTTCGAGGTAAAAGAACGGCACTTTGAAAACCGCTCCCAGGGAAGCCCGGATCACTTTCGGAGCGCTGATTTCGCAACAGCGGGGGGAGAGGATCAGGCATTGGATTTTAAAGGCTGCGGCAGTGCGGAAGATCGTGCCCAGATTGCCCGGATCGCTGATCTCCTCCAGGTAAAATGCCTGGGTGAAGTCAATCTGGCGTGGAGCGGGAAGCCTGAACAGACCTGCGATCCCCGCCGGATTTTCGCTGTCGCAGAGGCGCGCTATTGCCTGGGGACTGACAGTATATATCTGTTCCGCTTGCATAACGGCTTCTCCCGGAGCCAGATAGACTTCCAGGGGAAAAATTCCCCAGGTGGCAAGCTGCTCCAGGGTGCGTCTGCCTTCCACGATCACTTTTCCGTATTCCAAACGAAACTTTTTCTGCTTCAGTCTGGCAAGTTGACGCAGGTTTTCGGTGCTTAGATTCTGCATGTTCTTCCTGTTTATTTTTCAGTTATCTACGCACTTATCCACATAAACGGTGGATAAGTGGTTTTTGGTAAGGCTTTGGATTTAAGCGGTTTAGCCGTTGTTCATTTCTTTCCACAAAAGTTATCCACAAATAGCCAACCCCTGATTTAGTATAAGATAGTCAGTTTGTCGGTGAGAACTTTTTCCCCCAACCGCAAACGGAGAAAATATCTTCCTGAGGGTAGCGAAACGAACCCAGGATTGGCGGACAACAGATAGCAGCCTTCGCCGCTTGCCACGTCGCCCAAATCCTCACGTAAAAGCTTTTGTCCCCGATAGTTGTAAAGCTCCAGCACCGCTTTGCCGCTTAGTCCTGCATCCGCCCACCAGGAAAGGCTGGCAAGGCTTTTGCCCCGCACCGGATTGGGGCTGATGAGCATGGATACCTGCGGCTCCGTCCACCCAAACGAGGCACTTACCTTTTCGCTCTGGTTGCCGCTTCTGTCCACCGCCCACAGCTGGTAATCCCCCGCCGCGGTGATCGGGATAGCGAACAGGGTTCTGGTTTCCCACAAGGCTGAGGGGTATAATTCCTCTACATATTCGCTGGTGGACAGCTTTATCCGGTAGTAAAGGTAATCGGGATCGGCAGGATTTTCCACCCGCAGATAGAGGGTGGAAAACACCGTGTATTGGGAGATCACGGTCGGTTTACCGGGTGGGATGTCGTCCCCCAGCATTTTATTGATCAGGGTCAACCACTGGGTTTTGGCGAATTTCAGCTTTTGATAGCGCTGCCAGGCATTGTTGAAATTGAACCGCGAATCGGGAAACCACAAAGCCGCAGTCCCGATGTTCTGCACTGCAGGATCGGGGTGACTGAAGTCCGAACTGACCACCATCTGGTTCCACAGCGTCTGCAAACCACTGACCATGGTAAGGTTAGGGTAGGCATTAGTTAAAAGCTGCAGAAATTGCCTGAGGTCTACATCCGCCATGCCGGTATTCATTTCATAGCATTGCTGGCGGAGGGGTTGCAGCTGCTCGGCAATCTGCCAGAAAAGCTGCATCGCCGGAATGAAGGAATTGTAGAAAGTCAGCATCCAATTTGTGTCGATCACCGAGCAGGTTGTAGTCCACACCTGATTTCCGCTGTTAATGCCCTCTCCCGGCAGATAGGACTGCACGTAAAGCGCTGGAATCTGGTTCAGAATTGTGGCAAGGTCTGCACTGAACAAGGGAATGATCCGCTCGTAGGGAAAGCCGTATTGGGGAACCAGTTCCTCAGAGCCGATCACGTAGTTTGTCCAAGCCGCCACCTCGTTGATCACCTCGATGCTTTGCATGCTGCAGGCATCGAACAGCAAAATATCCAGATGCGGCGTGCCGTCAAAGGCTATTGCCAGATCGCCGCTGGAAATGCTCATCAGGTTTTCGCTGCTGTCGTCGGGACAGATCCATTTGTCCTTGCCTTTATACCAGCTATCCCCATGCGACCAGATCACCAACATTTTCCTCTGGGAAGGATAGGCGGCAAATCCCCAAGCCAAGAACTGATTCAAGGTTTGGGGATTGCCGCTGTCAATATTGCCCAGGTTGCTGATCACCGGCGAAGTGATGTTTTCAGAGTCATCCTGCTGGATTCTGTAGCGCTTGGCGCCTTCCGGGAAATCCGCCTGCACGATCAGATTCAGATTTGCAGGCTGGACAACGCTTTCCATGCTGTTGATGTCCAGCTTGCCCATCTGCGCCAGACCGTTGTCGGCAGCCATGTAAACCAATACAGTCCAGCTTTCGGCAAACAGCAGAGTGCCGGCAAACAGCATAACGCAAAGCAGGGCTGCCTTAAAGAGCGGTTTCATTTGATTCTCTCACAGATAGCACAGATCACACAGATTGTTATCATATATCCGTGTTAATCCGTTCAATCCGTTTAATCCGTGTGACAATTAGCTTAATAGGGATATTCCTGCGCAGGTTCCTGACCGCTTAGCACGCGGACTCCGCCCTGACAGAGAGCTTCCATTTCCTTTTCGCCGGGGTAAAGGTAAAGCGGAGCGATGAACTGCACTCTGTCCCTGATCGCATCCACGATGTGATAATTATAGACCAAGCCGCCGCTGAGGTAGATGCCGTCAACCTTGCCGCAAAGCACTGTGGCGCAAGCGCCTATTTCCTTGGCTACTTGATAGCACATGGCATCCTGAATCTTTTTGGCATATTCGTCGCCGGCTTCGATGCGTTTATTGATCTCGATGCCGCTGTCCGTGCCCAGATAAGCCATCAGTCCCGCGGTTTTGGTCAGATAGGTGGTCAGCTCTTTTTTGGTGTATTTTCCGGAGTATGCCAGATCGAGCAAGTCTCCAATCGGCAAGGCTCCGGCACGTTGCGGAGAAAAGGGTCCCATGCCAAGCAGGGCATTGTTTACATCTACTACACGTCCGTTCTTGATCGCCGCCACAGAGATCCCGCCACCCATGTGAACTCCGATCAGGTTGGCTTCGCTGATGTCTTTGCCAAGTTCTCTGGCTAAGAGTCTGCCAATATAGCGGATATTCAAGGCGTGCAAAAGGCTCTTGCGTTCGATCTCGGGGATGCCGGAAATCCTGGCTATGTCGTCAAATTCATCCACTACAACTGGATCGACGATGTAGCAGGGAATATTCAGCGGATCGGCAATGGCTTTGGCTATGAACGCACCCAGGTTTGAGGCATGTATCCTGCCCCACAGAGCGGGGTCTTTCAGATCACGCAGCATATTGTCATTGATCTTCCAGGTGCCGCCACTGACGGGACGCACCAAACCGCCTCTGCCAACCACGGCATGCAGGCTGTTGGGATGGACATTATTCTCTTCCATCGCCTCCATCACCAGGGTTTTACGGAAGTCATACTGCTCGATGATTCCGCCAAAGGGTTCAAGCTCAACGGGGTCATGACGCAGGGTTTTCTCAAAAACGGGGGCGGTGTCGTCGTAAACGGCGATCTTGGTGGATGTGGAACCGGGATTTATCGCAAGCACACGATAACTCATATCTCCTCCAGGAAAGATTTTTTCTATTTTTTTCAGGGTCAGAAAGGGCTGTAAAACTGTCAATCACTTTTCTTTGGTCAGTATTGAATTGGAACCCGGATTTGCACGGATTGCACGGATTAACATGGATTATCTCCAATTCCCTAGCAATGCACTGTAGTATAGGTTGCCAAACCTGTTGTGTCTGCTTGTAGTATAGGTTGCCAAACCTGTTGTGTATAGGGGTTGCCGAACCCCAATTTTATTACCGATCTTCGCAGCAATAATGGTAGGATCGGCATCCTGCCAATACAACAGCATCGGCACGCTATACTACATAACAGGTATGGCAAACTCAGTTTAGCCAAGGTGGATGCTTCGTTTCGAAGCATAAGAAACAAGCGACAGGATGTCTCTTCCACTTTGGCATCTTCCTCTGAATTGTTCAAAGATACAATCAAATAACGAAAAAATGACGCACACTGCATCGAGTTTGATATAGAAAGATCAAATACTTATATTCTTCGGTTCCTTTTCTTCGGACGCTTGGACACGGCGGAGAAAGAAAGATTGCATGAGGTGGCTAAAC
>Ga0172371_10003774_pt1 | contig 23307 bp, 15 predicted proteins | sample Lak12m_FD_114543 | JGI IMG/M metagenome (GOLD analysis project Ga0172371, IMG submission 114543) | Freshwater microbial communities from Kabuno Bay, South-Kivu, Congo - kab_022012_12m | ecosystem: Environmental > Aquatic > Freshwater > Lake | place: Democratic Republic of the Congo: South-Kivu...
ATTCGGAGCAAACCCGAACTCAACCACGTCCATCCCTGTTGGTCCGGGCTCTGCTTCAGCAAGCTGGACGCTGAAAGCGCCGTTCGGAAAACCGAGAGCGCGCAACTCACGTGTAATGGCATCTGCCAGGGAATCGGCCACACGGCGGCGGGCGGACCCGAGCGCACCTCCGGCTGACTGGACTTTGCCCCGGGCAACGGCAAGCTCCGCATTTGCCTTCACAATCTCCTCTCCCCGGGAGGAAAGGCTTGCGAGCTTGCCCCGGGCGTTTTCGAGGAATGCCTGCATGTCCTTGACAGTTGAGCCGTATTTGCGCTTGAGGCGGTAGAGGATCGCCATGCGGTCCTCCAGCCACTGCAGGCGGCCGGCATCATGTTCGATGTCTGACACCGCACTGTTGACGCTGTCTGCGAGTTCCTGCACCTGGATTATTGTTGAATTGAGTTCCTGCTGCCAGTTCGCGGCTTCGGGCACGAATTTCAGAAGCTCGTTCATGGGTCCCTGGCATGCGGCGAGCGCGTTGTAAGCGGAGTGCTCGCCTTCCGTGAGGGCGGCCCTTAGCGCTTCCGACAGCTCCAGGATCCGCGCGGCATTGGCCACGGTCTTGTGCTCCAGTTCAACGTCCGCATCATCAGCGTCCGTTAGCTGGGCCTGCTCAAGCTCCTTCACCTGGAAAGAAAGAAGATCAATCTGCTGCGGTACTGTTTCCCTGTCCCCCTCGAGTTCCGCCAGCTTTGCGCGCAGGTCGAGCAACGCGCGGTAGGCATCCTCGTAGGAAGACCTTGTCTTCCAGAGGTGGCCGAAGGAATCGAGCAGGTCGACCTGGAACTCGGCATTGAGCAGGGACTGGTGGTCGTGCGGGCCATGCATGTCCACGAGCAGGTCACCGATGCGTTTGAGTACCTGCAGCGTGGAAGGGCTGTCGTTGACAAGGATGCGGCCCTGGCTTGTTGAGGAGATGAGCCGCCTGATGATGAGGATGCCTTCCTCACACTGCTGGATGCCAAGTTCGTCGAGGATGTTATCTATGCCCGAGGAATCTGCGAGCTGGAATGTGGCCTCAACTCCGCACTGTTCCTCGCCGGCGCGGATCATTGTTTTGTCGGCACGTTCGCCGAGGACAAGGCCGAGTGCTTCAGCGATTATCGATTTACCGGCGCCAGTTTCGCCCGTGATCACGTTCAGGCCGCGATCGAAATCGGCGCGGATGTCTTCGACTATGGCAAAGTTCCTGACGCGAACGCTTTGAAGCATGCAAGCAGCATAGCCGCGACATCCGGGGATAGCAATCGCCTTTGATGGGTGTGTTGCCTTGCGCGGGGGGACCGGCACTAGCTGTGGTCGGCGGGCGCCTTGCCGGTCGAGGCCATCGTGCGCAAGACATAAGCCAGCATCCCCATTGCGAAGGCCAGGAGGACGCCCATACAGCCCGCCCAGACGAGAAAGATGCTGAACGAACCCGCAGGGGACCAGGCGGCAAGGGCAGCGCCGATAACAGACAATACCAGCGCGGTCGCGCCGAGCAGCAGGTAGAGCTTGATGGGGTTATACCATGCAATGGCCTGGAAGATGATCTGGGCAGCACGCAGACTGTCGCGCCAGTACCGCACGTGGCTGTTGCCCACGCGGGACCGGTAGGGGACGGGAACGTACTTGACGCACATGCTTTCCAGCATCATCGAAAGTGTCAGCGTTGTTGTGAACGAGAAGCCGCTGCTGATGTGGCGGAACTGGGCCAGCACGAAATCCCGTCTAAATATCCGCATCCCCGAGTTGATGTCCGGAATGTGGCGCCCGGTAACGTACTCGGCAAGCCACTTGAAGAACCAGCGGCCCACCCGCTTGAAGATCCCTCCGGCATAGCGGGAGCCGGTACGTGCTCCAACGACCATGTCAAAAGCCGGAACATGTTTCAGGAGCGCGACAAACTCTTCCGCGGGATACGTGCCATCGGCATCGGTGATGGCGATCCAGCCATAGCGCGCATGCGTGATGCCGGACTTGAGCGCGGCTCCATAGCCAAGGTTCTCGGGATGGGTTACGACGGTTGCACCGCAGGAACGAGCAACCTCGGCCGTCGTATCGGTGGAACCGTCGTCAACTACGACGATCTCGTGTGTTACCCCTGCAGAATGGAACGTGCGACGCACAGCCTCGATGGTTCCAGCCAGCGCAGAGGACTCGTTGAAGGCGGGGATAATTACACTGACTTCGTGCGAAGCGCTCACTGTGTGGCTCCTCCAGTCATGAAACTACCTGCAATATTCTCTCATGCCGTCCGGGCGCTTACAATCAATTGATTGTATATGGGGAAATCCAGCAGGTTCAGGTGGAACAGCGCAGTTAAGAGATGTCCTGCAAGGATCGCGCGGCGGGAATAGCGCCTGGATGCAAAGCTGTCCATCGCTGCAGAAGGGGACATATTGATCAGATGCTTATACAGCGTGTGGAAAGGAAAGCCCCATCGCCACATCGTGACAGGGATGAATCCGGCCTGGTTCAGCATCGTCGTCAGCGAATCGCGGTTGAAGTGCTGCCTGTGACCGACAAGGCGGTCGATCTCGAAGATGCGGCCGGCCGGAACTGTCAGTATCAGCCATCTAACGCACATCGATTTGAGATTGGCGAGCGCTCGTGGAACGTCCTGCACGTGCTCCAGCACTTCGGAACACAGGACCAGGTCAAACTTTGCCGGCAGTGCACTTGATGCAAGATCGAATATTTGGAAGTTGATCCCGGGATAGCGACCACGGTCTGCGGCAATGACCTTGTCGGAAACATCCGCTCCTGCAAGGTCCTTGCCCGGGAAGCGGCCGGCAATAGCTGCCAGAAGGGCACCGTTGCCGCATCCGGCATCGAGGGCCGAACTCCACTCCATGGTTGCCGCCATCCGGAGGATCAGGCGGCGACGATGGCGCGGGGCAGGGGAATGAACGATCATGTCATCCCACTGGTCCCATGCCGTGTTGTAGTCAATGCCATCCATGGGTGTATGCTATGCGATAGTGCCGGGCGCACGGTCGGGTTGAACGCGCACTGAACTTGTCCACCGCGACCACAGGAGAAGCGTCCATAGCTTGAAACCGTTATCCGCCCGATGCTGACTGTGTTCCCCAAGGAGCGCGTTCCATATTCCGGTGAATCCAGGCATCTCGGGCGCGCCGGCCGAAACCTGGTCCGGTTCAAGACCGTTGACCCAATGGGCTACCGGCGAATTGAACCCGCGCTTGCGGCGGTGAATGATTTCAGCCGGGACCCGATCGGCCACGGCGTGCTTGAGGATGGCTTTTGTCCGGAATCCGCGCAACTTGTAGGCAGGCGGCAAAGACAGCGCATATGACACCAGTTCCGGAGCAAGGAGCGGAACCCGGACCTCCAGGCCGAATGCCATGCTTGCACGGTCTACTTTCACCAGCATGCAGTCCGCAAGCCATGTCTTGAAATCGACATACTGCGCCCTGTTAAGGAACGGTGCGTCCGGGACTTCCGCAAATCGTTCCCGGAAGACATCGAAGGGAGTGTAGTCGCCGATGGTCCGCACGATGTCCGGCGAGAGCAATGCTTTCTTCTCGGCCTCTGAGAACAGCAGGCGCCAACTGTAGTGTGCCTGCTCGGAAGGTTCATAGGCATGCTCACAGAACTGCCGCATTTCGTAGTCGAGGCTCACCTTGCGGTGGCTGGCCGGGAGTTCCCTGGCCAGCGGCAGGATTGCGTGATTGTGGATAAATCGTGGCACCAGGCGCGTGTAGATGGCACGCATCTTGTCGGCAACGTAGGTGTCGTAGCCTGCAAAACACTCGTCGCCTCCGTCACCGGAGAGGACAACCTTGAGCTGTTTGCTGGCAAGGCGGCAGAGCAGGGCGGTAGGCAGGGCTGATGTGTCGGAAAAGGGTTCGTCATAGAACCATGCAAGGGATGGTAACACGGTGTTGAGATCCGGGTCGATTGTCTCGACGTGATGGCACGTTTTGAGATGAGTGGCCGCACGGTCCGCGAAGGGCAGTTCGCTGTATGAAGAATTCTTGAAACCTACGGAAAACGTGTGGACCTGATCGTGGTAGAAACGCGTCATCCGTTCGGTGACGGTGGTCGAGTCTATGCCGCCGCTCAGGAATGTGCCCACCGGCACGTCGCTCACAAGCTGGCGCTTTACAGCATTGTCCAGCATGCCCCGTATGGTATCAGTGGCCCTGGCATACGTTGGCACGGGGAACGGAGGTGCGTTCATTGCCGATGCCATGTCCCAGTACCGTGACACCCTGGATTGTCCGTCCTTCCATAACAGGAAAGATGCCGGCGGCAGTTTGCTGACTCCCTTCAGGATTGTTTTCGGGGCAAGGATGTAACCGAGGCTGAGATAATCACTGAGGGCCAGGGGATCCGTCTCGTTTCGGACAGAAGGATGCAGCAACAGCGGCTTGAGTTCGGACGCGAAGAGGCAGCGAGAGGGATCCGCGGCATACAGGAGCGGTTTCACGCCGATATGATCGCGGGCGAGGAGGAGACTGCGTTCGCGTGTATCCCAGATGGCGAAGGCAAATATGCCATCCAGGCGTGCCAGGCAACCGGTGTTCCAGACTGCATACGCATTGAGTATCACCTCGGTGTCGGCATTAGTCCGGAACGTACAACCCCGTTTCCCCAGCTCTGTGCGTATTTCGCGGTAGTTGTATATCTCGCCGTTAAAGGTGATGACGTATCGACCGGTGGCATCCGACATGGGCTGTGAACCGGTGACCAGGTCGATTACCGCGAGGCGCCTGTGCCCCAGGCCGGCGTACGTGTCGTGCCACAAACCTTCGGCGTCGGGCCCGCGGTGAGTCATGAGCCTGGTTCCGGCGGCAAGGAAAGCCAATTCCATCTCTCCGACAGGCTCCCGGCTGGTGATCCCCAGTATGCCGCACATCTCACAACTCCCTGTTTCGCGAGGCGGGAATGCAGGCTGCCCGCTACGCTACCGGCTATATAGGGGATATCCGATTGGAAGGCAACAGGTTCATGCCCGGCGACGTGTGCGGGGAAGCCTGTTGACAGGGTAAGCGCCATACTCTAACTTTGGGCGCCTTCCTGATGGCGGGGTAGCTCAGATGGTAGAGCAAGGGACTCATAAGCCCTGGGTCAGGGGTTCGATTCCCCTCCCCGCCATGCTCTGTCCAGGTACTCCGGCTAGAAGGTGATCCCCAGCACGCCCTGAAGCGTTTCCATCCGGAAACGCACCTTCTTATCGAATCTCTCTCTCGTGGCGATGACTTCTTCGGGGGTATCGGCATTAGCGGATACAAAACCGTCGGATGCGATGGACTGGTACTGGACGCCCAGCGTAAGGCAGCGGGAACCTTTCAGTGGAATCTCAAGAAGTCCGCGACCACGAATGTTCTTGTGGTCGATGTCTACGTTCTTTTCCCGATGGTCATTTACCGTGAGGATTTTTGAACTCCCGGAAAACTCACAAACGGTTGCCGAACCCTGTAATACGACGTTCACGGTGTCACGGCCGCCAAAGCGAAGTTCGCCGCCACCACCCCATTCCGGAAGGGCCAGCCCCAGCAATCCCGAGGACTTGCCACCTATCACGAAATACTCAGGCGGATTCTGGTAGATCTTCACGCCACGGGCGGGTCCGGCATCGATGTCGTATTGGCCGCCAAACCCGAAGAGACCCAGGTCAAACCACGGTGTCATGCGAAAGCCTGGCACAGGCTCGAGTGTGAATGGTGTGACGAGACCCCTGATTTCGAATGACCCGCCGAACATGTCCACCTTGAACTGGCAATCGCGTGGTATCTGCATCTGGTTGTACATCGTACCTTCATACTCAACATCTTCACCGATATCGATGTAGTAGTTCCTTGCGGCAACGGGGTTGGCAGAGGGCTGCATCAGTGTCGTATCAAACTGGAACGTCATGAAGCGTCCGGCGTTCTCAAACATGAAACCGGCCGTACTGTAGCCACCTTTCATGTCAAAGTCGCTCAGGTCAACGCTCAACGCGGAATCCTGCTGCCAGTAGGTCCCGAGGACATCGTATAGCTTGCGGGTGGTTTCCTCTACCGCGAACTCAATCTCCTGAACCTGGCCTGCATGGACATGAAGCGCTTTGTCGCGTCCGTGATCCAGATTGCGGCCCCAGTAAAAGGCATCGCCCCTGGCCATGCCGGCCAGCAGTATGCAGATGGAAAGCAGTACGGAACACTTCATGAGGCTTGTCAGCATGAGTTGCCTTTCATGGATCAAAGACCATGGATCCGAAACACTCCGGCATATGGAAGTTCAGCTTGCTCACGGGAGACCAGGCTGCCCAATGCGGGTGGCTGGTATCGCTCGCACACTTGTAGAAATTGGCGGTCCACTTCTGTCCCGCCGGATCCCCGAGTGAACCCACGTGTTTCTCAAACAACGAGATCGGTATTGCGAACTCCAGATCCCATTCAGTCGGCTCCACACGCTCAGGATGGACAACTTCGGGCATTGAGTGATAGATGCGAACCAGAGTGCCTTCATCCGGCGGCAGCATGAAGACTTCCTTGAACTTACGATCGACAATAGTCGGATCGGTGATGTAGGAGCAGTACAAGGTACCGCCGCAGTTGAACTCGAAATTGAAATAGCCGGCAATTTCTTTTTTTATGCCAGCTGCTTCGGGTTTTGGTCTGACAAAGAACTCGACGCAACTGTCCTTGCAGACGGGGTCCTGGTACCGGGTGCAGGTGGAATGCATGAAGCGGTCCTTGACGTGGAATATCCCGTATATCCGCAGGTTGTCATAGACAAGCTTTGCCCGTGTTTCGGGCCGATGGTCCGTACTTTCGGGCCTGAACGCGGCGACATCGATGGCCTGGATACTCTCCCAGGCAGGCCCGTGCCACAGGCCCCGGCACTCGGGTTTCGCTGTCGCCCGACGAACATGGTAGGCATGCATTGGTCATTCTCCCAGTGTGTTTCGCGGGCCACGATGCCAGACGTTCGGGGTGAAGTCACGCAGGAATCATGAAAGGTGTCGCCGGCGTTGTCGGTACTTGCTTCGGCGCTCTGTTCTGGTATTTTCTGCCGCGTGAAACGACGGTTGTGAGTGCCTGGAGAAAGACGGACTGAAATGAATGTGAGAGTACGTTTTGCGCCGAGCCCGACAGGGCACGTGCATATAGGTAACATCAGGGCGGCCATATTCAACTGGCTGTTTGCCAGGCACGAGAGTGGAAAATTCCTTCTGCGGATCGAGGACACGGATGCCGAGCGCTCGACCGAAGAGGCAAAGCGAACGCTGCTTGATGCCATGGAATGGCTGGGGTTGAACTACGACGAGCCTGTCGTTCACCAGTCGGAGCGCACGGCACAGCACATAGACGCAGCCCTTCGCATGGAACGCGAGGGCAGGGCATACAGGCAGAGCGTGGATGGCGCCGCGACGGCTCCTCTTGTCTTCCGGATTCCGTTCCACACGGATGGACTGTCGTGTGTCCGTCAGGCGGGCCGGATATCACTGCCCGTGTGTTCAAACGTGCCCGTCTTCGTGGACCATACCGGTGTGAAGTACACGATGGTCAATCGCAAGGGAGTGGATGTTAAGGCGGAAGCATGCCTTGCCGGGTTCATGGACCTGCGGCTCCTTGATGCAGACGGGAAGTGCCTGTTTGAGCTGGCAGGCAACGTCGACGGGATGCTGCGGGGATCGCCGGTTCAGAGCGTGCCGAACGTCGCAAAGCTTGAGTATACACGTCGAGAAGTTTTTTTCAAAGACCTGGTCAAAGGCGAGCTGTCCAAGCCACTGGACGATATGAAGGACCTGGTGATCATCAGGGCCAACGGCGCGCCGGTATTTCACATGGCCAATGTCTGCGATGATATCGCGCAGGGGATTACCCACGTTATCAGGGGCGATGACCACGTCGAAAATACTTACCGCCACCTTTTCCTGTTCCATGCGCTCGGGGCTGAGCCGCCGCGATACGGCCACCTGCCGATGATCGTCAACCAGCAGGGCAAACCGTACAGCAAGCGTGACGGAGATGCGTATGTTGGCGATTTCAGGGCCAAGGGGTTCCTGCCGGAAGCGCTGTTCAACTACCTCAGCCTTCTCGGCTGGTCGCCGGGGGACAATGTGGAGAAGATGACCAGGCAGGATGCGGTGCGCATGTTCACGCTGGAACGGGTGAAGAACGGCGCAGCGCAGATGGATCTGAAGAAACTTACCCATCTGAACTGGCAGTATGTCTCCGAGCTCCCGCTGGAGTCTTTCGTTCGGATCGCAGGAGATCGACTTGCCCCGGAGCCATGGATGGCAGGCGCGTCCGGCGGTGAGCTTTTTCGTTCAGTGTGCGCGCTCATGCAGTCACGAACCACCACGCTTGCGGATACCGCGGGTTGGAAGTATTTCCTCACCGAGTCTGTTGAGTTTGACGAAAAGGAAGCGCCCAAGTTGCTTCAGAAGGAAGGCGTTCGCGATGCGCTGAAGGATCTCGAAGGCGGTCTTGCTTCGACGGATTTTACGGTTCCCGGGATAGAGGCGGCGATCAGGGGTGTCGAGAAGAAGCGCGGGATACCCGAAGGCAAGCTGAACCAGCCTGCGCGGGTGGCCGTTACCGGTATCACCCGTGGTGCCGGTCTCTACGAGACAATGGCCCTGATAGGGCGTGAGCGCAGTATCCAGCGCCTCAGGAAAGCGCGGGAGAAGTTCTGCGTGTGAGTGATTTGGAGGGCGGGGAAATGGCTGATGTACCGGAAACAGCAGTACCTACGGGCGACTTCATCAGGGATATCATCGACGCGGACCTGAAAGCTGAAAAGAACGGGGGGCGGGTGGTCACGCGGTTCCCGCCCGAGCCCAATGGATATCTTCATATCGGGCACGCGAAGTCCATCTGCCTCAACTTCGGGATAGCCGCCGATTACAAAGGACGATGCCATCTTCGTTTTGACGACACGAACCCGGAAACAGAGGACGTCGAGTATGTTAATTCAATAATGGAAGACATACGGTGGCTGGGTTTCGACTGGGGAAAGCATCTTTACTACGCGTCCGATTACTACCTGCGGCTCTACGAGTTTGCCGAGGGACTCGTGCGCAAGGGGAAAGCGTATGTCTGTGCGCTTACACCCGACGAGTTCAAGGACTACCGCGGAGTACCGACGCGGCCCGGCAAAGAACCGCCCCGCAGGAATACGCCACCCGACGAGAACCTTGACCTGTTCCGGCGGATGAGAGCAGGGGAGTTCGATGAAGGTCGCTATGTCCTCAGGGCGAAGATCGACATGGCGTCGCCAAATATCCACATGAGGGATCCGGTGATATACCGGATCCGCAAAACACCACACCACCGTGCCGGTACGGCATGGTGTGTATACCCGATGTATGATTTTGCGCACTGCCTGTCGGATGCCATAGAAGGCATCTCACATTCCATCTGCACGCTTGAGTTCGAAGTGCACAGGCCGCTGTACGACTGGATACTGGACCAACTTGATGTGCCTGCGCATCCGCAGCAGATCGAATTTGCGCGCCTGAACCTGACCTATACGGTGATGAGCAAGCGTAAGCTTCTTGAGCTTGTGAAGGGCGGCCAGGTAAGCGGATGGGACGATCCGCGCCTTCCCACGATCCGGGGACTGAGGCGTCGCGGCTATACGCCGTCTGCTGTCCGGGAGTTCTGCCGCAGGATTGGTGTCACCAAGGTGGAGAGCCTTAGCGATATTGCCCTGCTTGAGTTCTGTATACGGGACGAGCTGAACAAGACCGCGCCACGGGCCATGGCAGTCATGAAACCGCTAAGACTGGTTGTGGAGAATTACCCGGTTGGAAAGACCGAGGAACTGGACGCAATCAACAATCCGGAGGATCCGGCTGCAGGAAGTCGTAAAGTGCTGTTTAGCAGAGAGTTGTATATTGAGGAAGACGATTTCAAGGCTGATGCGCCAAAGGGCTACTTCCGCCTTACGCCGGGCAGGGAGGTCCGCCTGCGGTACGGGTACATCGTCAAGTGCACTGGTGCGGTGACGGATCCTGCGACGGGGCGGATCTCCGAGGTGCACTGCACTTATGATCCGGCCACGCGTGGCGGCAACACACCTGACGGCAGGAAGATAAAGGGAACAATTCACTGGGTGTCGGCCCACAGCGCCAGGGAAGTAACTGTACGTGTTTACGACAGGTTGTTCATGAAGGAGAATCCTGACGAAGCGCCGGAGGGGCAAGACTACCGCAATAACATCAACCCGCAGTCCCTTGAAACGCTGAAAGCGATGGTTGAATCATCTCTTCAGAACGCGCCCGCGGAATCACGATACCAGTTTGAGCGGAAGGGCTATTTCTACTGTGACCCGGTGGATACAAAACCGGGTGCGCCTGTGTTCAACCAAATCGTGTCGTTGCGCGACACATGGGCGAAGATCGAAGCACGCGGCAAGTGAAGTGCCCGTAACCGGCAATTCCGGAGCTATGCACAATGGACCTGGCGCCTGTTCAGCGTCGTGTTGTAGTGATCGCAGGCCGTCCGAACGTCGGCAAGTCCACGATTTTCAACAGGCTTGCAGGCAGGCGGATTGCCATTGTCCATTCCGAGCGGGGTGTCACCCGTGATCGCCTTGTGTGTGAAGTGTCATGGAAGGATGAGCGTTTCGACCTTGTCGATACCGGGGGAATAACCACGCTGGATTCAGGTCGCGCGGCAGATTCCATTGAAGACGGAGTTCGCAGGCAGGTTGACGCCGCGCTTCTTGAGTCCTCTGTGGTGATCCTCGCGGTGGACATAACGGCCGGTATTGTTCCGCTTGACGAAGAAGCGGCACGGCTCGTGCGCTTGACGGGGAAACCGATTATTGTCGCTGCCAACAAGGCAGATCATCCTTCGAGGGATCGAGACACGGCGGAGTTTGAGAGACTCGGGTTCCCGGTCTTTCCTGTGTCAGCGGAGCAGAACCGCGGGTTCGATGCGCTGATGAAGGCTGTCCTCGCAGCCATGCCCCCGGCAGTGCCGATGCAGGGCACGGAGCCATTGCGTGTCGCGGTGGTCGGCAGGCCGAACGTCGGCAAGTCTTCCTATATCAATCGGCTGCTCAGATGCGACCGTGTCATCGTATCACCCGTTCCGGGGACAACACGGGACAGCATTTCCGTGCCTTTCGTGATAGGCAAGGGGATACAGGCGCGGCACTACGAACTCATTGATACGGCGGGACTGAGGCGCGGGAGCAAGGTGGACAATGTTGTTGAGCAGTTCAGCCAGGACCGGACAGAAAAGAGCATTGAAGCTGCAAACGTGGTTGTGCTGATCCTTGATACAGTGCAGGGACCCACGGCGCAGGACAAGAAGATCGCAGACCTGATCCTGGAGCACCGGAAAGGCTGCGTTCTTATCGTCAACAAGTGGGATCTGGCGAAGGGCATTGCGATCCCGGAATACGTCTCGGCCGTGCACAGGGCGATGCCTTTCATGGATCACTGCCCGATTCTCTGTGTTTCGGCGCAGGCCGGGTTCAATGTGCGGCAATCGGTTGAAGCTGTGGACCACGTGGCGGCGCAGACAGTAGCGACTCTTTCAACCGGGTTGTTGAACAGGGTGGTCGGCATTGCATGTGACCGGGTGCAGGCGCCGCCGGTGGGGAACAGGCGATTGAAGGTGTTCTACTTGACCCAGGTCGGAAAGGCTCCTGTAACTCTCCAGTTGTTTGTCAACGACCCGCTGCTGGTCAAGCCGGCATACAAGGAGTACCTGGTTCGAGAGCTGCGTGCCCGTTTCGGATTGGAGGGGGCCCCGGTGGTGATGCGTTTTGTGAGCAGGGGCAAAACTGAGAAAGGCGCCGGCAGGCGAGCGGTTCCACGCGGCAGGGCGCGGGGTGTCTGAACGGGGACCATATGTAGCCATGGCTGTTCTTTCCTGCGGTAAGCTACTGGGCGTCCTGGTGTGGAAAAGTGGACATGGAAATGGTCAGAAGAGTGGAAGGCGCTGAGGCGGGAACGCGATGAGTTTTTTTCTTGTGGCCAACAACATATGGGGTATAAAGACCGGATTGTCGTCTTGAAGTAGCACAGGTTGTGGTGTGCCTTTGCTAGCGGGCCGATTTGCTGGAGGTATTGCCATGTTGGACATGCGTGAAACGCCTGAGAGTCAGGATGCGGCCCAAGCCACAAAAAGCCGTATTGCACGTGGAAGGTTGCAGCGAAAACTGGCCGATGGCACGCAGGGAACCAAGACGACGAAGGGACTGCGAGTCAATTGCATGTTCACGCGCAAGGACGTGAGCCCTTTTGATGAAGTCGAGTGGGACCACCGCAAGGCATTCATTACCGATGACAAAGGTTCGTCGGTTTTTGCGCAGGACGATGTCGAGGTTCCCAAGTCATGGTCGATGCTGGCGACCAACGTTGTGGCGTCGAAGTATTTCTATGGTGGCAAAGGGACGGCTGAACGTGAGCAGTCGGTCCGGCAGGTAATACACCGTGTGGTCAGGACTATTGCCGACTGGGGTCTGAGCGCCGGCTATTTCGCAACCCCCGAGGACGGGGAGAATTTCTGCAACGAGATGGCGCACGCCTGCACGAATCAGTACGGATCGTTCAACAGCCCGGTGTGGTTCAACGTGGGGCTTTACCATGTGTACGGCTATAACTCGGAAAGCCGCAATTGCTTCACATGGGATCCGGAGCAGAAGAAGATAGTCAACGCCGGCAACTCCTTCAAACACCCCCAGGCGTCGGCATGTTTCATCCAGGCAGTGAAGGATACGATGGAAGACATCATGCGCCTTGCGGGTGCTGAGGCCATGTTGTTCAAGTATGGGTCCGGGACGGGAACGGACCTTAGTACGCTCCGGAGCTCGCGCGAGAAGCTTTCCGGCGGCGGCACGCCGTCCGGTCCCCTGAGCTTCATGCGCGTGTTTGACCAGATCGCGGCCGTCGTGAAGTCGGGCGGGAAGACGCGTCGCGCTGCGAAAATGCAGAGCCTCAAGATTCACCATCCCGACATCCGTGAGTTCATCCAGTGCAAGGTCAAGGAGGAGAAGAAGGCCTGGGCGCTGATTGATGAGGGCTATGACGGCTCATTCGGCGGCGAAGCGTATGAGTCCGTTATGTTCCAGAACGCCAACCTTTCCGTGCGGGTCACTGACGAATTTATGCGGGCCGTTGAAGAAGACGGGACTTACCAGACTCGTGCGGTTACGACCGGCGAGCCGCTTGACACCCTGAAGGCCCGGGACGTGATGCGGCAGATGGCCGAAGCGGCTCACCTCTGCGGGGATCCCGGGGTTCAATACGACACAACGATCAATAAATGGAATACATGCATCAACAGCGGCCGGATCAATGCCAGCAACCCGTGCTCGGAGTTCATGTTCCTGGATAACAGCGCGTGCAACCTTGCGTCGCTTAACCTGATGAAGTTCGTTGACGATGCCGGGCTGTTTGACACCGATCGTTTCAAGCACGTGGTGCGCCTGTTTATCATAGCGCAGGACATACTTGTCGATGCGGCCAGCTATCCGACACAGGAGATTGCCGAGAATTCACATCTCTACCGGCCGCTGGGACTGGGATATGCGAATCTTGGCGCCCTTATCATGCGTCTCGGGCTTCCGTATGACAGCGACGAGGGCCGTGCTTTCGCGTCGTGTGTGACCTCACTTATGACGGGCCAGGCGTACCTCACGTCGCAGGAGATAGCCAGGAGTCTCGGCACCTTTGACAAGTATGGCGATAACACGGAGTGCATGGGTAATGTGATCAGCATGCACCGCGAATCGCTCGACACTGTCGACCGCTCAATCTGCCAGCCGAACCTTCGCAAGGCGGCAGAACAGGTGTGGGAACAGGTGTGCGATGCTGCGCCGAAGTCGGGTTTCAGGAATTCACAGGTCACTTTGCTCGCACCTACAGGGACCATCGGCTTCATGATGGACTGTGACACGACCGGTGTTGAGCCTGATATAGCCCTTGTGAAGTACAAGCAGCTTGCCGGCGGTGGCCTGATGAAGATCGTCAACAGGACCATCCAGCCTGCCCTGTCCACGCTTGAGTATAGTGACGACGATATCTCGGCAATCGTGAAGTATGTGGATGAGAAGGAGACGATCGAGGGCGCTCCCGGCCTGAATCCCGAGCATCTGCCCGTCTTTGACTGTGCGTTCAAGCCGAAGAACGGGTCGCGCTTCATACCTTACCGCGCGCACCTGCGTATGATGGCTGCGGTTCAGCCATTCCTGTCCGGAGCCATCAGCAAGACTGTGAACCTGCCGAGCGAGACAACCGAGAACGAGATAATGCAGGTGTTCATGGACGGCTGGAAGCTGGGGCTGAAAGCGGTCGCGATATATCGCGATGGATCGAAGAAGACGCAGCCACTGAGCGCCGGAAAGGCCGAGAAGGCCGAAGCCAAACAGAAGCCGGCGAGTGCCGGAGGCGAACCGTTGGTGGAGAAGCGTTCGCCCTTCAGGCGGCGCATGTCATCCACCCGTTTCTCCATCACTCACAAGTTCGAGATAGCAGGGCACGAGGGATATTTGACCGTAGGTATGTACGAGGACGGAACACCGGGCGAATTGTTTATCACGATGGCAAAGGAAGGAAGCACTGTCGGTGGCACTATGGACGCTTTTGGCACGGCGATTTCGCTTTGCCTGCAGTACGGTGTGCCAATTCAGGAACTCTGCCAGAAGTTTGCGCATAGCCGGTTCGAGCCAAGCGGCTTCACAAAGAACCAGGACATACCGATAGCCAAGTCGATAGTTGATTACATATTCCGCTGGCTCGGCCTTACTTTCCCGGGCGGCAAGGTGGCCATGGTTTTGCCGCAGCCGTTCGGGCCGAAGAGCGCAAGTCCTGATGTTGCTGCAGTGCAGGCGTCGCCCGCGCAGGTGGCTCCGGTGGCAAACGAAGATACGAAGAGTCAACCTGTGGCAAAGGCGCCGGCTGATGTCGGGCCTGATGAACAGCGGCTGGACCACCAGTTTCAGCACTTCATGGAAGATGCGCCGGCCTGCGATGTCTGTGGCGCCATTACGGTTCGCAACGGCGCCTGCTACCGATGTTACAACTGCGGTAATTCAATGGGCTGTTCGTGAGCTCCGGGCAAACCCCGGGGCCCCGATACCTGCCTGGGAACGATGTGAAGTGGTTTGCCGCGCACATGGTTTTGAAGCGCCTGTTTGCACCCCGTACTGGTTTTGGCTGAACCGGAAGACGAATGAACATTGAACAAGCCAGGGTGGTGAAGCAGACGACCGTCGGCAGTTCCTATCATCTCCTGGAACTCCGTGCGCCCATGGCTGCTGAGAAGGTGAGGCCCGGGCAGTTCGTGCATGTCAAGGTTCCACGCCTTGATGGTGCCGTGCTCAGACGCCCATTCAGCGTCTTCCGCTCTGACGGAGTCAATCTCTCTATCCTGTACAAACCGGTTGGGCGCGGCACCGATGCCATGATGGCACTCAGGGAAGGTGACGAACTGAGTCTCCTTGGACCATTGGGAAACGGATTCCCTCCGTGTGCGCCTGGGATGGTTCCCGTGATCGTGGCCGGCGGGTATGGTGTGGCACCACTGCTCTTCTTTGCCAGCCGGCTTGGCAGGTCCGGGGTCGCTTTTCTCGGCGGGGCACGGTCGGCTGACATCCTGTTCAATGATGACCTGCGCCTGTTGGGTTGGGAAGTCAGGGTTGCGACCGAAGATGGTTCGACGGGCACGAAGGGGTACGTGACACAGGCTTTTGACAATTGGCTGGCGGAAAAGGGTGGTCGCATGAACGCCGAATGCTATGCGTGCGGCCCGGATGGAATGCTGAAGGCGATTGCCGAACGTGCCATGTCAAGGGGATGGAAGGCATGGTTGTCGCTGGATAAGCACATGGGTTGCGGCATGGGGGCGTGCCTTGCCTGTGTCCAACGCATTCGTTACCCCGACAACACAGAGGGTTGGGCGCGGGTTTGCCGCGAGGGGCCGGTATTCGAAGCGAGGAAGATAGTATGGTGAGCGAGCAACACAGTCCTGCCCCGGATGGGCCGGAAATGGCGGTGAGTATCGGCGCCATCCGCATGAAGAACCCTGTGATGGTTGCATCCGGAACCTTCGGCTATGGTCCGGAATATGCCGACATTGTCGATTTGAACCAACTGGGCGCAATGGTTGTGAAGGGCGTCTCTCGTGAGCCATGGGACGGAAATCCGCTCCCGAGACTGGTTGAAGTGCAGGGGGGCCTGGTCAACGCCATAGGATTGCAGGGGCCCGGTGTGAAGAAGTTCATCAAGGAATACCTGGCGTTCCTGCGCCCTTACGATCTTCCGGTCATAGTCAATATCTGGGGCAAATCCGTTGATGAGTATATTGCAATTGCTGCAGACCTGGATGGTGCGCCGGGCATTGCCGGCCTTGAGATCAATATCTCCTGTCCCAACGTGAAAGCCGGCGGTGCTGCGTTCGGCACGAATCTCGCGGAACTCAGGCATGTTGTCGCGGGTGTTCGACGTGCAACGCGACTGCCGGTGATCCCCAAGCTGGCTCCGAATGTCACGAGTATCGCTGACTTCGCCAGGGCGGCAGAAGACGAGGGAGCTGACGCGATATCGCTCATCAACTCATATCCGGCCATGGTGATCGATGTAAGAACCCGGAAAGCGGTTCTTGCCAACAAAGTTGGCGGCCTTTCCGGCCCGGCGATCCACCCGATCGCCGTGAAACTGGTATGGGAGGCTGCCAGGGCAGTTCATATCCCGGTAATCGGCATGGGAGGTATTGTCTCTGCACGTGAAGCACTGGAGTTCCTGATTGCCGGTGCCACGGCCGTTGCAGTGGGGACGGCCAATTTCTCCGACCCGACAACAGCGGTCAGGGTCCGTGACGGAATCAGGGATTACCTGGTGGAGCAGGGCATGCCCGGCGTTCGTGAGCTCGTTGGCAGCCTCCAGACATGAATAAAGACTGCCGTTTCTTCCGGATTGTCCTGCTGTTCTTCGTAGTAACCATTGTCGGATGGTTGCTTTACTACCCGTATGACGAGGAATTGCTGGTCAATGCCGTCCCCGGCAATGCCATTTTCGTCACCAGGCACGCGAACCTTGCTGGTCGGTGGGAGTCGATCAGGAATCATCCGGTGGCGAAGGCCTGCCTCGTGGCAGCAGGATTCGCGACGAATGATGTGTCTGTTGTTCTCTCGGATCCAGGCCTGGAGTCTATCGTGCGTCGTGCGGGCCGCAGGGTCATGCTGACGGCCTACGTTGACAGGCTGGAGACGTCACTGGAACCAGCCTGGGTTGTGGTCGGCTGGGCCGGCGCCGACAGCCTCTGGTTGCGCGGATGCCTCTACATGCGGCTGATAGAAGGGTTTCAGCGCGTTGGCATAGGCATGGGGCGCCATGTCTGGTTCTGCGCCACAGGTGATGGCAGCTTCTTCTCGATGGCGTTGGTCGACGGTGTGTTCCTGGGCTGCTGGTCTCGAAACCCGACGATGGTAAGGCACCTCGTCCGGCTCACCGATACTCACCAGGACAAGAGTACGCTGCGTGAACGCATGGCACGTCCTGACCTGTCTGTGCCGGGTGCAGATGATAGATGCGTCATCACGCATGCCTATCGAAGTGGATTGGGACGGGTGAGTGGTGTCGCGGGTGTCTTGCAGTTGCCTCGGCAGGATTACGGTCGTTTCCAGCTCCGGGGAAGCGTGGAAACAGCGCTACTGCCGGCCGGGCAGGGCCTTCCATCGACAAATATGTACGATGCACTGGCTGGAGGCGAACTGGGGGCATTGCTTGGCAATGCGCCCGAGATCCTGGTGGCACTGCCGGGTCGTGTGGCCAGGGCGGCTGCCGGCAATGCCGGATGGGCGGGGATGGTCCCATGGCGTTGGCTGGAGCCGGGCAGTTACATTACCGGCGCTGTTCTCAGCGGTGATCACAGCGGGCGGCTGCTTGGGATACGGGTGCCGGTTCTGTTTGTTGCAGTTCGAACCAGGGGGATAGACCCTGTCGATAAGGAACTGCCGGGCTTGATCGATGAAATCAATGCACGCTACGACCTCGGTCTGGTTGTTACGCGTCACCCGGTTGAGAACTGGTCGATGTACATCATAGACAGCAACCGTGAGAACCTGTACGGGAGGATGGAGGCAAATGAGAAGGCGGGCCTGGCAGTGCGCGACGGATGGGCGTTGTTGAGTACCAGTTCCGGGGCCCTGGAATCCATCCTCACACGCGGCGGGACTGCCGGGGACACAGTACGGTGGATCAACGCGTTCCGGAAGGAGGAGTCCGGCGCGATTGCCTGGGCCGACCTCGAAGGCGCATCAGCCACGCTTCGACAGGCAACTGCTGTCTACGCACTTGTGATGATAGCAACCATGGGAAACCGTGATAGAGAAACGATGCAGTGGCTCAGCACCGCCGGCAGTGTTCTACAGAGCCTTGGGAGTCTTGGGGAAGGCTGTATATCGGTGGCCTCAAGCAACGGTACGCTGTCGGCAGTGCTCACGCTGGGCGGAGCGGATGAAAACCCGTCGAAATAACTTGAACCGTCGGCGGACCATGCAGTAGTTTCCGGCCTGTTCCTGCTCGGGTGGTGGAATGGCAGACACGCCAGGTTGAGGGCCTGGTGGCCGCAAGGCTGTGGAGGTTCAAATCCTCTCCCGAGCACCATTCTACGGTTTCGCGCCAGGTTGGTAGCCAGGCAAGTGCAAAGCCCGGGAGGATTTCATGGGCGAGACATCCAATGATACCAGGAAAGAGATCTATTCACGGTTTGGTAACGAGGAACTGATCCTGCGGGACGAACTGGCGATCGACCGGACTCTGCTGGCCAATGAACGAACTCTCCTGGCCTATCTGCGTTCATGCGTGGCTCTTCTCATCGCCGGGGTGTCGATAATTCACTTCGTCGGGGAGGGGTGGTTTTTCTGTTTCGGGATCGTGTGTCTGCCACTGGGGATCTTTGCGGGTCTGCTGGGCACCTGGCGATATGCCAGGATGCAGAGGGCCATTTCTGTCGTTCGTGGGACAGGACATCGGAAGACCCAGCCCTGATCAGAGGATCCAGATCACAGTCGCCGGGTCGAACGTCTTCTCTGCAACTTCAGTTCCGCCGTACATGCCGATATTGACCCGCTTGCCGTTGGGCTGCAGCTCAGCCGAATAGTCGCAGGACCTGGCGCCGCGGTCCACGAGGGGACTAGTGGTGGCGTCCTTGATCCATGAGCCACCGCTGAAGTAGCCGCCGGTGTACCTGCCACCTCGTGATTTCAGGTGATAGTGAGTTAGTTCTGCAAACTGCGGATTGACGTTCATGCATCCGGTTCCCGTGTCATTGTCTTCAATATCGCAGTAACTCAAGCCAACTGTTCCGCCATTCGGTACGATGTCATCGCCATTGGCCCAGAGAATTGAGTTGGTGATGTTCACGGTACCGTACTGGCGCCGCACACCTTCGCCGGCATTGTAAAGCACGTTACAGTTCATCATGTTGACGACACCGCTGAATCCGATGAGTCCCCAGCCGCCATTATCGTCACCCGTGCAAAGCCCTCCACCCCTCTCGTTGAAAGCGTCAGGATCGGGATGCCAATAGGTGTGTGAAGAAACACTGTTGTTTGCGATCAGGCAGTTCTTGAACGTGTGTGTCCCTGTGAAGCCCAGGAACACACCTCCGCCGTACGAAGGCAGGTAGTCCCCGGGGTTGCCGATCGTCCCGTTTTGCTTGATAACGGTTCGGACTACCCCCCAGGACCCGTACGAAATACCGATGCCTCCACCGTAGCTGCGTGTAACAGACCAGCCGTGCATTGTGGTACGCACAGTGTTGTTGAGTACAAAGCAGTTAGATACGGCACCGCTGCTATTGTACAAGTACATACCCCCGCCCATGACGATCCAGTCACGTGGAACGATGTCGACCAGGTTGTGGCTGATGGTGCAACTGTCGAACATCACTCCTGTTGAGTATTCCACGTCTACGCCACCGCCGTATATCCCGCAGAAGTTGTTGGAAATAACACATGATTTGATCGTCGTGTTGTACGAGTGCCCGACGTACAAACCACCACCAGCATCGACCCTGTTGGAAACCCAGCCGTCGGTAAGACGCATCCCCTCCAGGCGTCCAAAAGAGTTGTTGTAAAGTGTCATAACGCGATTCGTACGATTGGCGTCGAGGATGGTCGTACCGGCGCCCGCCCCTATGAGTTGAAGCCCATAGCGGCCAACTGTGATGGGGAATTTCTCCAGCACTGAATACGTTCCGGCCGCTACATGTATACGCGCGCCTTCAGGAGCCACCTGCGTGGCCTTCGTGATTGAATGGAATGCATTTGGCCAGTCCTTGCCGCTGTATTCGTCATCACCGTTTGCTGAGTCAACATACAACTCAGCCATGTCGGACAGGCCGGATACGGAGTGGTAACCCATGTCCACAGTGCCGATGTCCAGTGTGCCGTTCGTCAGCGTTGTATACGTCGTCAGGCCCGCGGCAGCGACTGTCCGGCTGCCTGTATTGATGGCGGGACTGGACGGCTGGAGGTACAAGCCGCGCTCAAACCTGGGATTGACGCTTATGTTGCCGCTGACGCCCTTACTGGTCCCGTCTTCGATGTCGCAATAGGTGAGTGCGACCGTTCCGGTTATGTCGTCCGTGTTCCGCCAGAATATCGAGTCGCGAGCCGTCACGGTACCACCGGCACGCCGCAGGCCTTCCCAGTGATTTGCCGCTACCGTGCAGTTCTCCATGTTAAGTGTCCCGTTGTTGACATAGGCTCCGCTCCCCTGCCTGAGATAGGTGCCTAACGCATTGTTGTTCGCAAGGACACAGTTCTTCAGAGTATGTGTTCCACTGTCAACATAGACACCACCACCGTATGAGTAGATAGGGCAGGAGTGGTCGCCGTTACCCGCCTGGTACGAGGAAACATATGTGAGCCTGTTATAGCGGATCAGGAGATCACGGAAGGTGAAGTTGAGGCCGGTTACATAGATCCCCCCCCCGCGGCAATAGTCGGAACCAGCGCCGTAGACCGAGTTCATTTCGATCACCGAGTTGGAAATGAGTCCTGATGAATTCTCGAGGTATATCCCGCCGCCGTACAGGGTGTTTCCGAGACGGTTCAAGGTATTGTTGGCGATGGTACAACGGAGAAGGCGCAGGGTGTTCACGTTCTGGGCAAAGATGCCGCCCCCACGTTCAAGCGCCTTATTGCGCTCGAACAGACAATTTATGAAGTACACGTTGCGGGCGTTCGCCACGTTCACACCGCCACCCCAGCCCGACACATTTCCGCCAATGAGTCTGAGACTGTCAACTGTCACGTTCGTGCAACCATTGACTCGCAGGAGACGGAATGCGCCAACCTGGTTCGTAATGGTAGTTGGCCATTGGACAGGGTCCCACGTACCCGGGGGGATCTCGTTGGTGGCGCCTTTATAACCACCCTTCAGGACTACATAACTGTTAGTCAGGTGCAGTTGGGAATACACTGTGATTGCCTGCCCCTTGACGTAGATCAGGTTCGTCTTTGCGTTCTTGCAGTTCTTCAGAGCATCGTGAATCGTCGTGTACGCGTTGGCCCAGTTGTACCCGTTGTCCATCCCCACAGCATCGGTAGCAACGTAGCGGACCTGATAGTATCCGAAAGGCAGGGCAGGGGACGCCCACGCGCTGCCGGCACTGTTCGTTGCGAAGCAAGTATAGAAGTAGTTCGACTTGGACACCGTGGTTATGGCCTTTGTGAACGCTCCTGTCCTGACACCCACGATGTCAACATGCTGCCATGATGCAGTGCTGCTCAGGTTTCCTTCCTGATAGCCCCAGCAGACATAAACGGTGGGATCGTTTCCACCGGTACTCGTAACGGTCCCCTTCAGCGTAACCGAGGGACCGAACTCGTTGAGTACGCCGGAGTTAATCAGCTCCGGCGGCTTGAGCTCCGCTTTGAAACTCAGTGACGGCTGACACCAGACGCTTGTTTCCGATGAGTTCGAAGCAAAACACGTATAGTAGTATGTCGAACCCTCTATCAATCCCGTGATCTTCCTGGAAAACTCCTGCGGACGGTTGAATGAGCCGACGTAGCTGTTCGTTTGCCAGGCAGCAGGATTGTTCGACCCGTTCGTGAGCCCCCAGTAGATGCGGACGATGGTGTTTGCGCTGCCGATGTGATCGAACCTTCCTCTCAGCCTGGCAAAGGTCGTTCCGATACCCGATGCCGGCAGATTGGTAATGGAAAGGGGATGCGACTTGGATGCGACGGCTGAGTTGCCATATGCGCCACGGTTGACTAACCCGCCGTTCGGGTAGGACTCGCGGGTGGGCAGGATGTTGGTGGCACACGAGTCGATGGCCGGGCTCACGACCCCGCCGTTGGCCCAGCTGCCGCCACTGAAATAGCCTCCCTGGTACTGCCCATACGGGGAGCGGACGTGATAGTAGGTGGTGTCCACGAACCGCGGGTCATCCTGAGTGCAGCCATCCTGACCCTCGCGGTCGCCATCTTGAATGGTTGAGTGGTAGAGCGCAATGCTGCCGGAGACCGTCTCGTAGACGTCATCGCCGTTTTCCCATACAATGCTGTTGCTCACCGTCATCGTCCCGCCCTGCTGCCAGAGGCCGTAGTCCTTGCTCCCTGCAATCGTACAATTTTCGATCCGGAGTGTTCCGCCTTCCAGACGGAGTCCTATGCCAACGTCGTCGCCGTGATTCTCAGCTATCAGGCAGTTCCGTAGCAGGACCGCACCTGAACCGACATGTACACCATCACCCATGCCGTATGGAGACCACCAGGAGACCTGACTGTCGTTATTCCTGATTACCGAATCGGTGATCTCGGCGGTGCCACTAAGGCCCACGCCACCACCCTTCGGTACCCCGCACTGCCAATCGCCATCAGCGCGATTATCGGAGATTACGCAATTACGGATGTAGTTCGTTCCGTTGGCTATATAGATTCCGCCGCCGCTCGCGCTCTGTATGTTATACGAGTGCACACATGTAATCAGGTTCGAGGAGACGAGGCAGTTGGTGAAGGTTGCCGCAGTGTTACCCATGGAGTATATCGCCCCTCCAAAGACCTCTCCACCATTCGGAGCCATGGGTTGATAGGCGTTGTTGCCTTTGAATGTGCAGGTGTCGATCGTAATGTTGACACAACCGCCGATGTAAGCTGCCCCCCCGTTGCCACACGGCTGTATGCCGCTCGCATATCCGTCGGTGAATGTGATTCCGTACAGGTACGCGTTGGTGGCGCAGCGTGCCGTGCCAACGAGATAATGAGACTAGATTTGATAAAAACAGGGTAACACTTGTTTGTTCTGAGTCACGCGAATGACCTTGTTTAACTGCATCCATGTTTCCGCGG
>Ga0172371_10003775_pt1 | contig 23294 bp, 22 predicted proteins | sample Lak12m_FD_114543 | JGI IMG/M metagenome (GOLD analysis project Ga0172371, IMG submission 114543) | Freshwater microbial communities from Kabuno Bay, South-Kivu, Congo - kab_022012_12m | ecosystem: Environmental > Aquatic > Freshwater > Lake | place: Democratic Republic of the Congo: South-Kivu...
TATCTTAATGAAAACAAAAACGATTATTATTATTTTTTAGGAGAGGGATTAAAGGAACCCGAAAGCTATCTGGTTTTCATGCTAAAGGCTTTTCTTGAGGAGTCGAATGATTTGATAAGGCAGATAGAGTTGGCAAAAAACGGCGAGGAAAGATTGCTTCCGCCACGACAGCAGGAAATTTATCTTATTATCAAAGATCATGATTTTGCCTCTTTTGACAATATCAGGCGGCGGTTTTTAAAAGTACCGGAACGGACGCTGCGCTACGATCTAAAAAAATTAGTCGACAAAAAATTGATTATTAAGATAGGAGAGACCAGAGGAAGCTACTACAAATTATCCAAATAATTATTGAATCAATATAAGTCACTTCGATTAATCGAAGTGAAAAGTAGAAAGAATATGACTTAAGGTTTGGAAAGGAATAGAATCAGGTTGGGTTAAATCTTCGTTTATGAAACCATTGATCCATGCGATATATTTTTCGTTATTTATTTGATAAACATGTTCGACTGTATTTTTACTGCTTTCCCAAACTAAAGAAGAGATGTAATGTTTGACTTTATTATCTCCTATTATTTCATCCACAAGTCTTTTATAAGTAAAATATTCCGGGATATCTTTCGAAGTAGAAATGCTTTCGCCAACTTTTAGACTAGTAATTTTATTAAAAATACTATTTTTAAAATCATAAGGATCTAGTAAGGGTTTATTTTCATAAAGTCCGCTATTTGTGTAGCAAATGGAATTATCATTCTTTTTTTGAATATATATTGATATATAGCTCCACATAGAAGAATGGGGAAAAGGAGCAAATTTCTCTAAAGTAATATAGCAGGGTGTTCCGTTTATTGTAAGGTTTTGCGGAAATTCAAAAGAAACATGGATTTTTTCATCTTCGTATTTTGCGTAACCGTTGTTTGATTCTTTCAAATTATTGAAAACATCAATTACGGGATAAGAAGTAATAGTTGGAGTTACATATGTAACCATTTTTTTCTCTTGACTATTCTTAAATCTATCCAAAAATTTTATCGAGCCCAAATAATACGAAGATATTAAAATAAAAAGAATAAAACAAAAAATAAATATTTTTTTCATGTTAACCCCATTTTTTCTTTTACTTCTTTAATTGTTTGCTTGGCGATTTTGCGAGCGCGGGAGGCGCCGACGCTGATGACTTCATCGATGTATTTTTGGTTTTTGACGATTTCCGCTCGACGTTTTTGAAAAGGCTGAAGTTCTTTGTAAATCGCTTCGGTGATGGTGTCTTTTAATTGAACAAACTGGAGAGATTTGTCTTGATAAGATTTTTTAAATCCCGCGACTTTTTTCGGGATAAATAATTCCGCAAAGGTGAAAAGAGTTTTTACGCCGGAAGTCATCTCACCGCCGGCTGTCGTTTGCGTTGGAATTGAACGGATTTTTTTCTTTATTTCCTCGTAAGAATCAGTCAGATTGATATAGCTCCCTTCAATAGTTTTTGCCATCTTTCCTTCACCGGTTAAAGAAGGAATGTATTCGCCACTGGTTGCAAATCTAACTGGTTCTGGAAAGTCAGTTCCATACGTCTGGTTCATTTTCCGGGCGACTTCACGAGCTACCTCCAAGTGTGGTTCCTGGTCAATGCCAACCGGCACAAGCGAGGCTTTGTAAATCAAAATGTCAGCTGCCTGTAAGACAGGATAGTTTAAAAGGGCCATCGAGACATTTTTCGGATACTGTTTGACTTTGTCTTTGTAAGTCGGCAGGTGCAACATTCTTGCCACCGGCAGAATAGTTGAGAAATAAAAGGCTAATTCTAGATGTTCGGGAATATCAGATTGATAAAAAATGATACTTTTTTCAGGTTTCAAGCCAGTTGCCAAATAATCAATAAAGACATCACGACGATTTGTTTTTAGTTTCTTAACATCATAAGGGGTGGTAATCGAGTGAACGTCGGCAACCATATAAAGCGTCTCATAATCGGGATTATTTTGCAGTTCGATAAACCCTTTAATTGCTCCCAAATAATTTCCCAGATGTAATCTGCCGGTGGCTCTGATGCCGGATAAAACTCTTTTTTTCATATTTATTTATTATAACTGAAATTGTTAATAATAATCCTCAAAAATAACTTTTCCCAAACGGATGATGGTGGCTCCTTCCTCAACAGCAATCTTATAGTCATTGCTCATCCCCATCGAAAGATGAGGTAAAGAAATATCGAACTGTTTTTCTAGAGAGTTTTTAAACTCCCTTAATTCTTTAAAATATGGTGATGGCGCCATTGTCATTAAACCTTTAACTCTAATATTTGTAAACGCTAATAACTTTGGTAAAACTTCAACCAACTCTTCTTTTTTAAAACCGAACTTTGTTGGCTCGTTGGCAATATTTATTTCTAAAAGAATTTCTTGGACCTTTCCGATTTTTTTTGCTTGCCTGTCAATTTCTTGGGCCAAGCGCAAGCTATCAACAGAATGAATTAAAAAACAATTTTTAACCACATCTTTGACTTTGTTCGTCTGCAGATGACCGATAAAATCGATCCGTAAATCCTTCGGAAGATCCGGCAATTTTTCCAGCATTTCCTGGACACGGTTCTCTCCGATGGCGGAAATTCCGTTTTGGACTGCCATTTTTATTTCTTCAGGACTTCTTCCTTTTATGACTGCCAGAAGAAGAACCTCCGTCTTAATTTGGTTTTTAATTCGTTGAATATTTTTAGAAATCATTGGTTTAAGTTTAACAAATTTTAATTATCTTTATAAATTATAAACAGGCTAATAACAACGAACACTATTCCTAAGAAATGTATTAATCTAAATTGTTCTCTAAGGATCAGATAAGATAATAAAGTGCTGCTGACAGGGAGAATCCCATTAAATACACCGGTAGTCGAAATGGAAACTTTTTCCAGACCATTAAACCACAATAAAAAAGCAATTACAGTAACAAATAATCCATAATAGATAAGAAAAAGAAAATTAGAGAGATTAATTAGATGAAGATAGTTTACTTGATTGATAAAAAAAGGCAAGAAAAGTAAACCGCTGATATAGACACCAAAAGAAGCGATGGTAAATGGCTTAACGTCTTTAGAGAGAAATTTAGCCATAACACTAAACAACGAACCAAAAATTACCGTTAAAAAGATCAACAGTACGCCAATTATAAGACTTATCCCAATTGATAAGAAAACCGGTAAGGTGTTTATCAATATTTTTGCCACAACAGCACTACTACCGACAAAAAATAAAGATAAAGATAATTGAATATAACTAATTAGAAAATTATTTTTTTTCATAATTAACTGATTACAGTTAAGTACTTAACTGTAATTTATGAAGTGGAATATTAATATTTTTCGGCCGATATTTGATGAAATGACGGGTGGTTTTTGAGAGAAAGAGTTTAGATGCTAGACTATTTTCAATCACCATCTCTTTAATTGGCTTAGTTAGTTTAAGTTTCCGACGTAAAAAAACTCTGACACTGTTTTGTTGATAATTAACGAGATAGGCTGGGATAAAATTAACCTTTAATCTTTTTAAGGCCCTTACCCGATGGTGGCCGTCAAGAATGATGAAATACTTATCATCAACCACCACCGGGTTTTTAAGCAAGCCGTCTTGTTTGATTTTCAATATTAACTCCTCCAAATGATTATGATCTATTTTTTCGTGGGATCTTAGTTTGTTAATATTAATAAGAACGACTTTTTTATTCATAACTTTTTGTGCAAAAACTTGTCATAACCTGCAAGATCCAAAAGGCCATGGCCAGAAAGATTAAAAAGGATCACTTTTTTCCGCCCCTCTTTTTTAGCTTTTAATGCTTCGTCGATGGTCGCCTTGATTGCATGGGATGATTCCGGTGCCGGGATAATTCCTTCACATCTAGCAAAGTCCACGCCGGCCTGGAAAACCGGACCTTGATCGTAGGCGACTGCCTCAATAAACCTTTCGTTGTACAAGAACGAAATTAAAGGTGCCATGCCGTGGTATCTCAAGCCTCCCGCATGAATTGGTGAAGGGATAAAGTCAGCTCCCAAGGTTTTCATTTTTAAAAGGGGAGTCATTTGAGCTGTGTCGCCAAAATCATATCGATACTCTCCTTTTGTTAAAGATGGACATGAAGTCGGTTCGACGCCAACATATCTTATCTTAACGTTTTTCCCAGACAGTTTGTCTACCATGAAAGGGAAAGCAATCCCGGCAAAGTTGCTGCCGCCGCCGACACAACCGATGATAACATCTGGGTACTCTCCGGCTTTTTCCATCTGTTTTTTTGCTTCCAGTCCAATGACGGTTTGATGAAGCAAAACATGATTTAAGACACTTCCTAGAGAGTATTTATAGCCTTTATTTTTAACTACCGTTTCTAATGCTTCACTGATAGCAATTCCTAAACTACCGGGATGACTTTGATCCTGTTTCAACACCTTTCTTCCAAACTCTGTTTGCTCAGATGGACTGGCAAAAACCTGAGCACCATAGGTTTCCATCACCGTTTTCCTAAACGGTTTTTGGTCAAAACTGACTCTAACCATAAAAACAATCAGTTTCATCTGAAAAAAATTAGTCGCCAAAGCGAGCGCCGAACCCCACTGGCCGGCTCCTGTTTCCGTCGCCAAAGCTTTGACGCCTTCTTTTTTGTTGTAATAAGCTTGGGCAATGGCGGTATTTAGTTTGTGGGCGCCGGTTGGCGCTTCCCCTTCATATTTAAAATAGATATGAGCCGGCGTATCTAAAAATTTTTCCAACCTATGGGCCCTTATCAAATGTGTCGGGCGATAGAGTTTATAGAGTTCTCGAATTTCCTCCGGAATGGCGATTTTTTCCTCAAGGGAGACTTCTTGTTTGATAAGTTCCATTGGAAAAATAGGTGCTAAATCTGTTGGTCCAACTGGTTGTTTGGTCGCCGGATTTAAAGGCGGGTCGGGTAATTTGCCCAGATATTTTTTTAGATAATAAGAGATATTTAAAAAATATTCGGGTATTTCTTTTTCTTCGAGAATTATTTTTGTATTGTTCATAAAATTGTATTAATTTATAAAATCCGCCTTCGCCGAGGCTTCGGCGGACAAAGAAAAACCCCGCTAAGCGGGGTCCATTACAATGTTTTAAAACATTAAAATCGCCACCCGCTTCGCGGATATACTTTCTGCCACCAATTATTATTTAAGTTTTTATTCATGTTTGTTTGTTTCTGGATCCCCCTCGGCATTTTTCCCGTCCGATGCTCGGGACCGTCGGTGAATATCGACGGATCTCTGCGCTTCGTCGGGATCCCTGATGCCTCGGTACCAGAAACAGATTAATTGATATTTTTAAACCTTCCCATTCTTATTTCTCTTGAACCTCTTGTTATCGTTGCTACACCGACTCCTAAACGGCGAGCAATCTCCTGATGGGGGAGACCAGACTTTAGAAGCTTGACGATTTGTAAGCGAGTTACCAGTTCATCAAACTCTTTTGGCGTTAAAATTCCTTTTAAAAAGTCGAGCATCTCGGCTTTTGATTTTTGAGCCAAAAATGCTTCGACTAACTCCCCTACTTTATTCATAATTTTACTAGTATACTAGTATGCTATTTATTTGTCAAGTAGAATTTTTATTTATTATACTTTTCGAGTAGTTGAGAAATATTATTGCCAAAAATACCAGCACGGATACGAGATAGATAAAAAAGATTGTTCTTGCTCTGATAAGCACCGCGGATAACAGAGACAGCCGCTGAGTAGGAAGCTTCTTTAACCAGATTAATAGTTTCTTGAGAAAAAGCACCATAAGGATAAGCAAAGGTTGAAACCTTAATACCAAAATCATCCTCTATTTTTTTCTTGCTCTCTGAGATTTGTTTTCTTTGAGTCGATGTAGGAAGATATTTTAGATAATAGTGATTTAAGGTGTGTGAACCAATCTCAACCAAACCACTTTTCACAATTTCCTCGACCTCTTGTTTAGTTAAAAAACCCTTTCGTCCAATAAAATCATAGATAAGGTAAATTGTTGCCTTCAACTGGTATTTTTTTAGAAGAGGAAAAACAACAGAATAAAAATCTTCATACCCATCGTCGAAGGTTAGCACTACGCTTTGGCTTGAAATTTTAGTTTTTTCCGAGATTATATCAGGAATATCTTTAATGAAATAAGTCTGCCAGCCATTATTTTTTAAAGAGTTTAATTCCTGTTCAAAAGTATAAGGATTGATGTCTAGTCTTTTTTTTACGAGATCATTGATATCTGTTATATATTCAACATAGTGATACATGATAATCGGTATTTTTAGCTTTTTTTCCTTAACTTTTTTTTCAACTTTAAGCTCTGAGGGAATGGTAAAAGATTTTTTTTCGTAATAAGGAGCAATGATTTCTTCACCCCTCTTGATAATTGCAGGAGGTTTTTTGAGAAATAAATGAAAAAGATAAGAAAAAAAGATTCCTAATAAAATTCCAAAAAGAATAAACAGATATTTTTTAAATTTCATAAAGATAACTATTATAGTTTAATTGTTTGAGGAATTTCTTTATCGTGGTTGCAGTCAACACAGTAAAGCCCAAACATGTCACGAATAACGGTTTTTTCCTTCATTTCGACATCGGGATAATTTGCCGGCGCCAGTTTATCGTCTTTGGTTACCGGGACGGTCATTTTGGAAATGTTAGGAACAGTGGGTTCTGTTCCTTTTATGAAATATTCAAAACGCGAGGGACAACTCTCGGAACCGTCTTCTTTCTTGGTTGCTAAGCCTCCTGAATCCCAACAAACCTGTTTGCCGACGATATTTTCTGGCCGAACCGGCCAGAGATCTGGTTGATTTTTTAGAACATAGCTCATCACCCGATTCCATATAGGCGCCGCACCAGTCACTCCTGATGTTAGATAGGGATTCATTGCCGTGTTATCATTGTTCCCCACCCAGACAGCCGTTAAAAAATTTGGCGTATAACCAATCGTCCAATTATCTCGTTTATCGTCAGTGGTTCCCGTTTTCACGGAGACGGCATGTCCAGGAACAACAAGATAGGACGATTCGCCAAAAGCGGCGCTTCTCGCATTGTTATCTAAAAGAATATGAGAGATTAGAAAGGCGGTTTCTGGAGAAATCGCTCGTTTGCCTGTTATGGAAAGAAAACTCGGATAGGTAAGAGATTTTTTTATATCTTTAACAAAGTTAGGATTTTTATCCTGATAGATTGTTTTTCCAAACTTATCCTCGATCTTTAAAATTTCCACTAATTTTTTAGGGATTCCCCGATTGGCAAAACTGGAAAAAGCTTGAGCCATCTCGGTCATTCTCACTTCTCCGCCACCCAGAGTCAAGGACAGTCCGTAATTTTTTGGATCTTTAAAGGTGGAGATAGTAAAAGCAGAAGCCGAGGCAACGAAGTTTTTTACGCCGTTTAAAGCCAACATTTTTACCGCCGGAATGTTATAAGAATTGCCTAGGGCAAAACGGAGTTGGACAGCACCATGAAAGTTACTATCGTAGTTGACCGGACAGTAAGCTTCTGGTTGGCCGCCGCCAGTAAAACATGTCGGTTCATCGATAAAGACAGTAGCCGGGGTGACTAACTTTCGCTCCAGTCCGACCGCATAGTTTAAAGGTTTGATTGATGATCCGGGTTGACGTTCAGCCGTCGTCACATTAAAAGCACCGCTACCAGTGGCAAAATAATCAACCGAGCCAACCATCGCCAAAATTTCTCCGGTTGGCGGTCGGGTGACCAGGACAGCGCCATTGGAAACATTAAGGTCTTCGACTTTTTTCAGTTCCTCCCTTAAGATTTTTTCTGCTTGTTGTTGGATGTCGAGATCTAAGGTGGTAGTTACCTTTAAACCGCCTTTTTCCACCGTGTCAACGCCATACTTTTCTTCAAGAATTTTTTTCACATAAAAGACAAAATGAGGAGCCTTGATGGTATTTCTTGGCGGTTTGATATCTAGCTTTGCTTTAAGGTTATTATTGTAAGTTTTTTCATCAATGTACTTTTCCTGAAGCATTTTTTTTAAGACAGCATTTTTTCTAGCAATGGCCAGATCGGGATTAAGATAGGGTGAGTAAAGAGACGGCGCTTGAGGTAGGCCGGCTAAGAAAGCGGCTTCGGCTAGAGTTAGGTTTTTAGCTGGTTTATCGAAATAAAGTCGACTAGCCTCCTCGATTCCATAAGCCTCGCCACCATAAGGGACCTGGTTAAGATACATCTCTAAGATCTCGTCTTTACTAAAAATTTTTTCCGTCCAGAGAGCTAAGATTATCTCTCTGATTTTTCTTTGAACAGTCCGTTCCGGAGTGAGAAGCGAGGTTTTCACTAGTTGCTGAGTGATGGTTGATCCGCCTTGGACCTGTTGGGTAAGAAACATATCTTTGATGGCACGGACGATGCCACCGACGATTGAGATACCGCCATGTTTGTAAAAGTCTTTGTCTTCGATGGCGATGGTTGCTTGACCTACATATTTAGGCAGGTCTTTAAGTTTGACAGCGATCCGATTCTGCTCTTTATAGATATCATAGAGAAGTTTGCCGTTTCTATCTAAGATTTGAGTTGATAGGGGTGTCGCTTGGAAGTTTTTCAGTTTGTAAGGACTAGGCAGTTTATAAAAAATATAAAAAAAGATAAAGAAAACAATTGCTGAAATACCAAGAAGACGAATTTTTTTACGACGGGAATTAGTTTGATTCATTTTAATCTTGGAAAAAGAGGAGGAATTTTTTTAATTTTTCCTTGAATGGCTTTAATGATTTTTTCGGCGGTTTCCGGTAAATATGGTTGTAACTGCCAAGCGATTGATTTTAATGTTTTAAAACATTGTAATAGAAAGTTTTTTCGATCGGCTGGTACTTTTTTCCAAGGAGCAAAGGTGTCGATTTGTTTATTGAGAGTTTTGATTTGTTTCCAGATGTCCTCGAGGATTAGATTAAACTGGAAATTATCAAATAATTGGATTGTTGCAGCGCCATATTTTTCACCGACTCGGTGTAAAGAGATGGTTAGTTTGTCTTTTTCTCCAAGATTGGTTAAACGAGAAACAAGGTTTCCTAATTCGTTGGCGAGGTCAGCATTATAGATTTCTTCCATCCTTCGATAAGAAAAGTCGCCGTCATCAAACGGTGGGATTTCACGGAGAAGATAGTAGCGGACTGCGTCAGTACCGTATTTGTTAACAAGGGCAAACGGGTCAATTACATTACCTAAGGTTTTTGACATCTTTTGGCCTTCAATGGTTAGGTAGCCGTGGACAAAAATAGACTTAGGTAAAGACAAACCTGCTGATAACAGAAAGGCAACCCAATAAATAGCGTGAAAACGAATAATTCCTTTACCAATAACATGGACGTCAGCCGGCCACAATTTTCGATATAATTTTTCATTCCAACCAAAACCCACCCCTGATTGATAGATGTTATCAGCATCAAACCAAACGTAAATTCTTTGCGTATTATCATCTGGGACCGGTACACCCCAATTTCTTGCTCTTTCATTTGTTCGGGAGATACTAATATCCAAAAGTGGTTTTTTAAGAAATGAAAGAACTTCTTTCTTCCGAAAATCTGGGTAAATCTTTACTTTATCCTGAGAGATAATTTCAACTAATTGTTTTTGATATTTTGAAAGTTTAAAGAAATAATTCTTTTCTGAAACTTCTTCAAGTTTTTTTCCTGGATGTTCGAAGCATTCTCCTTTTTCATTCAGTTCATCGGGCGTATAAAAGGTCTCACAACCAACACAATAGAGACCTTTATATTTTTTTTGATAGATATCGTCTCTAGCTGCGCAAAGTTGCCAAAGTTTCTGGCTGGAAAGAAAATGGTTTTTTTTGTCACTTCCTCTTTGAAAAATGTCAATCTTTACAGATAGCTCTTTCGCTAGTTCTTGAAATTTTTTGGCGTTTTTGTCAATAAATTCTTGAATAGGTATTTTTTGTTTTTCAGCGGCTTGGACGTTTTTCAAGGCGTTTTCATCGGCACCCGAAAGAAGACAAGTTTCTTCACCGAGTAGTTTATGATAACGGGCAATCGTGTCCGCCTGAACAAATTCCAGAGCATGTCCAATATGCGGCGAAGCATTGACATAAGGAATAGCTGTGGTGATATAAAATTTTTTTGCCATAAAAGAATTATAACATCTCTTCTTTGTCATTCTGAGCGAAGTCGAGATAAGACACCCTTCGGGTGTCTGAAGCTAGAGAATAAAACAGCGTGCCTAGTCACCCTTAGGGTGACCATGAAGAAATTATTTTATCAAAATTATTATTCCAATAATAAAACTTATTGCCAGAAGGATATTGACTGGGTCAAAAAGTTTTAAGGTTAGAAGAGAAAGAAGGATAAAAAGAGTCAAGGAAGCAATTAGAGAGTATTTGGTAGATTTAATGAAACGTCTCAGCGCGAGAAAACCTGTTAGGGAGACTAGGGAGGTTAGGGAAAAGATGATGAACCAGTGAAAAGGCGGGATGAAGATGATAATTCCGGCAATAGTTAAAAGCAAAAAAAGTATTGCAACTGGCATAATGATTTATTATAATAGTTAGTTGATTCTATGACAAAGTTACCAGATGACAAAGAAAAAATCATTGCTAAATTCGCCCAGCATAAAGGCGATACCGGTTCTCCGGAAGTTCAGATTGCTCTTTTATCTCATAAAATTCAGAAATTAACTGAACATTTAGACGAGAATAAAAAAGACAACCATTCGCGTCGTGGTCTTTTAAAAGTGATTGCCAAAAGACGAAGAATTATTAATTATCTCCAAAAATTAGATCTGAAAAGATATAAAAAACTAATAAAAGAACTTGGACTAAAGAAATAAATGAACATTATTGAGGATTCTATTGAAATAAACGCTCAGAAGTTAACCCTCCAGACCGGTAAACTGGCTAAAGCAGCGACGACTTCGGTTTTCGGACGGTTAGGTGACACCTGTGTCTTGGTGACGGTGACTGTTGGTCGAGAGCATGAAGAGATTGACTATTTGCCTTTACAGGTTGAGTACGTAGAAAAGCTCTATGCCGGAGGAAGAATAAAGGGAAGCCGCTGGGTGAAGCGCGAAGGTCGACCGTCAGACGATGCGGTTCTTAAAGCCAGGCTAATCGACCGGTCAATCAGACCGTTATTTCCCAGTAACTATCGAAAAGACATTCAAATTATCATTACCTTGCTTTCTGTTGATGGAGTAAACTCACCGGATATTTTATCGGCAATTGCTGTCTCAACTGCCTTAACTCTTTCACCTATTCCCTGGAATGGTCCGATCTCTACTTTGAGAATAGGTTATGTCAAAGGTGATAAACAGGGATCTTTTATCATTAATCCGACCGAAGATGACGAAAAATATTCTTCTTTAGATCTAATTGTTTCCTCGTCAAAAGACAAAGTGGTGATGATTGAAACTAAGGCAGAAGAGTTTTCTGAAGAGCTGGTGATTGAAGGAATTAAATTAGCCAAATCGGAAAACAAAAAAATCATTGACTTTATTGAAAAGTTGCAAAAAAAAGCTGGAAAGACAAAAGAGATCAATGACAAGCCTTTATTTGATGAAAAACTGCTAAAAATTCTCAAAAAAGACTTTAAAAAGCACCTTGATAATTTAATCCTCCAAAAGGCGCAAAAAGAGTTTGAAGATGAGGAAGCGTTACAGATCGTCGTCGAGGAAGTTTCCGAGGAGTATAAAGATGAGTTTGATAAGAAAACGATTGCTAAAGCGATTGATTACTTGACCAAGAAAATGATTAAAGAAAGTGTCCTAAAGACGAAAAAGAGGATTGACGGTCGAAAGTTGGACGAAGTAAGGAAGATTAGTGCTGAAGTAGGAGTCTTGCCGCGGACTCATGGCTCGGGAATTTTCCAAAGAGGTGATACTCAGGTGCTGTCGATTGTCACTTTGGGAGCTCCTTCCTTGGAGCAACTTATTGAAAGTCCGGAGGGTGAAGAGGCAAAAAGCTACATCCATCATTATTATATGCCGCCTTATTCGGTCGGCGAGACCGGCCGGATTGGATTTCCCTCGAGACGGGAGATTGGTCATGGTGCCCTAGCGGAAAAAGCCATTGAGCCAGTTTTACCCACTGGCAAAGACTTTCCTTACACGATAAGAGTCGTTTCTGAAGTTTTATCTTCTAACGGCTCAACCTCGATGGCGTCAACCTGTGGATCGTCTCTGGCATTGATGGATGCCGGAGTGCCAATAAAAGCGCCGGTGGCCGGAATTGCTATGGGTTTAATGTCAAGCTCAGACGATGATTACCTGATTTTGACTGATATTATGGGGATTGAGGACTTTTCTGGAGAGATGGATTTTAAGGTAGCCGGAACAGAGTTGGGGATAACTGCCATTCAGCTTGACGTGAAAAACGCCGGTTTGACCGACGAGATGATTGGGGAGACTTTTAAAAAAGCTAAGGTAGCAAGACTGTTTATCTTAGGAGAAATGAAAAAAGCGATTTCCTCGCCACGAAAAGAAATTTCCCAGTTTGCTCCAAAAGTAGTTGTCCTTACTCCACCTCAAGATAAGATAGGTGAAATTATTGGACCAGGGGGAAAGAACATTCGCGCCTTAATAGCTAAAACTGAATGCGAGATTAATGTAGGAGATGATGGACGAGTGACCATTTCTGGACTGGATAAAACTAAGGTTGAAGAGGCTGCTTCACATATTGCCAATATTACTCGCGAAGTTAAGGTAGACGAGGAGTTTGAAGGCGAGGTAAAAAGAATTCTTCAGTTTGGTGCTTTTGTTGAGATTTTGCCTGGAAAAGAAGGGTTGGTCCATGTGTCAAAGATGGGTAAGGGATATGTGAGAAATCCTTATGATGTGGTTAAAATCGGCCAGAAGGTTAAAGTTCGCGTCTACCAGATCGACTCCCAGGGAAGAATTAATCTCCAGATGATTAGCTGATTGATTTTTTTGCGGATAATAAGTAGTATTATTTATATGGCAAGAAGAAGGACGTTGATTAGGCTACCGTTTTTAAAATTCAAGATTAATAAACACACGATTTTTAATATTATTGGTTTTTTGTTAATTGGTACCGCTTTAGTTTTGCTTATCTCTTTTGCCAAAAACTTTTCCTCTGAAGGAAGCGGTCGGCTACTTTATTCGGTTAACAGTTTTCTTATCTCAAAATTCGGAGCCCTGTCGATTATTATTCCCTTCATTATCATTCTTATCTCCGGCCATTTTTTCAACAGTCGCCGACTAAAATTTATTAAACCCAATATCACTGGCGGCTTGGTGATGGTTTTTGTCGCCTTACTGGGAATTTTTCAATCAGGCAGTCTTGGTAAGACAATTTTTGAAAACTTAACCTTAGACTTTTCTGTCGTCGGAACCGTGGTCATTCTCGCTGTTATTTTTATTATCGGTTTAGTCCTTTTTCTTGATACCTCAATTGATGCTTTTGTCATCTTTGTTTTCCAACTTTTGGACTCTGGTTTTATTTTTTTAAAGAACTATTTTTTCCGGACTTTTTTTGAAAAAGGAGAAAAAAAGGAAGAAAAAGCCAAAGAGGAAAAACAGTTTATTCTTGATAAGAGAAGTGAGGGTAGAGTTAAAGTTCCTCCTCCGATTGTCAGTCCGCCAATAACAAATAAAGACTTAACCTTTAATATCAAACCTTTGCCTGTATCAACTAAGTCAACCTGGATCTATCCACCACTGTCTCTTCTCTCTGATATTTCCCAAAAGGAGGCTGACCGAGGCGATGTTAATCACAATGCTAATGTGATTGAAAAAACCCTTGACTCATTTGGGATAAGAGCCAGGGTGGCTGAGGTTAATCGGGGACCAGCAGTCACCCAGTATGCTTTGGAAATCACCATGGGGACAAAGTTATCAAGAATAACCGCTTTAGGGAACGACCTAGCTCTGGCACTGGCGGCGCCGACTGGTCAGGTGAGAATTGAGGCGCCGATTCCTGGCCGAAGTTTAGTTGGTATTGAGATACCTAATAAAAGACCGGAGCTGGTTACTTTAAAACAGATGTTAACGTCAAACCAATTCAGCGATAATAATGATTCCTTACTGGTTCCCCTTGGTTTGGATGTTTCCGGTCAACCGGTTTCGACAACAATCGCCAAGATGCCTCACGTTTTGATTGCCGGAGCCACCGGTAGTGGTAAATCAGTCCTTTTAAACTCTTGGATTTCTAGTTTTCTTTTCCGCACCCGTCCGGAAGAGTTAAGGTTAATCCTAGTTGATCCCAAAAGGGTGGAGCTTTCTTTGTATAACGGCATCCCTCATCTTTTGACCGAGGTAATTGTCAACGGCGAAAAGATTATTTCCGCTTTAAAGTGGACGGTGGCGGAGATGGAAGTAAGATATAAGCTGTTTCAAAAAGCCGGCGCCAGAAATATCGAAGGCTATAATGCGATTGAAGGGGTGGAGAAAAAACCATACGTGATTTTTGTCATTGACGAGTTAGCTGATTTGATGGTTTTTGCACCCGGTGAGGCAGAAGAGCTGATTACTCGAGTGGCTCAGATGGCTAGAGCGACCGGAATTCATCTCGTTTTAGCGACTCAAAGACCATCGGTTGACGTGATTACCGGATTAATGAAAGCCAATATTCCGACGAGAATTGCTTTTAATGTTTCCTCAATGGTCGACTCACGGGTAATTATTGATATGCCCGGTGCGGAAAAACTTTTAGGTCGAGGTGATATGTTGTTTTTACCACCTGATAAGGCCAAGCCAGTTCGTATTCAAGGCCCATTTCTTACGGAAAAAGAGGTAGTTAATCTGGTGAAATTTTTAAAAGCCCAGGTGCCGGAGATTCACTATACCGAGGAGATTACCGAGCAGGCGGTGACGATAAGAACTGGGGAGGGAGGAACGATTACGGTTAACGGAGGAGAACATGACCCATTTTTTAAGCAAGCTTTGGAGATTATTATGCAGCATGATAAGGCCTCGGCTTCACTTCTTCAAAGACGTCTATCAATCGGCTATGCTCGAGCAGCCAGGATTCTCGACCAGATGGAGGCAGCAGGCTACGTCGGGCCAGCTGAGGGCTCAAAGCCGAGGGATGTCATTCGCCGAAGCCCTGAATCTTCAGAGATGCAGGAAGAAGATATTCATTAATAAATTTCAAATATCAAATGTTAAATCTCAAATCTTTTAAAATCTTCTTACTAATTATTTTAATAATTGTAGTTTTTGTTATATTATTTGAAAAACCAAAAACAGACTCTCAGGGAATAGTCGATCTAGCAAAGAAACTCTATCAAGAAGACAAAGCCAAGGGCTTGGATTTTAGCAATGGACCTTGTTTGACTAATAAGCTGGTTGACGACTGGGTAGTTGATGTTGCTCACAACCCAAGACAACCGATTGACAATCTTCCGGAAAACCAATGTGCTGACTTTCGTCAAGGCAAAGCCCATCATTTCGTCGAGCTTGATCCTAATGGAGAATTGATACGGGTTTATTAACTTCGAAATATAAATGGTATATTGAAACTTTTTTGTTGCTATATTCTCCTAAACATCTTATTTTGTTGGATATAGTCTACAGACAAATCGTAAACAATATGCTAGTGTCTTCTTATGAGCTTTCAGATAGAGCTTTATGAAACTAACAGTAGAAAGATAGTTGATGACTTTATCGCTAATTTAACTGATACGACTATTGCTAAAATATTTTGGCTGCTTGATCTTTTGGAAAAATACGGACCTGATATAAGTATGCCATATGTAAGAAAAATTAGTGCCAATTTATTTGAAATTAGAGTTAGGAAACAGGAATCAGTAAGATTTTTCTTTACGATTAAAGACAAAACGATAATCATTCTTCACGGATTTAAGAAAAAGAAACAGAAAATACCGGAAAAAGAATTAGAAATCGCCAAAAATCGCTTGACAAAATATAACATATAGGTTATATTTACTACATATGAGTAGTTATAGAGAATTTAAAAAACGCTTACTAAAAAATAAAAAAATAAAAAAAGAATATGACCGGTTAAAACCGGAGTATGAACTTTTAGATAAAATTATTGCTCTTCGTATCAACTCAAAAATGACCCAAAAACAGTTAGCAGAAAAACTTAACACTAAACAATCAGCTATTTCAAGATTTGAGAAAGGTTTAATTAATCCAACTATTGATTATTTAAATAAATTAGCATCTGCTTTTGGAAAAAAACTGGTAGTGGAGTTTAAATGAGAGATGGATTTTTAATTTTTACTGCAAATACTTTCTTATATTTCCATTATGCTCTTCTAAAGTCGCCGCATAGTGCATCTTGCCGGTTTTATCAGAGAGGTAGTAGAGATAATCGGTCTCCGGCGCGTTAACGACTGCTTCAATTGCCGCTAGGCCGGGATTACAAATTGGCGCCGGCGGCAGGCCCTTGTTTTTGTAGGTGTTGTAAGGAGAGTCAATTTTTAAATCATCCAAAGACAGGACTTTTTTCCACCAAGATTTTTCTTGCGACTGATACCCCAGTGCATACTGAACCGTCGCATCAATGTCAAGCTTTATTCCTTGCTTGAAGCGGTTTAAAATAACGCTGGCGACCAAAGGTCTGTCATTACTAAGTCTCGCCTCTCGTTCAACCAGTGATGCCAAGATAATCGTTTCCGTTGCTGAAAGATCTTTTTCTTTACCCTTTTGTTGTAATTCAGGGCCGAATTTTTTATTAAAATTATTTTCAAGAATCTGGACGACTGATGTCGCGGTGGCGTCTTTGGGAAATAAATAAGTATCAGGGAACATATAACCTTCTTTTGCTTCCTGGATAAACTCAACTTCAGGGATATCAAGTTCTTTACCTATCACCTGGGCCATTTCTTCTTTTCTTGTTCCTTCAATCAGAGTCACCCAAACATCAAGAGTGCCGTGGGTGAGGTTTTCGGCAATTTGATAGGCGTTAAGAGATGGAGAAAGGCGGAAGTCACCGGCTTGGATGGTTTTTTCAATGCCGAGTTTTTTGACGATTAAAAAGAAGACTAACCGGTTTCTGATTAATCCTTCTTTAGAGAGATTGTTAACGACGCTAGTTAATGATTCGCCTTTATTAATGACAAAGATCTTTGTTGTTTTGTCACTTTTATTCATTGGAAGTGTTCCTTCTCGATAAAAAAGATAAAAACCTAAACTGAGAAAAAAAAGTAAGACGACTAGAAAATTAACTTTTTTCATAAACAGTTAGTGTTCAATAGTAAAAATTGGTAAATTTTTTAAAGTTGCTTCCGCTTCTTTCAGACGATAACGGTCACGGGAATAAATATAGAGTAACGGCTCATTTTTTTCAACTGTGTGGTCAAGTTTTTTTAATAGATAGAGTCCAGCTGGTTTATCAGTTGGCGCTCCCAATATTTTCGCAATCGTATTAAGATTAAAATTATTTATATCTTTAATTTTACCAGAGGTAGGTGATTTAACTTCGTTTTTATAAGGAGCTAACTTTAAATTATGAGAAGCAATATCTCCATTTCCTTGTTGGGCTTTGACGATTTCTCGAAATTTTTTTAGAGCTTGACCGTTAACCAAAAGTTCATAGGCTGTCTCTTCACCGTTTTTTTTAATATTTTTTTCTTGAAAACAAAGATCAAGCAGTTTTCCAGCCAGTCTCAGAGCTCTGGTCTCCAGTCGAAGCGGTCGGTCTTTTTTTTGCTCCAAAACATACAAAACATCGCGAGCTTCTAAAATTGGGCCAATACCTCGGCCAGCCGGCTCTAAAGTTTCATTGATATCAACGGCAATCTTCATCTTAAAGTGATCGGCTAGCTCAGTGAACTTTTTAGCAATTTTTTCGCCGTCGGCAAAGTGGTGGATTTTAATTGTTTTGCCAATAGGAATATCAAGGACCAAATGGGTGGTCCCGGCTGCGACTTTTTTCGCCATCACCGAAATAATGATTTTATCAAAGGACTCAAAAGACAACGGTTCTTCAACACGGATGATAACGTCATCAGCCGGCGCCAAGCCAAGTTTGCCGTTCCAAGCAATACAACCACCAACTTTATTAACAATATTTTCTAGTTCTTTTGGCCTAAAGTCTACTTTGGCAATTGCTTCCATGACATCGGCCGTCCCAGCCGGTGAGGTAATCGCTCTTGAGGAAATTTTTGGGATTTTAAAACCGGCGGCAGCAATAATCGGAACGATGATCATCGTCGTCCTCGTTCCCGCTACTCCACCGGCTGAATGTTTATCGGCAACGATGCCTTTAAAATTTAGTCGATTGCCGGTTTCCACCATTGCTTTTGTAAAATAATAAAGTTCTTGAGATGAGTAACCTTCTTTAAATGATGAAGCAACAAAATAAGTCGTCAAGATATCGCTTAACCGTTGATGGCTAATTTCATCCATAATTGAATAGACTTCTCGATAGCTGAGCTTTTTTCCAAGAAGTTTTTTTTGAATCGCTTTAATGGCGATAATTTTTTCGGTGTCTTCTTTACTCATACTGGCTGTAAACTTCGGTAATTTTTTTCTGATAGTTTTTCGCCTTTATTAATAATTTCGTGACCAGATAAATTTGTTTGAGATCGATTAGCCAACCAAGGAAAAGATAGACTGACAAGAAAATAGCAAAAACAGTCGCCAAAAGAATAAAAACATTAATCGTAAACGAGGTATCGATAATAAGTCCATCTAGAAGTTTCATTGAGTAGTAGGCGATGATAGCAGCAATTCCTGATGAAAGGACCATTTTTACCAATTCTAAAAAAAGGAGTTTCCAGTTAAAACCGGAAATCTTTTTCCATAAAAGAAAAAACATGGTTGATGAATTAATAATCATTGAGATAGAAAAGGAAATAGCCAGCGCCTGGATTGGGAAATGAAAATAAAAGACAAAAAGCAGACTTAAGACGGTATTAATAACGATTGAAGAAGCACTGACATAAAAAGGCGTTCGGCTGTCTAAAAGTGCGTAAAAACATCTGGTTAGCAGATAATAGATGCTGTGAAATGGTAGGGCAACAGCGAAAAAAGATAGAGTAACTGCCGTCTGGACCGTGGCTTCCCAGTCGAACTTTTGACCGCCGAAAAAAAGACGAACTAAGGGAGTGCGGGCAAAGATAAAAAAAACCGCCATGGGAATGGTGAGAAAGAGAAGATTTAAAATAGAGTCAACGATGATCTTCCTTAATTCTTCTATCTTTTTTTCCTGATAGATTTCTGAGAGATAAGGTAGAGAAGCTTGACCAAAAGCAATTCCGACGACCGAGACCGGTAATAGTTGAAGATGCTGAGCAAAGTAAAAAACAGTATAGGCGCCAGCTCCTAAAAGAGTGGCTAATGTCAGGTCGATGGTGGCATCTATTTGGGCGACGATTACTGTCAAAGTTCGGGGAACCACTAATCGGAAAAAATCAATCAATCCTTGGGTCTTTTTAATAATTAATCTAAAGGAAAAATCCGAGTCAAAAAGAAGCGGCAGTTGGACTCCAAAAAGGAGAATAGCGCCAATAATCACCCCCCAAACCGGCGCCAGCAGACCAAAAGAGCTGGCAAAGAGAATCGTAGCGGCAATAGTCACGGAATTATAGATGATTGGCGCTAAAGCGGAAAGAAAAAAAGTTTTATTAGCCTGGCCGATGCCGGTCAAAAAGTTTCCCAAGACGAAAAATGGCAGTTGACCAACAAGAAGAAGACGAGAAAAGTAGATAATTTTTTCCATTTTAATCGCGTCATAACCGGGGGTGACCAGAGGGATTATTTTATCTAAAAACAGGTAAACGACAATAATAAATAAAGTGAGGATAACTAAAATAAAATTAATAATTGAAGAAATATTAGTATTTAGATCTTCTTTATTATTTTTATAGCGGACATAGATCGGGATAAAAGTTGAAGTAATCGCACCGGTAATGAGAATTTCATAGATTAGGTCAGGAAGGCGGAAAGAAGCCAAGAAAATGTCAAGGTCGTTTTTATTGAAGTAGTTTGCCAGGATACGATAGCGCAAAAAGCCGGAAAGAGAGGTGAGAACAATCATAAAAGAAAGAAGCATAGCAGAGGAGATAATGCTTTTTTGTCTAGCAAAGATAAAGTTTTTTGTTCGACTAATAAACCGCTCCATTGAATAGATTATATATCTTTCTACTTTTGTTCACCATAGTTTTTAATTCACTTGTTCACCCTTAGGGTGACTAAACTGAGTGGGACTGGTTTACTCCTTGACAACCAGCTGAATTTGGTTAATAATGGAATTATATGGTGTTTTTTGGTGAATATCAGGCTAGTCTATCAGGAGCAGGCCGATTTCTCTTACCAAAAAAGATAAGAGAACTTCTCAAAGGTAATGTTTTTATTCTTACCAAAGGAGTTGACAGTTGTTTAGCGGGTTATGATAAGGAAGATTGGGAAAAAAGAGCCAGCGATTTACTTAGCCCTTCACTCTTACAGCCAACTGATCTCAAGGAAAGAAGGGAGATATTCTCCAGCTTAAGTTATCTAGAGATAGACGAACAAGGCCGGTTTGTCATCCCAAAAAGCCTGTTAACTTATGCTGAATTAACAAAGGAAGTGGTCATAATTGGTGTTGGCGATCACTTTGAGATTTGGAGTCCTAATAGATGGAAAGAATATGCACACACCAGTTCTTTTAAAAGAAGCGATTGACGGCCTAGACGTTTGGAGGGGAGGGAAGTATATTGATGCGACGTTTGGGGAAGGTGGGTATAGTAACGAGATTTTAAAACGAAATGGGAAAGTTTTGGGAATTGACTTAGATGTTACGCAAATCTCAAATGTCAAATCTCAAATGTCAAATCTGAAGTTAGTTCAAGGTAACTTCAGAGACATAGAGAAGATTGCCAAGGAGAATGACTTTTTTCCGATTGATGGAATTGTTTTTGATCTAGGTTTGTCAATGAGGCAGATTGAAGAGTCTGGCCGAGGTTTTTCTTATAAGGCCTTTAACGAGCCGCTGGATATGAGGTTAGATTTTAAAAATGAAATAACCGCCTCTGAACTTTTAAATAGTTTAAGCGAGAAAGATCTCTTTGAAATCTTTGCCAGATACGGTGAAGATATAAATTCAAGCAAAATTGCCAAAAATATCTTCGACACCCGAGGGGTGTCGAGGCTAGAAACTGTAAAAGATTTAATAAAAATAATTGATAAAACGTTAGGAAAGAAGGATGTAAGGACATATTCGAGGATTTTTCAGGCATTAAGGATTGAGGTCAACGATGAGTTTAATAATCTAAGAAAAGGCCTTGTTGGTAGTTTAAAGATTTTAAAGAAAAAGGGAAGACTAGTTGTTATTAGTTTTCATTCGCTCGAAGACAGGATTGTTAAAAAATTTATTAAGGAAAACCGGTTGGAAATGATTAATAAAAAACCGATTAGCGGAAAAAGAAGTTTTGAAAGATCAGCAAAACTAAGGATTATTAGTTTATAAAGTTCATAAAGTTTATAAAGTGAAAAAAATTCTAATAATATCAACTTGGCTTGTTTTTATTTTTTTGGTCGCCACCAACGTCTTTTTATTTTATTCATCGCTTAAATTAAGCGAAAGTATCAGTCAATACGACATAAAAATCCAAGAACTTCATAAAAAAAACATCAGTTTAGAGAAAGAGGTTTCCTATCTTTCCTCTTTAAAATTCGCTGAAGAAAAAGCCAAAGAACTCAACTTTACCGTTTCTTCAAATCCAGTCAATTTTGACAAGTTAGAGTATGCATTTAAATCAGCGATTCAATGAAGATAAAATTACTTTTTCTTGTTTTTATCCTATTTTATTTAGCAATTGTTCTTAGATTATTTTATATCCAGGTTTTTCATTCTCGTAGTTTAAATAGTCAACTCTATCTTAAGACGGAAAAAATCGTTCCCGAACGGGGAAAGATCTATGACCGCAACAATAATCCTTTAGTTTTAAACGAAAATAGCTATCTCCTTTACCTGGAGCCAAAAAAAATCGATAAAAAAACTGAGCTGATGGAAAAGCTAGCTAAAAGTTTAGAGATAGAAGAGGCGTCTCTTGAGGCGAAAATCGACGAGTCAAAATATTATCAGGCGATTCAAGGAGGTTTAAACGAAGAAAAGAAAAAAGAAATTGAAAGTTTCCATCTTAAAGGGATTGGTTTTAACTATCAGATGCAACGTTTTTATCCCGAAGCCTCAGTAGCTGCTCATCTTATGGGTTTTGTTGGCAAAGATGAGGCAGGTGATGATTTGGGCTATTTTGGTTTGGAAGGCTACTATGATAAGGATTTGAGAGGCTTACCGGGTTTTGTCAAGTCGGAAAAAGATATTCTTGGCCGGCCGATCTTTATCGGTACTCAAGAAAAGGTTAACGCCGAAGATGGTCGAGATTTAGTTTTGACTATTGACAAAACTGTTCAAGAGTCAAGTAAAGAAGTGCTCAAACAAGGATTAAAAAGATATCAGGCAAAACAAGGCTGTATCATAACCGCCAATCCAGCAACGATGGAGATTTTAGGCCTAGTTTGTTTACCTGACTACGACCAAGCAAACTACTTCAAGTTCTCCGAAGACTTTTTTAAAGATCCGGCGATCTCTGATCTCTACGAACCAGGGTCAATTTTTAAGCCATTAATCATGGCGGCGGCGATTGAGGAAAAAAAAGTCAAACCCGCTGATACCTATAATGAAACTGAGCCGATGAAAATCGGTGACTATTCGATAAAGACTTGGAACGATAAATACGAAGGAAAGATCTCGATGACGAGAATTCTTGAGAAATCGTCAAACACTGGTATGGTCTATGTTGGCGGAAAACTCGGTCAAAAAAACATATTTAAATATTTGCAAAAATATGGTTTTGGTGAAAAAACAGAGATTGATCTTCAAGGAGAGATTGCCAGTTATTTAAAACCTAGAAATCAATGGTATCCAATAGACTTTGCTACGGTTAGCTTTGGTCAAGGAATTGCCGTGACGCCTATTCAGATGCTTCGGGCTTTTGCTTCCTTAGTTAATGGCGGTAAATTATTAAAACCATATATGGTTCAAAAGATTAGTTCCTCAGATAGTGAAAATACAATTAAACCTAGAGTCAAGCGTCAGGTGATTTCTAAAACAACCTCGGAAATTATCAAAAAGATGCTACTGTCCGCTGTTGAGAATGGTGAGTATCATTGGGATATGCCAAGAGGCTATCAGATTGGTGGAAAAACCGGGACAGCCCAGGTGCCTATAGCAGGTCACTACGATCCGTCAAAGACAGTCGCTTCTTTTATTGGTTTCTTTCCAGTTGATAATCCTAAAATTATCAGTTTAGTGATGCTTAAAGAGCCTCAGGCTTCGCCTTGGGGATCAGAGACAGCCGCGCCGATTTTTTTTGAATTAGCTAAAAAGCTTATAGTATACTATGGAATGA
>Ga0172371_10003777_pt1 | contig 23288 bp, 24 predicted proteins | sample Lak12m_FD_114543 | JGI IMG/M metagenome (GOLD analysis project Ga0172371, IMG submission 114543) | Freshwater microbial communities from Kabuno Bay, South-Kivu, Congo - kab_022012_12m | ecosystem: Environmental > Aquatic > Freshwater > Lake | place: Democratic Republic of the Congo: South-Kivu...
TGCAGGCAAACTGACCCTCATGCGCGTCTTCTCTGGAACGGTTGAATCCGATTCGACCGTCTACAACGCCAACAGGGAGGTCAAGGAAAAACTGGGGCAGATTCTCATACCCCAAGGGAAGAAACAGCAACCGATTGAGTCGGCAGGGCCCGGCGATATTGTCGCCGTGGCCAAGCTCAAAGAGACCGCGACCGGTCACACGCTATGCTCGCTGTCCGACCCCGTCCTGTACACCCCCACCCAGGGGCTTCCGGCCGTCATTTCCTATGCGGTGGAGGCCAAGGTCAAAGGGAGTGAGGACAAGGTCTTCAGCTCATTTGCCAAACTGCTCGAAGAAGATCCCACGCTCAAACTGGAGAGGGATCAGAGCTCGGCCGCTGTGATCCTCTCGGGGACGGGACAGATACATCTGGAGACGACATGTGAACGACTGGCGAGAAAATTTGGCGTCGAGGTCAATCTGAAACCGGTGAGGGTGCCTTATCGAGAGACCATCAAAAAGCCGGTGACCGGGGTCGTCTATCGTCACAAAAAACAGTCCGGAGGCAGAGGCCAGTTCGCCGAGGTCCATTTCGATGTCTCCCCCCTGGAGCCAGATACCGGATTTGTATTTGACGAGGCCCTGACGGGGATGAACGTGCCTCGAAATTTCGTTCCTGCCGTTGAAAAGGGTCTCAATGAAGCCCTCACGAGCGGCATACTGGCAGGCTACCCGGTCGTGGATCTGAAGGTACGGTTCTACGATGGAAAATCCCACGAGGTGGATTCCTCGGAAATGGCCTTCAAGATCGCAGCGAGCATGTGTTTGAAAAAGGCCGTTCAGCAGGCCAATCCGATCCTCCTGGAACCGATCATGAAGATGGAGATCACGGTGCCGGAAGATGTCATGGGCGACGTCATGGGAGACCTCAACGGCCGCAGGGGAAGGGTTGTCGGGATGGATTCCCAGGGCAGGAGTCAGGTCATCAAGGCCCAGGTCCCCATGTCCGAGGTCCTCAGGTACGCCCTGGACCTGAACGCCCTGACTGCGGGCCGGGGAACCTTCCGAATGGAACATTCCCATTATGAGGAAATGCCCGCCCAGCTCGCGGAAAAGGTGATCGCGGCCGCCAAGGAAACGGAATAGACGATGGTTGAGGAAGGGGGGACCAGGGCCGGCATTCTCACGATCAGCGACAAGGGATCCAAAGGGCTGCGCCAGGATGAGAGCGGCGAGGTGGTGCGCGGCCTCCTTGTGGCACACGGCATGGACGTGGTCTGTCGGGACATCGTCCCGGATGACCGTCAACAGATTGCTGATGCCCTGGTTCGATGGGTGGATGTGGAGGCGCTTCCGCTCATCGTGACCTCAGGCGGAACCGGACTCAGCCCGACCGATGTCACGCCTCAGGCCATGGAACAGGTGATCGATTACCCTGTGCCGGGGATGGCGGAGGCCATGCGGGCGGAAAGTCTGAAGAAGACCCCCCACGCCATGATTTCGAGGGCCATGGTCGGGGTGAGGAAAGCCTCTCTCATCATCAATCTTCCCGGCAGCCCTCGAGGCGCTGCGGAAAATCTCGCTGTGGTTCTCCCGGCTCTGAAGCACGCCCTTTCCAAGCTGGCAGGAGATACTACAGACTGTGCAGTCTGACTTTCGATTGGCGAGGTCGGCCCCATGAAGACGCAGACCCTTCAACGGAATATCTTTCAGCGGCTCCTTGGCCTGTGCGCCACGAAAGCGCCGGCGGACGATGGGTCCTGGACGGTTCGGGGCAACCAGGTGTTGGTGGATCTCGGCCGCGTTCCAGAGCTTGCAGATCCAAACAGGGCCGTCCGCCTGGAGAAGAAGGGGCTGCCGGAACGGCTCCTGGTTTTCCATGGAAACGATGGCCGCTATCATGTCTTCAAGAACCGGTGCAAGCACGGGGGCCGGCGCGTGGACCCTGTCCCAGGACGGGAGCAGGTTCAATGCTGCAGTCTCGGCCGATCCACCTACGATTACTCTGGAAAGATCCTTGCCGGTCCGGCCAAACGCCCCTTGGAGACCCTGCCCGTCCGGATGGAAGATGACCGTCTGGTGATCGAAATATAGAGAGGAAGGCTTCAGGAACTCAAAGCTGAAAGAGGTTATCCGTTATCGGGGATCAGATTCCGTATGTCGCGGGATATCCAGTAACCAGTATCCATCATCCAGTGACCAGTGACCAGGAGTGAAACCCTATGAAAGGATGGACCGAAGCCGAATTCGCGAACAAGAATCTGATGGCCCCGTGCGGCCTTTATTGCGGGGTCTGTGGCGTCTATATCGCCATGAGGGACCAGAACGAGAAATTCCGGAACGTCATGGCGAACCTGTACGGCACACGACCCGAAGAAACCGAATGCCTCGGCTGCATGCAGCCGGATCCGCCAAGCAGGCTCTACGGTTTCTGTACCCAGTGCACGATACGGGAGTGCGTGCGATCCAAAGGATTTTATTCCTGTCACCAGTGCAATGAATGGCCTTGCAGCCGGATCGAGAACTTCGATTTCGCCACCGGCGTTCGCGTGATGAAGCGGGCGATCCCCCTGTGGCGTGAAAAGGTGGCCCAATTCGGCGACGAAAAGGGGAGCGTGGAATGGGCACGGGCTGAATGTGAGCGCTATCACTGCCCATCGTGCGGTGAACCCCTCTTCAGAGGGGCCCAGCGCTGTCGCGCCTGCAAACGGCCGGTGGCCGACGATCTCGATGGATCGCTCTAATCCACTGTCTTGAATCTCTTACCCTTTTGAGTGGAGAGCAACATGATCATCATGAAGTTTGGGGGAAGTTCCGTCGCCAACCGGGACCAGATCAGCAAGGTCCTCGACATCGTCAAGCCCCGTCTCGAACGGCGGCCTGTCCTGATCTGTTCGGCCCACAAGGGAATCACCGACGCCCTGATCAACGCCGCCAAGGGGGCCGTCCGGCGCGAGTACAGCCTGCCCGACGTCATTGATCTTCAATCCGAAATCGCGGACGGGCTGGGTTGCCCCAAAGATCTGCTGACCGAGCTGTTCCAGGAGATCAGCGATCTGCTGCGCGGTATCGGGCTGGTACGGGAATTGAGCCCTCGAAGCATCGACTACATCTCGAGCTTCGGCGAACGCATGTCGGTCCGGTGCATCGCCGACTTCTTCACGCGCCAGGGTCTGAAGGCGCAGGCCTTCGATATCTGGGACCTGGGCTTCACCACAGATGAGAAGTTCGGGGCTGCCAGACCGCTTCCCGGGTTTAGGGATTGGATGCAGGAGGCCTTTCGTCAAAAGGTCCCGATCGATGTGCTGCCGGTCGTCACCGGTTTTATCGGCAAGAGCGCCAATGGAGAAATCACCACCCTCGGACGCAACGGCAGCGACCTAACGGCCACCCTGGTGGGCGCCGCCTTGGATGCGGAGGAGGTGGAGATCTGGACCGACACGGACGGGGTCATGACCGCTGATCCGAGCATTGTCCCGGAGGCCCGAAATATCCCTCGCATGCGGTTCGCTGAGGCGGCGGAACTGGCCCACTTCGGAGGCCGCGTTCTGCATCCTTCCACCCTCCTGCCGGCCATGGAACGAAACATCCCGGTTCGGGTCCTCAACACCAATCGGCCGTCCCATCCGGGCACCATCATCGATCGTGAGGGCATGGGAATCAAGACGGGGGTGACCAGCGTGGCCTATAAGGAGCGCCAGGCAATTCTCACCATTACCTCTACCGGCATGTTGCAACAGGCCGGTTATCTGGCCGGGGTCTTTCAGGTCCTGGCCAAATGGGGGGTGGTGGTGGATGTCATCTCCACCTCCGAGATCAGCATCTCCCTTTCCACGGACAGGCCCGACCTCCTGTATAAGGCCTTGCCCGAACTGGAAGCCTTCGGGACCTGCCAGGTCCACACGGGCAAGACCATCCTGGTGGTGGTCGGACCGGATCTGTCCCACCAGAGGGGACTCGGTTGCGACATCCTGGCCGCCGCCGAGAAGGCCGGCGCCACCATCCACATGATCAGTGTCGGTCTCAACAGCATCAATTTTTCCATCGTCATCGACGATCAGGATATTTCCAGGGTGGTTCCGATTCTCCATCAAAGCCTTTTCACAGGAGGTCCTCGAAACGGGTGATGACAGGACCTGGCCCAAAGGGAGACCCCTCTTCTACCCCGTTGCCTCCCGGAAGTGGCCCCACAACCTCTTAAGATGGGTCTCGGGATCGGCCATGTATCCCTTTTGATCGATATCGATGAAATCCGTGACAAACCGCCCCGGTTCGCCCGATCGGATCTCCTGGATGAGGACCTCGACCCCTTCTTTCGGATCCCCTCCGTGATTCAACATACCTGTTCCTTCAAGCCCGCCCTTCAAACTCCAGGGTGGCTGGGAAAGGAGATGGGGTCCCGGGTCCATCCAATTGAGCCATGTGACGCCGAATATCTCCTGATGCCCTAAGATCGACACGGACGCCAGGGTTTCTTCCCAAACCCCGGTCTCCGTCATGGCCCTGCCGATCTCCAGTGTGACCGGCCATTGAAACAGCCATCGCGCCATTGAACCCAGATAGGCCCCCAGACATATCTCTTCCGTCAGGTCCTGATACCGCATCCACCCAGCGCCTCCAGCCTCAACCCCTCTCAGGCAAATACCGTCGACCTGTCCGGCCAGCCCTTGAACCAGTCCCGGATCCATCAGTTCGGTCACGCCGATGGAGAGATCGATCCTGGCTTTCTCATCGCGCTCCCGGATCTCGGCGCAATAGGATTTGAAAATCAGATCGGCCGTTTGAAGATCCGGCCTGGGCCACTCAAGGGCGCGATCCATGACCATCCATCCGACTAGGGCAGGATGGCCGCTGAGCGCGGCCACCAGTTCGCTGACGCATGCCACGCGTTTTCGAACAATGTAAGGATCGGCCCACCAGGTAAAGGGTCGAAGGGTCCTCAGGGCGCCTTCCACAAATACCGGCGCGGCCCTTGCCTGGATGGCTCCCCTCACAAGATAAGGGGCCACCCAATCCACGCCCAAGATCCGCTGGGCAGGGGCCATCAGTTGAATGGGCATCCCTGCATCCTCGGCCTGATCCAGACAGCGAATCAGCCCATCCAGGAATCGGATCCTGTGCCGGTCTGCCTTCAGCAGGGATTCCTCCTGGACAGGAATTACCAGCCGATCCAATCCGAGGCCTCGCGCCGTTTTGGCGGCCCGCCCGAAAGCCACCGGATCAGGCGGCTCCAGGCCTGCCAATCCCCTGACCGGGCAGATATAGGTCGCTGAAACGCGCATCGTCTCCATACACGCGGCCGCCGACGCTATGACTCCAGCCATTTCAGTTCGGCTTTTCTGAGGGCTATTCTCGCCGCTGCAAGCCTTGCGTAATAGTCGCGGATCTTCCTGGACTGGCCCCGCACCACAGCCTTGAGCAGGTCCCCCTCCAGCTCCGCCACCTCCAGAAGCTTGTAATAGTCGAGGGACTCCTTCAGGTGGGCCAGCACGATCAGCCCGGTGAGCAGGGGATGATTGTTGGTGACATTGGCGTCCTTGAACCGCATCCCATGCTCCAGTTCAACCTCGAGACCGGCCTGAAATTCCTTCTCATCGATCCCCATCTTGGCGGCGTTGACCTCGTCAAGAATGATCTTGGCCTCCTTCAGGGACACCTTCGACTCCTTCCTCCGGGTCCAGTCGCTGATCTTGAGTTCGCTGCAGACCCGCTGCACTTCCTCTACGGTGACATAACTCGGAATCTTCATGTGTTTTTCCTCCTCTTGACTGCAATAATACGGTTTACATGGCAAGTCACGCCAATGCCTCAAATAATGCCATCGTCTCTTTGGCACAGCAAATTTTATGGGTGTGTCATTGGACGCACCAGAACATCAAGACGATTGACCTGAAGAAGCAGGCCAAGCGGTGGAGATTTCTCCCAGCCCGTGGAGCAGGGGATTCAAGACCGTTATGCCTTTGACGGTGAAGCGCGTTTGTCCGTCGTAAAGGACAAATCCGCTTCTGCACCGGTTCCGGAGGGCGGATCGAAAGCGCTCCACCCCTTTGGTAAAATCAGGCGTAAAAGTGGCCGCCGACTTGATTTCCATGGGTATCAGTCTTCGGTTTTCATTTAGAATGAGATCAACCTCAACCCCGTGTGAATCCCTATAAAAATAAAGTTCAGGTCGGTTCCCATGATTTAACCGCAGCTTCAGGAATTCAAGGATGATGAAATTTTCATAGAGCCCCCCTCGAAGACGGTCCCGCTTGACCTGTTCCACGGTTTGGATTCCCAAGAGGCGGGCAGCAATCCCTGTGTCGGTGAAATAGATTTTGGGAGATTTGATGACCCTCTTGCCAATGTTCTCAAAAAATGGGGGCAACTCAAAGAGCACGAAGGATGCCTTTAACACACTGATCCAGTTCTTGATCGTGGTTGCCGATACCCCCACATCGTTGCTCAGGGAGGTATAGTTGACCACCTGGCCCGTGCGACCGGCGAGCAAGACCAGGAATTGCTCGAATATGCGCAGGTCTTTCAGATTGATGAGCGCACGGACATCCCGCTCCACATAGGTCTGGATATACCCATTGTAAAAACGAGCCGGCTTCAGGCTCTGCTCGTGAACCCTTGGAAAGGTCCCGGTAACCACCAGATCGAGCGCTTCCCATTCTTTCTTGTAGCTTTTGAGCTCAGAAATGGAAAAAGGCAGAAGCGTCAATACCGCCGTGCGCCCTGCAAGCGTCTGGTTGATGGCTTCCTGGAGCTGGGGCTGATGGCTACCTGTCAGGATGAACATGCCGGGTTTCATTTTACCGTCGACAATACCCTGGATATAGGATAGCATCTGCGGCAGCCTCTGGACTTCGTCCAGAATCGCTCCTGCAGGCAATTCCCGCAGAAACCCTCTTGGATCGGCATCCGCCGCCAGCCGGACATCCGGATCCTCAAACGAAAAATACGGCTTGTCCTGGAAGGCCATCCGTACCAAAGTGGTCTTTCCAGACTGCCTGGGCCCAATAACCGTGACGACGGGATACTCTCGGGCTGCTTCCAAAAGTTCTTGGGTAATCTCTCTCTGAATCATGGTCTTCTTATAAATCCCGGCTTTGCAAATGTCAACTTCAAGTTTGGATTTGCACAACCTCCAATTGCAACCATAGGACTTTTGGCCTTGGCCATAAACCGTGAACGATGACGCAGAACCCCAAGTTGCCTCACCATGGGTTTCGAATGAGTGAGGCGTCTGGTGACCCTTGGGGCGGGCCTTTCAACCACCGGGGCCGCGATAACGTCCAGGCCGAGCAACGGATTATCTTCCATCCGAAGGCGACAAACACCTCGTATCCTGTATTTGGTATTGACCTCCGCAGGCTCGGCGCATAAATTAGAAAGGTTTGGAACGTATGAACTGTCGACCCCTGGACCTCGAAACCACCGCAGCAAAGGAGCATCCCCATGTTTTTATCTCTCATTCGGAAACGACGAAGCATTCGTAAATATCAGGCACGCCCGGTAGAAGCCGAAAAGGTGTCGCTGCTGGTGGAAGCGGCCCTTCGCTCCCCGTCCTCCATGGGAAACAACCCGTGGGAGTTTATCATTATCAGCGAGCCTGAGATCCTTGAAAGGCTGTCGCGGGCCAAACCGCACGGCGCCACCTTCATGAAGCACGCGCCTCTGGCCCTGGTCGTCTGTGCGGACCCCGGCAAAAGCAGTGTCTGGATTGAAGACGCATCCATTGCCGCCATTTTCATTCACCTTGCCGCCGAATCCCTGGACCTTGGGAGCTGCTGGATACAGATCAGGGACAGGATGCACAATGAGGCGGTCTCCGCCGAGGACCATATCCGGGACGTCCTGTCCATCCCCGGGCACCTCAAAGTCGAGGCCATGGTCGCGGTCGGTTATCCTGCCCAGAAACCGGCAGCCCACCCAGAGAATGAGCTGCTGTACGAAAGGGTCTTCTTCGGCGCCTATGGAAAACCGTACCGCCGATAACCTTGAAACTGTTCGAATTTTATTTGCGATTTAAATTCGTTAAGCCTGCTGAGCGAGTCGAGCCGAATGATCTGATTAAAGGGTTCGCCTGGTTTATACCATCGCCGGGGCGCCTTCAGCCTCCTTACCGACCATTCTCGGCGTCCGGCAACCCGCAAGAAGAGGCTGCCGAAAACTATTGACAAAGATCAACGCGGGGCGTAAAAAAAGAGACAAATCTACCGTGTTCAACCCATCTGTATCCATGCTTACCCAATTCAAGGAGCCAGCCATGACAGATAAAGCCGACATTAGAGTGCTGCTGATCGATGATGAAGAGACCCTGATCGAATACCTCTCCAAACGTCTGCTGAGGGAGGGCTTCACGGTGAAGGCCTCCTTCTCTGGAGAGGAAGCGGTCGAGGTGGCCAGCAACAATGATTTCGATGTGGCCGTGGTGGATCTCAAGATGCCCGGGATGGACGGGGTGGAGACACAGAAGAAACTCAAAAAGCTTCAGCCTTTCCTTCAGAGCATCGTCCTGACGGGCCACGGGACCCTTGACTCGGCACTGGAGAGCGGCAAGCAGGATGCCTTCCGCTATCTTCTCAAACCGATTGAGTATGAGAATCTGGTCCAAACCATTCGAGAGGCGTATGAGGCAAAGGTCCAGTTGCAGAACGCCAAATTCCGGGAGGAAGTGGAAAATATCTACCGGTCCGGGATGGGGGCGAGGGGGATCAAGAACGCTATGAATAAATTGCGGAAGATCTATGGAATCGAGTGATCCCGCCCTCTGCAAATCGCACGGAGGCGCCCAGGGGATCCCGTGGCCTCAGGAAGATCCTCGGCAGATCTGCCGATTCCTCGAATGCGTCCTGCAGAAGTCGAGCGACATGATTTTCGGAACAGACGGCCAGGGAATGCTTACCTCATTCAGCCCTGGCGGCCAAAAGGCGCTTGGCTACTCCCTTGAGGAGGTGACCGGAAAGGCCGTCCGGGAACTGGCCGTTGATCCTCCGGAATTTGACCGACTGGCAGCAGCCTGCCGCGAAGCGGGGAGTGCATCCCGTTCGGATTTTTTGCTTCGGCACAAGGATGGCCGACCCATTTTCTGCGATATATCCCTGACCGCGCTGACGGACGCAGAAGGGAAAATCATCGCTTCCGTAGGCGTGGCCCAGGACACCACTCGCTGGAAACAGTTCCAGGAGGACCTGATTCGGGTGGACAGGCTGGCCGAGATCGGCCGCAATGCGGCAGGCATCGCTCATGAGATCAACAACCCGATTGCGGTGATCGGCGAGATCGGCGGCTGGATCGGGGCCGTGGCCGCCGATGCCAAGGGACTTAACACGGAGGACCGGGAAGAGATCGAAACCGCGGTCCAGCATATCGAACAGCAGACCAAGCGCTGCAAAAGCATTACACGGCAGTTACTGAATTTTGCAAGGGATTCAGGGCCTTCAACAGTCTCTGTGGATGTTAACAAAATTCTGGAAGAAACCGTGGCGTTCCTAAAACCGGAGCTCAAGTACAAAGACATCGAGGTCGTGTTTCAGTTGACGGAGGGCGCGCCGGCCATCGAAACGGATAAGCAGATGCTCGAGCAGGTCCTCGTCAATCTCGTATCCAATGCCGTCTATGCGGTTAAAGAGAAGGGACAAAAGGGGGGCCGCATCGAGATTGCAACCATTAGAGACAGGTCCATGATGGAGATTCGAATCTCCGACAACGGCACCGGAATTTCGGAAGAAAACCAGAAGCGGATGTACGATCTCTTTTTTACCACCAAACCCGCCGGCAAAGGGACAGGCCTCGGCCTTCCTATCTGCCTCAACATTATTCAAAAACTGGGAGGAAATCTAACATTCAAGACCGAGCCAGGTGAGGGCACGACCTTTTTCGTCAGACTCCCTGTCTCATAACCGAGTAAAGACTGTCGCCGACGCGACGCTCTGTTCCCGACCCCTCGGTTGGTAGAGGCCCTCAGGGGCAGAGAGCTTCCATTTATCGTAGTGCCTGCTCTTGTCCTTCATTTAAGGAGAGCATAGGTGGGGATTCATATCCAGACAGACACAGCCGCTCGCCCGACGCGGAAGGCCTCTCCACCAGGCGCCTCGCGGCCCCATCGCCTAAGCCGGGAGATCTTTCCCCGGATCCTGACCTTCTGCATCCTATTGGCTCTCTGGCTCATCCTTTCAGGTCAGTATGACCTCTTCCACATCACGTTGGGCGTCATATCCTGCGGTATTGTCCTCATGTTCTCCGGGGACCTCCTGTTCGGGCGATCCCGGGTCACAGAAATCGTTCGGCTCTGGGTGCGGATCGGCGCATATATCCCCTGGCTCCTGTACCAAATTATCCTTGCCAATTTCCATATCCTTTACGTGGTCCTTCACCCCAAAATGATGGAACTGATCGATCCGAGCATCATTCGATTCCAGAGCACTCTCAAAGACGAGCTTGCTCTGGTGGTTTTCGCCAATTCCATTACCCTGACGCCAGGTACCATTACCGTGTACGTTTCGGTGGATGGCGATTTCCAGGTTCACGCCATCGACCAAAAATCGGGAGAACCGCTTCCGGGCGACATGGAGGCCCGGATCATCCGAGCATTCCAGGAGGGCTGATGTCGGACGTCTTTCTATATATCGGACTTTATCTCTGTCTCTTGATGCTCGCATCGCTCTATCGCGCAGTCTTCGGCCCCACGGTCCTGGACCGCCTGGTGGGCGTCAATGCCATCGGAAGCAAGACGGTGATTCTTTTGCTCCTGATCGGGCTGATTTATAAACGGCTGGATATGTTCGTGGATATCTCTCTGGCCTACGCCCTGCTCAACTTTATCGCCGTCCTGGCCGCATCCCGTTATTTCCAGAAGAAAAAAGGGCTCTACGAGGAACAGCCATAGGGAGGATGGTCAGGAAATGATCATGGGGGAGTCATGGGTAGTCAGGTATGGTCACGAAATGGTCAGGCGTAGTCATGGGGTGCTTTTCCCCGTTCCGCGCTCCGCGTTCCGCGTTCAAGAAGCGGTCATGAGGTGCTTATGCTCGATGCACTGGTCATTTTTCTCCTCATAGGGGGTCTGGTCTTCTTCACAGGAGGGGCCGTGGGGATCCTTCGGCTTCCCGATTTCTACACGCGCCTCCATCCGGCCGGCAAGATGGACACCCTGGGCTCCCTGCTCATGGTGCTGGCCGTGGCACTCTATAACCTGCACGGCTTTACCTGGATGCAGCTCATCACCAGCTTCAAGATCATGCTGATCGTGATCTTTATCTTTGTTCTGAGCCCCACCGCCACCCATGCCATTGTCGACGCGGGGGTCAGGGCCGGGCTCAAGCCATGGACCAAAGACAAGAAATGAATTAGGGAGAACGGCTGTATGATCTGGCAACTCGACCTGGCTATCCTGACACTGGTCATCATTGCCGCCATCGCCGCCATTTCGGTGAAAGACCTGCTCGGGTGCGCCATCCTCTTCGGGGCCTACAGCTTTCTCATGTGCCTGCTGTGGGCGATCATGGCCGCGGTGGACGTGGCCTTTACCGAGGCCTCGGTGGGTGCCGGCGTGAGCACCGTTTTTTTTGTGGCGGCCGTCTTTCGAACCACGAGGAGGACACGGGATTGAAGACATTGGGGCTCATCATCGTCATCCTGGCCGGGGCGATCCTCCTGTACGCCACCCACGATTTTCCGCCGTGGGGGGCGCCTGATTCCCCCGCCAGCACCCACGTGTCTCCCCGTTACCTCCAAAAGTCCATGGAGGAAACCGCCGTCCCCAATGTGGTGACATCGATCCTGGCCGATTACCGCGGGTTTGACACCATGTTCGAGACCACGGTCATCTTCTGCGCCGGAATCGTTTGCTTCGCACTCCTGAGAATCTTTCGGCAAAGGCCCGAAGACCGCTACTATCGCCATGTTGCCACCGAGATCACTCTGCACATCAAGGGGGGAAGGATACGAAAACGATCCAAGGAATTCGAGCGGATCGATGCCCTTTGGACCCCCTACGACCTGATCATCAAGACCGTCTGCCGCATCCTCGTCCCCTTTGTCCAGCTCTATGCCCTCTATGTCATCGCCCACGGTCATCATAGCCCCGGGGGCGGTTTCCAGGGGGGTGTCATCCTGGGGGCGAGCATCATTCTGATCGCCATTTCCTACAACATGCGGACGGGCATTGACCGCATCAGCGAAAAAACAGACAACCTCCTCATGCCGACCGGCGTGTTCATTTATGCGGGGATCGGGGCTCTCTGCCTTATCCTGGGAGCCAACTTCCTCGACTACAGCGGGCTCTCCGGGATCCTTTTTTCAGGTCCCATTATGGCCCGCTCTCACGGCATTTTCGGCGTTGAAGTCGGTGTTGGGATTACGGTCATGGCGGTCATGATCTCTATCTATAACAACCTGGCCTCCGAGGGCAAACAGGACGAAGGACTGTAAACCATGGCCGACATCATTTCCGTCATCGTGGCCAAGTACAATTACTGGCTCTACATCGTCCTGATGATGATCGGGCTCTATGCCATGATCGCCAAAAACAATCTCATCAAGAAACTGGTGGGGATGAACATCTTTCAGACCTCGATCATCCTCTTCTATGTCTCCATGGGCTGCAAAAGCGGGGGGGCGACCATTCCGATCATCCAACACGGATCAGGTCTTGGACCACACGCCATCGATCCTGCCAAGTATGTCAATCCGCTCCCCCATGTACTGATGCTGACGGCCATCGTGGTGTCGGTCTCTACCTTTGGCGTGGCCGTGGCCCTGGCCATAAAGGTGTACCAACGCCACAAGACCCTTGAAGAAGATGAGATTCTCGCACAACTGAGAAACCAATGACTGAGCACTACCCTGCCCTTCTGATCATTTCACCGCTCCTGACGGCCTTTGTTGTCAGCGCCGTGGCATGGGTGAAGAAAGGTCTTTGTTTCCCCTTGGCCGTTGTAGGCTCAGGGCTCTCCGGCTGGTTCTCGGTTCGGCTCTTTGCTGAGGTTCTTCGGAACGGCCCTGTGGAGTACCGTCTGGGGGGCTGGGAGCCGCCCTGGGGCATTGTCTACCATGTGGACACCCTGAACGGATTGGTCCTGGTCGTGGTATCCGTCCTGGCCTTTATCAATCTCGTGGCGACGCGCAGGTCCGTGGCCTCGGAGTTCGGTGAAAAGGAAGGGGCCTTCTACGCCCTCTACCTACTCTGTATCGTGGGACTGGTCGGCATGACCGTGACCGGGGACCTGTTCAACCTCTATGTCCTCCTGGAGGTGGCCTCCCTGACCAGCTACGGCCTGATCGCCCTGGGCGGTGGACGGGCCCCCCTCGCCAGTCTGAATTACCTCTACATGGGGACCATCGGCGGCTGTTTCTATCTTCTCGGCGTCGGGTATCTCTACATCATGACCGGTTCCCTCAACATGGCCGACGTGGCCGCCCTTCTCCCTCGCATCTACTCGTCCGCGGCCGTCTGGGTCGCATTCACCTTCTGCATGGTGGGCGTGGGCATCAAAATGGCCTTCTTCCCCCTTCATGTCTGGCTTCCCAATGCCTACACCTTTGCGCCTTCTGCGGTGAGCAGCCTCATCGCGCCGCTCATGACCAAGGTTATGGTCTACGTCATGATCCGTCTGATGCTCTCGGTCTTCTCGGTTGACTTCGCCTTTTCGGTCCTGAACCTGGGAGATGCGATGGTCTGGCTGTCCATTCCGGCCATCGTCGTGGGAGCGTTGATGGCCCTGGCTCAGAAAAACCTCAAGCGGATGTTCTGTTACATCGTGGTCTCCGAAATCGGCTATATGGTGGGAGGGGCATGGCTCGGAAATGCGGCAGGCATGACAGGGGCGATCCTTCACATCCTCAATGACGCGCTGATGACGATTTGTCTGTTCCTGACCGCAGGCGCCATCCATTCCCGAATCAACAGCCTGGAACTGGACCAGCTCCGGGGCATGTTTCACCGCATGCCGGTCACCATGGCCTGCCTGGTGGCCACCGGCCTGAGCATCATCGGCGTCCCGCCCACCTGCGGATTTTTCAGCAAGTGGTACCTCATTACCGGGGCGCTTGAGGCGGGGCACTACGGATTTGTGGCGGCCCTCCTGTTCAGCAGCCTGATCAATGTCATCCTTTTCTTTCGGGTCATCGAGATCGGCTACTTTGAAGGGGCTGCCCATGGCCACGGGCACGAGTCTTCACCCGGGCCGAGGACAGAGGCCCCTGCCATTATGCTCGCGCCGCTGCTCCTCCTTTCAGCAGGTCTTGTGGTGATCGGCATGGTCACGGGAACCATTGCGACTGCGGTGATTGACCCGGTTATCCCAACGGTACTCGCCCGGTAGAGGGCTTGGTTGCTCGATTCTGGATACTGGATACTGGATGCTGGATGTTGGATGTTGGATGGCTTGGAACTTGAAACGGGTGGAGGAATCAAGAGATATGGGTGACTCCTCAATTCCTCAATCCCTAAATTCGCGATTCAAGGGTATCCTTAGGCAGTTTAGGCATTTTTAATTTCAGGCATTTTAGGCAGTTGCTTTGGAACCGATCGTCTCCATCAAACCGTTTATCGCTGTCCTGATCTCCATGGCCGCGGTCCCGCTTCTGATCTTGAGCAGCCGAAAGGCCAATCTTCGGGAGTCGTGGACCTTTATTGCGGCCATCGCCAAGTTTCTGGTTGTCCTTTCGATGCTCCCGGCCATCCTCAACGGGCACGTGATCGTCTTCACCCTTGCCCAGGTGGTCCCCGGTGTCGCTATCGGGTTCCGGGTGGATGCCCTGGGGATGATCTTTGCCCTTGTCGCCTCCTCGCTGTGGATCGTCACCAGCGCCTATTCCATCGGCTACATGCGGGGGCTCGATGAACATGGCCAGACCCGGTATTTCTGCTTCTTTGCCCTGGCCCTCTCCGCCACCATCGGCGTGGCCTTTTCGGCCAACCTCCTGACCCTCTACCTCTTTTACGAGATGCTCTCCCTGGCCACCTACCCCCTGGTGACCCATCACCAGGACGCAGAGGCCCGCGCCTCCGGTCGAAAATATCTGACCTATATATTGGGCGCATCCATCGGGCTGGCCCTTCCGGCTATGCTCATCTGCTACAACCAGGCCGGGACCCTCGAATTTACGAGCCAGGGCATCCTGAGCGGGACGACTTCCAAAGGGCTGGTGGCGCTTCTCCTCTTCATGTTTGTCTTTGGCTTTGCCAAGGCCGCCATCATGCCGTTTCACGCATGGCTTCCCGCCGCCATGGTGGCGCCCACGCCCGTGAGCGCCCTTCTCCACGCCGTGGCCGTCGTGAAGGTGGGTGTCTTCAGCATCGTCCGCGTGTTGACTGGGGTCTTCGGCATAGACCTGCTCTCGACCCTGCATCTCAACGCCGTCATCTGCATCGTTGCATCCATCACCATCATCGTGGGATCCCTCGTCGCCCTTTCCCAGGACAACCTCAAACGCCTTCTGGCGTTCTCAACCATCGCCCAGTTGTCCTATATTGTACTGGGGGTGGGACTCCTGTCCCCCAGGGGGATGACCGGCGGCATCCTCCACATCGCCATGCACGCCTTTGGCAAAATCACCCTCTTTTTCTGTGCAGGGGCCATCTTCGTGGCGACAGGCAAACGGAATATCAGCGAGATGAAAGGGCTGGGAAGGCGGATGCCCCTGACCATGACCGCGTTCTTTATCGCAAGCCTGAGCATCATCGGCCTGCCCCCCGCCGGCGGATTCTTGAGCAAGTGGTATCTCGTTCTGGGATCGCTCCAGGCCGGGCAAACCATCGTGCTGGTCGTCCTCCTGCTCAGCTCCCTGCTCAACGCCGCCTATTTTATGCCGATTGTCTATCGGGCTTTTTTCAGTGGCCCGGATATCGGGGATGCGGAAACCGATATTCAGGAGGCCCCTCTTTTTTGCGTTATACCGCTTGCGGCCACCGCCCTGATATCCATTATTCTCTTTTTTTATCCGCAGCCATTTTTTAGACTGGCCCAGATGGCGGTCAAGGCTGCAACAGGAGGGTGATGGGGCATCGTTAAGCCGTAAGGAGGGCCGAAGATGAGTGAACCAAACCAGGAAAAGATGGAACTGACCCACGCGCCGGTCCCGGGATACCGGATGGCTTTTTTCATCGCCATTACCGTGGGAGCCCTTTATCTGGGTCTTATCCTTTTCAGGACCCTGTAACTGCTGGATCTCGCCATAATAACCTCACTAAAAGAGGGGCATAACCATGCAGAGTAAAAATGAAAATCAAACAGTTTCGGCATCCGGCATCCGGCATCCAGAATCCGGTATCCAGACCCCAGCATCCAGGAATTATCTCTTCGACAAACCCCGGAACGTCAAGGTCCTCCTGGGCTGTTTCTATGTATCGCTTCTGGTCCTCCTAATCGTCGAGCTGTTCGTTCACAAACATCCCCATTTTGCCTGGGAGGAATGGCCTGAATTCTATGCGGTCTATGGGTTTGTGGCGTGTGTGGTCTTAGTGGTAGCCGCCAAGTACATCCTGCGGCCCCTCGTAAAGAGACGGGAAAATTACTATGATTGATCCGATCCCTCCGGTCATTCTGTTCATGGCGGGCGCTCTGCTGGTCCCGTTTCTCAGGGGCAGATGGAAATCCGGTCTTATGCTCCTCATCCCTGTGCTGGGATTCATCAACCTGGTACGCTTGGAAGAAGGAACCTACTGGGTCGTTCCTTTTCTGGATTACCAACTGATCTTCGGCCGGGTGGACAGACTCAGTCTTCTCTTCGGGTACATCTTCCATATCATATCGTTCATCGCCATCCTCTATGCCCTTCACGTCAAGGACGACCTTCAGCGTGTGGCGGGGCTGGCCTATGCCGGAAGCGCCTTAGGAGCGGTCTTTTCAGGAGACCTCTTCTCGTTTTTCGTCTTCTGGGAGATGCTGACCGTCTCCTCCATTTTTCTGATCTGGGCGAGGCGCACCGAGGCGGCCCTGGCCTCGGGCTTTCGGTATCTTCTGGTCCATGCGGCGGGGGGGCTCTGCCTTCTGGCAGGCATCGTACTCCATGTAAACCAGACAGGGGACATCGCCATGGGCTTTCTGGGCCTGAATGGCCCGGGAAGTTACCTTATCTTCCTCGGATTCGGCTTGAACTGCGCCTGGCCGATCCTCCACCCCTGGCTCACGGACGCCTATCCCGAGGCCACCATTACCGGCACCATATTTCTCAGCGCCTTTACCACTAAAGTGGCGGTCTATGCGCTGGCCAGGTCTTTCCCCGGCACCGAGGCCCTCATATGGATCGGGGCCGTCATGACCGCCTTTCCCATCTTTTATGCGGTGATCGAAAACGACCTGAGAAGGGTTCTGGCCTACAGCCTCATCAACCAAGTGGGGTTCATGGTCTGCGGGATCGGCATCGGTACCGGCCTGGCCATTAACGGAGCCGTGTGCCATGCCTTCAACGACATCCTGTTCAAGGCGCTTCTCTTCATGTCCATGGGCGCGGTCATGTATCGAACCGGAAAGATCAACGGCACCGACTTAGGTGGACTCTACCGAACCATGCCGCTCACCTGCATCTTCTGTATGGTGGGTGCCGCCTCCATTTCCGCTTTCCCCCTGTTCAGCGGATTTGTCAGCAAATCCATGGTGATGGATGCCGCAGCCTCGGGTCACATGCGGATCATCTGGTTCATGCTCCTCTTCGCCTCCGCGGGCGTGTTCCACCATGCCGGCATCAAAATCCCCTATTTTGCCTTTTTTTCCCACGACTCAGGGTTGCGGCCCAAGGAGGCCCCCATCCACATGCTCCTGGCCATGGGGATCGCGGCCTTTCTGTCCGTGTTTATCGGCGTCTACCCGGCCCCTTTGTACAATCTCCTTCCCTATCCGGTGGAGTATGTGCCGTACACAGCGCCCCATGTGGTCGGCCAAACCCAGCTCCTCTTCTTCTCGGCCCTGGCCTTCACTCTCCTGCTCTTGTCGGGCATCTATCCGGCTGAGATGCGCTGCATCAACCTGGATGCCGACTGGTTCTACCGCAAAGGGGGGCGCCTCTTCTATCGCCTCATGGCCAGGACCCTAAACCCTCTGAACGAGGTCTGCGAGCGATGGGTTGCTGGAGGCCTTGTTCGAGGGCTCGCCGGGCTCGCCAAGGACATCATTGCCAGATCCGCCCTCTTTGTGATGGTGAACATTTGGATCGTCGCCGGATGGCGGGGTGAACACCTGCGCATGAAAAAACTGAACCTGTACGCGGACATGATGGGCGGTACCTGTCCCGTCGGCTTGGGGGCGGCTAGCGCCGCCGCCTTCCTGGCGCTCATATTTGTATTGATGCACTAAAACTGAAGCAACTGCCTAAAATCATATAACTGCATAAGATGCCTAAAATATCGGAGGGAACCCCCCCATGGTCCCATTCAAAGAGCTACGAAAAATTCACCTGATGGAAAACCTGACCGACTCCATGCTGGGGAAGGTCTCACCCCTCATACAGATGCTCCTTTTCGGGGCGGGGGACACCATTTTCAAACAGGGGGATAAAGCCGATCATTTCTATATGCTCAAGGAGGGGAAGGTCCTGCTGGAGGTAGACCTCTCGGAGACCATCAGCGTCTCTCTGGGAGCCGTCAAATCAGGATTCTGCTTCGGGTGGTCAGCCCTGCTTCCGGGCTCTCACTACACCTCCACCGCCATCTGTGCGGAACCCTGCGAGGTAATGAGTATCCCCGGAGAGGGCTTCCTGGCTCTCATGGAGAAGGATCACAGCATGGGATACCGGGTCATGGAGATCATTGCCAGCATCCTCAAGAGCCGCCTGGAACGGCGAACCGAACAGTTTCTGAAGGCCATCGAAAACCATCCCGACATCCACCACCTGTTTCAGGAGCAGTGAGTCGTCATGTGTGGCGCGATGACACGAGGCATCTATACCTCAGACGGAATCTTTGACCGCATCATCGCCCTTCTGTCTATCTTGCGACCATCCACGATGAAGGTGCCATCACCCACGGCGTGAACCGTCCTCTTTTCTTTCTTATCACTATCCAGGTAGGCACATAGCCCCTTGAGTACAACGATGTTGTGCTTCTTGACGATGTCCACAACGCTGCATTCGATGTTTGCCAGGCATTCCTTAATCAGAGGCGCCTTAACGTATCTGCCCGGCATCCGCGTTAATCCGAAGCGTTCAAACTTGTCGACGTCACGTCCGGAGCACGTCCCGACCCCGACAACCTTATCGATGAGATCTACGGTCGGTATCGCTATGATACATTCCCTGGTTTTCCTAATTGCGGCATATGAGTAGTTCCACGGCCCGGTGGTGATGGCAAATACCGGGGTAAAATCCACAACCATCGTCCAGGAGATGGTCATGACGTTGTCTTTCTTGCCGTCATTCGTGGTGATGAATACAACCGGCCCTGACTCCATCAGTGTGAATGCCTTACTGATCTTCAGTCTCTTCATGCTGCCTCCATTTAACTCTGCACACAGGTGGGTTGGTCCAATGCATTTTTTTCACAGCGAAGCCGGAGGGCAATAGGTGCGACGCAATCAATGCGGCGCCGATTCTACCCAAGGCTCAGCAGACAAACAACGCTCCTTCCCACGGCCCCATCAACCCCTGGCGAGGGGTTTCATTCCGTTTGATCCTTTATGAAAAGCACCTTTTCCCTCTTTCCAACGGGCGTTTTATTCATCAAATACAATCCGGTGCTCACGCACAGCAACCCGATGCCTAAAGAGGGAGTCAACGGCTCCCCGAGGATGAGAAACCCCAAAAGTACCCCGCTGATCGGCACGAAATTAATAAACAGACCGGACTTCATCGCTCCGATTCGCTGAATTCCCTGGTAATACCAGATGAAGCCCACCACCGTCCCGAAAAAACCCAGATAGAACAGGCTCAGCCACTGCGCCGGCGAGTACGAAAAACAGTGTCTAAAAGCGCCATTGGCCCAAGCCGGCAAAAACAGTATGACCGTCCCGACCAAAACAGAATAGGTGACGGAAAGTACAGGCGAGAGATCTTTCATGACAGCCCTTCCAAGCAGGGAATAAGTCACCCAACTGGCGACGCAGCCGAAGATATACAGTTCTCCCAGACCGAACCCGCTCAGAAAGACATCGAGCACCTGCCCCCTGGTAATCACGATCATTGCCCCCAGTACCGAGACACAAACGGCCACGATCCGGGTTGGCGTCAGTCGCTCCTTAAAGAAATAGGCGGACAGCAGGGCAATGAGAATCGGATTTTGAGCCACAATCACCGAGGCGCGTCCGGCTTCAATCAACTTGAGCCCTTTAAAGAAGAAGTAATTATAGAGCACGATGCCGGTCAGCCCTAACAACACCAGCGGCAGATATTGATATTTCCGGGGAATAGGAAGCGATCCCTCGGTCTGCCTGGCAATAAACAGGAGAAACACCGATGCAATGGCAAAACGAAAAAAGGCGGCTGAAAAGGGGTCGATGTTTCGTGAAATGACCCGCCCGGCAATAAACGTTCCACCCCAGAAGATGGCCGAGAATAACAGCTTGAGATATATAACCATCAAAGACTATCTCTTCCTATGCTTGAGACGCGAAAGTGAGCTGGTGCGCAAGGAGACACGGGTGAATACCGTCTGATCCGCCCTTGCATGCGTTTCCTTTCGCGGGGATTCTCTTCGGCAGCCTAACCGAGTGAACTACCCCGCCGCAAACAGCGGGGTATCAAAAGCCCAACATCTTTTGAACGCCCCAAGGGGCGGGGAATTCAACACAAAGAAATAAAACATGTTACAAAATGTATCAGGCGACGGCAAGGGCCTGCCCCACACCCGGTCAGGGGGCATCACCGAGAGGCGTCGTGTGAAGTGCACCCGCCTTTGGCGGGGAAGCCCGTGCGCAGAGCCGTGAGTTCGGATGTCAAGCGGGGTTGTGTGGTGACGCCAAGGCGTGATTCACGTCCTTACTTCTTGGGAGATCTGTCTCCATGCTGTCAATCTGTAAGAGTGTAGCTACAGGCTCTGACCCAGCCAGGAAACCAAGGTCCGGAGATCATGGGTCGTTGGCTCGGCGTTGCATCATCAGCCTACAGGATATATTCGGTGTCACTTATCCGGGCGGATCAGGACCCATCTGGGGTGCAACGATCTTGCCGATGGCCTCGCGCAGGTCTTCGAGGGTGTAAGGCTTGGCCAGAAATGAAGTGGGACGCTCGGCATGTTCGCCTGACAAAACACTCGCCTCGTCGTAACCGCTGGCCAGGATAATCGGGATGTTCGGCTTGATTTGCCGCAATGCCGCAATGGTCGCCCACCCATCCATGCGGGGCATGGTCAAATCCGACAGGACAAAGCGGATCTCGTTCTGGTGTTCGCGAAAGATCTCCACGCCTTCTACCCCATCCTTTGCCGCAACGACCTTGAACCCCAGGAACTCCAGCATCCGCGCCCCAAGATCCCGCACCTGCTCCGTGTCCTCCACCAGCAGCACCGTCCCGCCCCCCTTCATTTCTGGGACCCAGACTGCCTTCTGAATCGAACTGGCGATCTCTTCAGCGCACAATGGGAGGAATACCCGAAACACACTCCCTACACGGTTTTCGCGCAAAGACGCCAAGGCGCCAAGGGTTCCCCCATTCTGACTTCCGACCCCTGTCTCCTGTCGCCCGTTGTCCTTCTTCAGCGCTCCCTGCTCCCTGCTTTTGGCTTCACACCGGCTTTCCACCGCAATACACCCCCCGTGGGCCCGCACAATGCCCACGGCCACAGAGAGACCCATCCCTCGCCCGGTGAATTTGGTGGAGAAGAAGGGGTCAAACAGCTTCTCCATATTCTGCTCCGATATTCCGGAGCCATTGTCCTTTACTTCTATACACGCATACGCATCGGCCTCGGGTCCCCATTCCATGGGGAATCGGTGCATTGCAGGGATATCTTTAGCGGCCACAGTCTTCACGGCCACGTGAACCGTCCCGCCATTCTCGTCCATAGCCTCCCAGGCGTTGGTGACCAGACCGGTCACGACCTCCTGGATCTGGTTGGCATCGCCGCGGACAGTAGGGCCGGGTGTAGGCAGATCCGTCGCCAGGAGAACATTTTTGGACATGGCGGCCTCGATCAAGAAAAGGCTCAATCGGCACGCTTCTGAAAGATCTATAGGACCGCGTTCTGAAACCGTCTGGCCGAGGTAAGTCAGCATGAGCCCGCTCACCTCGGCCGCTCTGCGGGCAGCCTTCATGGCCTCGTTCAGGTTACGGACCGTCGCGGAGCCGGGCCTCAGGTTGAACATGGCGAGTTCCAGGTTTCCCGTGACTCCCTGGAGCTGGTTGTTGAAATGATGGGCAATGGCCCCGGCCATGCGGCCGAGGCTCTCTGCCTTTTCGGCCTGCCGTATTCGATGCTCCAGTTTCACGCGTTCCGAGATATCCCGGCATATTCCAATGATGGACTTGCGTCCTTTCCAGTGGCCAGGCACCGCCTTGGTTTCTACCGGGATCAGCCTGCCGTCCCTGGCCTTGACAGGGATGGCATAGGTGTCTGTCTCACCTGCCAGGATGGACGCAATGATTGCCGATACCTCTGCATGGCGGTCCTCGGGGTGAACGAAAAGGACGGATTTCCCCATCAATTGGTCGGCAGGGTACCCCAATTTGTCCGTGGCCACCCTGTTGTGGTGAATGATCTTGCCCTCTCGATCCAGGATAAACAGCATATCCTGAATGGTGTTGAACAGCGTGTTCAGATCCTGTTGGCTTTGGCGGGTCCTTTCCTCCTCCATTTCCTGGGCGACAAACGAAGTGGCGTATCGGCCGATTCGTTCCAGGGCCGTACGGGCATGTTCGGGTATGGTGTCCATCGAGCGGGATGCGATGTTCAGGGAGCCCACGGCCCGGCCCTCGAAAACAAGCGGTAAGACGCACAGACCTTTGATTCCTTCTGACAAAAGGACATCCCGGTTGGCCCCCGACAGGTCCTCCGTTTTGAAATAGACAGGAGCGCCTTGCTGCACCACCCGCGCGTTACCCGAGCCCTCGGCGTACCGGGAAACCTTGGTGACAAACCCTTCCGACAATCCCTGGTGGACCCTGAGCGCCAGGCTTCCATCCGTCTCATCCATGGCGTAGAAACCGCCGCCGTCCATGGAAGAAACCTGGATGGCCGTCTTAAGACAGATCTCCAGTCGTTCTTCGAGGTTCGTTGCAGCACCCCAGGCAGCGGCCATGTCCCGCTCGGCCTGGAGCATGGCTTGGTTGCGTTTGCCCTCGGAGATGTCCGTGTGGGTCCCGATCACGCGGAGGGGTTTGTCGTCTTGGGTCCAACGGATCACCTTGCCCCGATCGAGAATCCACTTGTAGGTCCCGTCCTTGCATTGAA
>Ga0172371_10003782_pt1 | contig 23284 bp, 19 predicted proteins | sample Lak12m_FD_114543 | JGI IMG/M metagenome (GOLD analysis project Ga0172371, IMG submission 114543) | Freshwater microbial communities from Kabuno Bay, South-Kivu, Congo - kab_022012_12m | ecosystem: Environmental > Aquatic > Freshwater > Lake | place: Democratic Republic of the Congo: South-Kivu...
CCTCTTCTACGTTGCCGGCATCATCGGCATACTTACAGTGTTTCTCCTGCCGGCCGGAGTCATTTTCATATACATGGCTACGGTCGCCAACATCACCATCGATGATGAGAATTTCAGCTACAGGATGATGACCACGAAAGTAATACCGCTGCGGCAGATCCGACGGATTACGATCGGCAATACTCAAACCCCCGGCTACCATATCGAGGGTTATGGAAATGTCAGCTTCGCCTCGGTAATCCCACTGATCATTGAATCGGAAGCAGGACGGGTGAAGCTTTCCGCGAATTACTTCGAAAGCCCCGGAAGAATTATCAAGGAGCTTAAAGACCGGACGGGACTGCCCATAGAGGACGAAAACGGCAAGGCGATACCACTTTGAGGCGATTTACACACATGAAAGCGTGAGACCAGCGGCCTTATGAAAAATGCCGCCCGCAAACGGCTGAAAAAAACATTCCATTGGGTTCTGGTTGTCTATCTGGTTTTCTACGTTCTCACGGGGCTGGGAATTATCTACTGGCGGCAGATCGAACCCATGACGCTCGGCTTGCTGGGAAAAGCTGAAGCCAACCAGATTCATGACAACATGCACATTCCGTTCGCGATTCTGCTGATCGGACATGTCTATGTGAGCCTGATATTAAAGAAAAAGGAAGAGCCCTGACCTAGTCGTATTTCGAGCCTCCCAGGTCGCCATTATTGTTGTAGCCCCTTTGCTCCCAGTAGCCCTTATAGTTGGCATTACTTGAAAGCTCGATGTTCGTAACCCACTTGATCCACTTATAACCCCATTTGTCTTCTGCAACCAGGTGGAAGGGATAACCGCGCTCCGCGGGAATGGTAACATCGTTCATACGGCTGGCCATGATGATGTCTTTATCATAGAACCACGAAAGCGGGAAGGATGTCGAGTAGCCGTCCACGGCATGAAAGATTACCGTGTTGGCTTCGGGCTTGACCCCCGCCTCGTTGAGAAGATCACGGACGAGTACTCCTTCCCAGAGAATGTTGACGCTCCAGCCCTGTACGCAGTTGAGTTCGGACACTTTCGAATAATGTTGCCGATTGAGCACCTGTTCGATGGTAAGGGATTCGGGGCGTTCGACCAGGCCGCCGATCTCGAGACGGTAAGAGTTACCGTCGATGAACTGCGGTCCGTCAATCGTATTTTCGACGAAGTCGGTTGCGACCGAGGAAAGGTCCTGCCCCTGGTACTCACGTACTTCGACGCCATCAAGCTGGATGGCCGCTGACTGGCCGCAAGCCGTGGGAAATAGAAGGGTTAATAATAATAGCGCTGAGAACCCGGCCGGCAAAATAGTCTTCACCCACGCACTCAATTCGAATCCGTCTCTCTATGTTTGTGGCATCGTTTCGCGGCGTCAGCCATCTAGCTTTTTTCCAGTTGCTTCTGTGCCGCCATCAACTCGGCAAGCTCGTCCTCCAGCTCCATCAGCTTGAACTCATCTTCCCAATGACCCGAGCACATCGGCTTGTTCTTTCTCATCTCGGTGATTTTTTTTCTGACCTCGGCGATGCGCTCCTGATTTTGCTCTGGTTCAGTCATGGTATCCTCCGTTTTCGGGATGACATGCTCGCAAAAAAACGCGCCGCCCCGGGCATGCTGCCTGGGTGCCATCCAAGTTGCCGTCGTGGATGATTATTCCCAAAGGCCGCGAGTTTAAAGCAGGTTCCTGACCCCATGCGCGATCAGGTAGATACCCATGAGGAAGAAATAAATACGCGCTATCTGACTGCCGTGCTTCGACATGAACGTCTTTACCGGCCCCATTATCCGCTCCGATTTACCCGGCATAGTCACGATGATCAGTACGGGAAATGAAATCATTGTCATGGCGATAATAATCAGCGCCGCAAAGATGGTCAGCGACTCGGCAAAGCCCAGGCCATTCTCGGAGATGATCTTGTTGGCGGCGATAAACGGTATCAGGGAAGAGGCGTTGATCAGCATGTAACCCATTCCCATGATAAAGAAGGGCCGTTTGCTGGCCTTGCCGGTCTTTTTTGGCTTGGCTTTTACCAGGAAAGACCGGCCGATAAACACGATTACGAGGATGCCCAGGGCAATATCGATAGCGCTACTCAGGGCGTCGGGATGATTAGTGGAATTTATTGCGGGCTTGAACGTTAGCATTATGAATAATCCGAGCACGATCAGGAATGTGGCCGCACCGAAAAGAAACGTAAACGCATGACGGACGGGTTTTACCTTGCCGCTCAGAATCATGATCACAAAGAGAAGCCCACTGGGGTTGAAAGTCGTGGCGATGGCAAGAGGCAGGATTTCCAGAAATGTTCTGTCCATCAGGGAGCCTCAATCAAGCCGGTCAGGATCGGATACACCCACTCGCTCCGGTCACCAATGCTGGTCATGTCAACGACGTCATGAGGCAAACCCAACGACTCGTCGAACTCATATCTGGCGACCTTTGCTCCGGCCGATTCCCAGGAAGCGGCCACCGCTTTCGACATGTCGTTATTGACAGTGTGGTCGTTGGCATTGGTTACGAGAACGATATTATTTACCTCCGCCGATTGACCCTCAGCCGCCGGCTTGGCAGCACGTGAGAAGACCAGATACTCGGCGACGCCACGAGAAGACCATCCCAAATAGACACTTTCCCGCGGCGGTTCTGACGATGTCGTCACCTTGATATCAGGAATACGGTAAAAAAGGTTGCCGACCCAGGTGTTGGCAAACGCAGGCACGCCGCTGAGGCCGTACAGCGGGGCGATTAGCACAACCTTATGGACATCGTTGCGATACTGGGCGATCCAGCCAGCAACCGTGCCGCCGCCGGAGAGGCCTGTTATGGTGAGCTCGTCACTCAATCCGGAAGCCATGTCGACGATCTCGTCAGAGAAGCGCCGCAGATCTTCGGTCGAGGTGTTCGCCAGCTCCGTGACGGTATGAGTTTTAAGACCATGATAAGGAAGTCGCACGATCAATACGTTGTAACCGTCGTTAAAGAGCTGCTCGCCCAATTCCTGAAACTGGCGCGGCGAGTTCGTGAGCCCGTGAACCAGCACAACCGCTTTCCCGGTCCGGTTGCCATGAGTATAGAACCGGGTCGCGCAGATATCGCAGACTTCGTCGCTCTCGTCTGTGATTACTTCCTGGATCCTCTGTGCCGACTCGGCATAGCTCGTGGCCGGGTCCGGATTGCTCCGCCGCAACCCATCCGTATTCACCGGTATTATCCCGATGATGAGCAAAAACGCTATGAGGCCAAGAAGGATCAGCCCTGAAAGCTTGGCGGCTTGCTTGATGATGAATCCGGGACCGGGCATGGCAATTCCTAAACACTGTGCGGGTTACCGGGGATATTCACCGGGGCCGCCTGAATTCCTGCGGCCGATCACTGGCGAATTTATTCCGCGCCAGCACTAACGGAGGCCTTTCCATGAACCCTTTTAAAAATGAATCGTACCACGGATATGAGAAAGAATGGCCAAAATTGGGAAAGTTGCCGATGGCATTAAAACCGGGCTATATATCAACCTGAAAGCTCAAAACTGAAATCGTAATATGAGCCTGAGAAAAAAAACGATTCTTATCATTGGTGTTACCCTGACATGCCTCCTGGGTGGCATGTATATCTTGTCCAGCGGGATCCTGACGAACGGCATTTCACAGATCGAACAGACGGATACAGCCAAGGATACACGGCGGGCTTTGGATACAATCAACAAAGAAAGCTCGGACCTGGACAGAGCCACGCATGATTGGGCCAGCTGGGATGACACCTATGCCTTCATTGAAGACAAAAACCCGGAATTCGTCGCTTCGAATATAGCGACGGAAAACAGCTGGATCAACAATAAGCTGAATCTGATGATGTTCGTTGATTCTTCCGGAAAGGTCGTTTATGGGGGCGCATTCGACCTGCAGAACGAAACCATGACGACGGTCCCTGAATCCACCTATGCGTTAATAAAAGATCACGGCGATCTTCTTCTATCTCACCCCGACCTCAGCGTCGGCGTCAAAGGATTGATTATGCTCCCAGAGGGTCCGATGCTGATTTCGTCTCAACCTGTCCTGTCCAGCGATCGACTCGGGCCCAGCCGGGGTTCCCTCATTTGGGGCCGTTATCTGAACGCCAGCCTGATCGACCGCCTCTCGAATTTGACGCAACTCCCGCTTTCCATCCAGGCCATTGGCGACACGGCCATGCCGCAGGATTTTCAAATTGCCGGCCAGGCCCTGTCGGATGGTTCAGAAACTTACGTCAACCCCCTGAGTCAGGATTTGATCGCTGGCTATTCCGGGATAAATGATGTCTTCGGAAACCCGGCTATCCTGCTGCGCATCGATCTGCCCAGAGATTTTTACAACCAGATTCATTCGACGATGCGCATTTATAACATCTCGATTCTAATAGTAGGACTGATATTCGGCCTCTCAACAATGATATTGCTCGAACGCTGGGTTTTAGCACGGATTGCCAGCGTAAGCTCACGCGTCACGGACATCGGCGATCGGGAAGACCATTCCTCCAGGCTGGACGTAACGGGCAATGATGAGATCTCTGGTCTGGCCGTGGGTATCAACAAGATGCTGTCCGGCCTCGATCATGTCAGGAAAGAGCTTCATAAGGCTAAAAATGAATTAGAGCATCGCGTGGAAGAAAGAACCGCGCAACTGAAGCAGAAAGTTGCCACTCTGCAAACCCTGACCGAAATCGACCGCGAAGTAACGGCGACCGTTAATTCCGCCAATGTGCTGGGTCTGGCCTGCCGGTATACGGCCAACCTGCTGCAGGCGCCAAAGTCCCTGATAATCATCTCTGGGAATCCCGGAGGTTTTCACCTCGGAGCCAGCTTCGGAACACGCAGCAATGGCAACAGGGACAGCGACCTGGAACAGGATTTCCTGGAGGCCGCATTCGACAGCCAGGCGCTGGCAAAACAGGGCACCTATGCCGTTAACCAGCTGACTGCGGATACCGCCTTTTTCCCCCACTTCTTCGAGAGGGAAGAAATAAAGTCTCTGATCATCTCACCCATGATCGCGGAGGGGAAAAATCTTGGCGCCATCCTGGCTCTCGACACGCAGAGGCGACAATGGACCGATGATCAAACCCAAATACTCAGCCTGATTACTGCCCAGGTCGCCCTGGCGCTCGACCAGACCCGGCTGTTCGAACAGGAACAGGAGCGCCGCGGTGAGCTCTCATCTCTTTATGGCCTCTCGAAAGAACTCGTTGATACGGCTCCGGAACAGGAGCTGATCCTGGATATCGTTACCAGGCAGTCCGTGAAAACGATCAATGCTACCTATGCTCAAATCGCCCTCAAGGAAAACGAAGACATGGTTATTCGCGCCTTTAATCCAATCAGGGTCTTGAAGAGCAGTGGCCTGACTGGCAAGCTGTTTCCGATGAGCCAGTTACACTTCTGCTCCCAATCGCTGGATCGCAGCCAACCGGTTATAGTCACTGCTGACGATCAAAAACTTTCAAATGAAGAACACGATTTACTATTTGTAAATGAAGCCAGGACAGTCTGCCTGGTGCCTCTCAAGACCAGTGAAAAAATCTACGGCATCCTGATCATGGGTGAGGAGCGCCAGACCAAGCGCGAGACATTCTCTTCGGAAAAATTGCGTCTTGCCACCAGTATCGCCGATCAGACGATGAGCTCCCTCCGCCGCGCCGAACTATTCGGCGAGCTGGAGAGCGCTTATCTGCAAGCCGTAACAGCTTTGGCCAATGCCGTGGGTGCAAGGGATTCATACACCGCCAACCACGGAAATAGCATGCAGGAACTGGCGGTCATCGTCGGGCAGGAGTTGGGTCTGCCGCCCCAAAAGATGGAAGACCTGAAATACGGAGCCCTTTTACACGATGTTGGCAAGATCGGGGTTCCCGATGCCGTCCTGAAAAAACCGGCCGGGCTCGACGCGTGCGATTGGGACACGATGCGAATGCATCCCGAAATCGGCGAAAAGATCCTCGACCCCATCCCCCGTCTTGCCGGAGCTGCAAAAATAGTACGCCATCATCATGAACGTTTCGATGGCTCCGGTTATCCTGACGGTCTGGCGGGCGAACAAATTCCGATTGGCGCCAGAATCATTAACGTGGTTGATTCCTATGAAGCTATTATCGACCAACGCGTCTACAAGGATGCCCATCCCAGCCAGGAAGCCATCGAGGAATTAAAGCGCTGCTCAGGAACCCAATTCGATCCCAGGATTGTCGAAATCTTCCTGGCTGTTCTGGTCAACCGCGCCGCGGCCTAGCGAGACGGCCGCCCAGCTTTGACTCTATTCGGTCCGACTGGTGACCTCGATCAGGTGGTAGCCGAACTGTGTCTTTACCGGCCCTTGCACCGTATTCAGTTCAGCGCTGAACACTACCTCATCGAATTCGCGCACCATCTGGCCCGGGCTGAATTCACCCAGCTCGCCCCCGCGCTGCCCTGACGGGCAGCTGGAGTTTTCTTTCGCTACCTCGGCAAAATCGGCGCCACCTTCGATTTCCTGCTTCAGAGACTCACATTTTTCTTCACTGTCAACCAATATGTGTCTTGCGCTGGCTTTGGCCATTCCTGACTCCTAACTCATAAGCGTTTAATAACTCATGGCATATTAACGAAGGCGCCCTCGCATTTCCATTCCGCGCCGGCAAAATCTTGGCTGATTGGGGGAATTGAAGCCTGCGATTCGAAGGACGACGCCCTCGTCATTGGTGTATCCTTTTCAAATGAGATTCTATGCCAAGATACTCGAATACCGCCGGCTCGCTGCGATGCTTCTGGGTTTGCTGGCTGCTCATCTATTGATATTGGTCCTGGCCATCTTCGCAATCATCCGCTATCAGCAGTTCTGGGCGATTCCCGCAGTATTATGGCTACCGCTGATAATTCCCGCCCTGAGAAAATCGAGCCAGTGGCTGCAAATGGTATTTACCGAGCGCCATGCCGACTTGCTGGCGGTGAACGGAATTACGATTACAGATGCCGATGAGACTCTGAGCAATGTTACTGAAGAAATCGCCGTGGCTACCGGCGACTTGCCGCCGAAAGTTGCTATCTGCCAGAGCCGGGGGCTGAATGCTTTTTATTCCGTGCCGCATGATGCGGCGGATGACACTGCTACAGTCGTCTTCACGTCGGCGATGGTCGAAACCCTCAACCGCCACGAACTCCAGAGTGTGGCTGCCCACCTGTATGCACATCGTCACGGCTTTGACCGGTTGTTCATCACGATGGCGGGCGCAATGTATCTGGCCGCCTTTATCGTCGCGGACATCTTTCTCGCCCTCACGGCACTGGAGCTGCGGTTCGACGCTGGTGGCGGCTTCAGCACCGGGCCCCTCGTGGTTATCTTGTCAACCGGAATGCTGGTGGCGCCGCTTGCAACAGCGCGCCTGGCGCAGGCCTGGGCGATGCGTCGCGTCCGGTTTCTCGATGACCTGGAAGCCATCGGGATTACCAACGACCCGGACAGCCTGCGCAGCGCACTGGAGAATGTCAGCGCCACTGGCATCCTGCTCGACGCCAATTTCGATCTTGCCAACGTCCATTTCTATTTCACCACCGTCAACGATCCAGCGAAGAAATATCCCTGGCAGCGGCTGGCAACATACCCGACTCCCGATGCAAGAGCAAAAGCGATAGGAGCCTTAAGCGGAAAGTGGGCTTAAAATGCTGTTATTTATGGGACCAGACCGGGCATAAGTAACATCATTATGCAGGTTGACAAAAACATAAAATTTATTGATGTTGTCACACCAACTACGGAGCTAAATGATGATCTGCCCTGGATGTGGTAAAGAGAATGCTGAAGGAAACTGGGTCTGCGGTGGTTGTGGCGAGCCACTCGTTTCTAAGCCGCAGCCATCATTGTATAACAATGAAACGTTGCCGCCATCAACTCCTGCCCCGGTTCAAACCGGGAGCGGCACAATCCCGATTATTATCGCCATTGTCGTCTTGGTAGCCATTTTCGCGGCCGCTATCTGGTTCTTTGCTTTCCGCGGTCCGGACTTGAGCACTCCCGGGGGAACCATGAATGCTTACATCAGCGCCATCGCCGCCGGGGATTGCGAAGAGGTTTATGATCTTACTCCCAGCGATCAGATCCAAAATCGTGACGAAGCGGTGAATACCTGTTCTCAGTTTACCGGACTTCTGAATGTCGACTTCACCGACTACAAGACGTTGGAGGAAACGATTGACGGCAACAACGCCACGGTCAGGTTTCAGGTAACGATTAGCGCCATGGATCAATCAGTCCCAGTTGAAATGACGATGCAGCTCGTCAAGGAAGGCGGGGTGTGGAAGGTGGAGCCGAACAACTGATTGTCAGCGGCGCCGGGTTAGTTCCAGATCGTCTTGCCGGCTTGCGCTTAAATCCGCTGAGCCGGGGATTTCCATGCTCAACTGCTCCTGCATCCCGCCCTCGAGTTCAAACCGGCAGCGCGGTTGCTGGGTCCCGGTTTTAGCTTTGGTCATGACGACCTGCCAGATCTGGATATTCCTGGCACGAAAAGCGCCGGCGCAGGACAAAAGGTAGTATTCCCACATACGTTTGAAGCGCTCGTCGTACTTTCCCTCCAGCCCGGGCCAGGCATTCTGGAAATTGTCGTTCCACGCCATCAGTGTTTTGTCGTAATGGGATCCCAGATTGTGCAGATCCTCGACCACAAACAGCCCCTCCGCGGCCTTTGCGACCTGGGCGACGCTGGGCAGAGAGCTGTTGGGAAAGATGTATTTTGTTATCCAGGGATCGCCTGTCCCCTTGTAGGAATGATTACTGCCGATCGTGTGCAGCAGAAATACCCCATCTTTCTCCAGACACCGGTGGGCGACCTCCATGAAAGTGCGATAGTTCCTCTGCCCCACGTGCTCGAACATGCCGACAGAGACAATCTTGTCGAACCGGCCGTTGATAGTGCGGTAGTCGCGGTCCAGAAAAGCGACCGGCAGGCCGGAGCAAAACTCGCGGGCGTATTGCAGTTGCTCCTGAGAGATGTTCACACCCGTCACGGCACAGCCACAGCGTTCGGCTGCATAACGGGCGAGTCCGCCCCAGCCACAGCCTATGTCGAGCACCCGATCGAGATCGGTCAGCTCAAGTTTCTCCGCGATCAGCGCCAGTTTGTTCTCTTGCGCCTGATTAAGGTTCTCCGTACCATCGAAATAGCCGCAGCTGTACTGACGATAGGGATCAAGAAAGGAATGGAACAGGTCATTGCCGATGTCATAGTGATGTTCAGCAATCACACGGGATCGCCTCTTGCTCTGCATGTTGAAAAGAACCCCTGGTAACAAGCGGATAACATCCTGCAGATTTACCTTGAGTTCTTCATCAATCCCCCGGCGGAGGACCCGGTGGATCATTTCGTCCACCTGCGCGCAGTCCCACCAGCCGTCCATGTAAGACTCGCCCAGCCCCAGGTTTTTATCGCGGCCTACCCGCGCATACCATCTGTCATCCTTGACCTGGATATCCCAGGGGTCCGGCCCATTCAACGTTATACCGGCGGAGTCCGCCAGCTTCCGTATTAGCTGATCCATGGTGATCGCCTCCGGGATAGCAGATTCGCTCACGAAAGAAGCCCGGCCTCAACTAATTACGTTTATACCTTTCTATTTTATTTGCTAAACCAGGAGAGCTCAAGAAAAGACCGTAACGAAAAGGTTCGCTGGAAGCTCTTATTAGAGATCCATAAACAGTCAAACATTCATCCGAACCATAACTGGATTAAAAACCAAGGTTTTCTGACAAAACAATCCAGAATGACCGTTTTGAATCCGACATAGAAATAAATGCATATTAACGAATACATATAAATTTGACTCTGAGAAAAAAATTAATGCTGATTCTCGGGCTCACCCTGGTGTGCCTTATGGGTGTCATGTACTTCATCGCCACGAGGATCATGATGGGAGGCTTTTCGGAAGTCGAGAACGCCGATACCACCAGGAATATCGAGCGGTTTCGCGACGCTATCGGCGATGAGGCCACGGAACTGGACAGGATCACGAATGACTGGGCCAGCTGGGATGACACCTACACTTTTATAGAAGACCGGAACGCGGAATTTGTCAGTTCCAATCTCGATACAGAAAGCAGCTGGATAAACAACAGATTGAATCTGATGATGCTTATCAATGCTACCGGCCGGATTGAATATGAGAACTCGTTCGATCTGGGGCAGGAAACATGGGCGCCGGTGCCGGAAAGCGTTACACAGCTCATCGATAAAAACAGCGATTCACTTCTGTCGCATCCCGATATTAAGTCCGGTACCAAAGGATTAGTTATACTTCCCGAGGGTCCGATGCTGATCTCCTCACAGCCGATCCTGACCAGCAACGGACAGGGTCCCAGCCGGGGCACACTCGTATGGGGACGCTATCTAAACGCGGAGGAGCTCAATCACATCTCGAAAGTGGTGCACCTGCCCGTGTCTGTCCAGACAGCAGGCGCCGCCACGATGTCCCCCGATTTTCAAACTGCAGAGGCGTCCCTGACCGGGGATTCTTCGACCTGCGTCTCCGCTCTGGGACAGGATACGATCGCTGGTTATTCCAGGCTGGATGACATCTTTGGCAACCCGGCTCTGTTATTGCGAATAGAAACACCGAGAGACGTTTTTAATCAGGGCCAATCAACGATGGTCTATTTTATTCTCGCGATTCTGGCCGCGGGACTGACTTTCGCCATGATTACCATTTTTCTGCTGGAGCGAACTGTCATTTCACGCATGGCGCGCATCAGCGCCAGCGCCATGGATATCGGGGAACGCGAAGACCATTCGGCCCGGATCCAGATTTCCGGAAATGACGAAGTCTCGAAACTGGCGGAGGTCATCAACAAGATGCTGGCCGGCCTCGAACGCGCTCAGGATGACCTGTTTCAGGCGAAGGGTGAACTCGATCAGCGTATCGTGGAAAGAACGGCGCAGTTGCAAGCCATGCAGACTCTGGCCGAGCAGGAACAGGATCGCCGCGGCGAACTCTCCACCCTTTACGGCCTTTCCAGGATTCTCGCGGAAACGGCGCCTGAGTCAGGGTTGATGCTGGACGTCATTACCAAGCAGACGGTTGAGACGATCAACACGACGTATGCCCAGGTCGCTCTCATGGACGATTCGGAACTTGTAATCAAAGCATTCAATCCGATCAGGCATATAAACCGTATAACACAATTAGGAAAGCAGTCACCGCTTAGCAGACTTCCTGTCTGCGCGCAGATCCTGAATCAAGGCGAACCGGTGGTTGTCGAGACGGAAGACGATTTTTCCCAACACGAGCGTGAATTCCTGCTGGCTGACGTGGCCCAGACGCTTTGCCTGGTCCCCCTGAAAACCAACGGGCGGGCGCTCGGCCTGCTGATCCTGGGTGAGCAGCGCCGCACCGAACGTGAAACATTCACTCCGGAGAAACTCAGCCTTGCCAAAAGCATCGCCGATCAGACTGTCAGTGCGCTGCGGCGCGCGGAATTGTTCACCGAGCTGGAATGCGCTTACCTGCAGGCCGTCACCGCCCTGGCCAACGCTGTTGATGCTAAAGACACGTATACGGCCGATCATGGTAAAAAGCTGGGGCGCATCGCGGTCGCCGTCGGGCGGGAGCTTGGCATGGAGCCACATGAGCTCGAAGATCTGCAACGTGGAGCGCTCCTGCATGATGTCGGCAAAATCGGTGTTCCCGACGCGATCCTGCAGAAACCTTTTCCGCTCACTGAATATGAATGGGAAAAAATCCGCTTGCATCCGGTCATCGGTGAGAAGATTCTCGGCGCCATCCCCCACCTCTCCAAGACGGCCAAAATCGTGCGCCATCATCACGAGCGTTTCGACGGGCAAGGTTACCCAGATGGAATCTCAGGCAAGCAAATCGTGCTGGGCGCCAGAATTCTGAATGTGGTTGATTCGTTTAGCGCCATCGTCGACGTGCGTATTTATAAGAAGATGCGCTCACGCAAAGAAGCGATTGATGAGCTGCGGAATTGCTCGGTAAAGCAGTTCGATCCCGAAGTGGTCGAAGCTTTTCTCAGGGTCTTGGAAAGCGGAACTATCGATGAATTTTTCGATGATGATTTCGCGAGGCGCGCGGTTTAACGCCAGCCTTTTCAACCTCCCCTGAAGAAGCTCCGCTTCGCCGCAGCCCTTGGGTTAAACTGCCACTCCGCACCAGTCGTGTGATTTTGCAATTGCACTACCTCCATACCGGCGCGTGAGGGAACACCAGTCACTTCAACCTCGTCGCCCTCGCTGAGCGCTGGAAAGCCGTCGCTCATTGCCGATAGGAAGCGTCCATCAACCTCGAAGGTGAGGGTGGTGGCCTTCTTCGGATCGTCCGTATAGCTCACCTGGCGGCCGGTCTTGGCGATGTATTGCACGTTGGCCACCACGCCCCGCAGGGTTTCATTTTTCACCATGGTCGCTCCTTTCATCGATTGAGAGCCTCGAAAAAATTGAGCAAGACACAGACCGTCAGACGTTCTCCACCATCTCCCAAACTCCACACGGGCAGGTGCCAGCGCAGAAGCCGCAGCCGATGCACTTCGCTTCGTCCACCACGTATTCCCAGTCGCCGTTCTTCTCGACGCGGGTAATGGCGTCGTAGTAACAGACGGCTTCGCACATGCCGCAGTCACGGCACATGCCGCATGACATGCAGCTGGCGGCTTCGGTCTCGATCCCCGGGGCTGGGCCGCCCAGGATTTCTTCCTCAGCGCGCAGGGTGATATCGGGGCGGCCGCCCTCGTAGTAGACGCTCTTGATCTTTTCGTAAGGGATGACCTGCTTCCACTCGGGGTTGATGTCAACCTCCATCAGCAGATTGTTGACCAACCCGGCGGTGATGCGGCCCTCGCCGATGGCGTTAGTGATCAGCCCCGGCCTGGTGGCGTCGCCGATGGCAAACACCTTGGGATCTGAAGTCTGGCCGCGGTCGCCCACAACCAGGTAGCCGCGCTCTATATCCATGCCGGCAGGCAGGAAGTCGAGCACCGGGCTCTCACCGATGGAAATAATTACCGCGTCGGCGTCCATGCTGGTGCCATCCTTGAAGTGAATCTTTTTCTTTTTGGCGTCGTAGCGCTCGGTTATCTTCGGCCAGGCAATCTTCGTGCCCTTGGCCTCGGCCAGCTCGCGTTCCTTGCCGAAGCTCGCCGGCGGCTGGATGTCAACGGCGGTCACGCTCTTCGCGCCCAGGTTCCAGGCCTGGCAGGCGATGTCCATGCCAACATTGCCGGCGCCGATGACGATGACCTTACTGCCCTCGAGATCGATCTCGGGCTCGCCGAAGTTGATCGCCTTTAAAAACTCGATACCGGGGATGACGTCTTCCCATCCAGGAAACTTGATAATGCGCGCCTCATGAGCGCCACTGGCGACAATGACGACCTCGTGATCCTTGTAGATCTGGTCGTAGAGCTTGCGGTTGACCTTGGTGCCCAGATGTACATTGACGCCGATCTCCTCAAAGCGCGAGAGTTCCTTGTGCAGGATTTCCTGAGGCAGACGCTCGCGTGGAATGGCCAGCTCCATCTTGCCGCCCAGCTTGCCGGCGGCTTCATACAGGTCGACGTCGTGGCCGCGGAGGCCCAGCTGCCAGGCGGCGGAAAGACCGCCGGGGCCGCCGCCGATGACTGCGACCTTCTTACCGGTGGAACCAGCCTTCTTGGGCGCGGGCACTTCGAGGCTCAAAGAGCCCAGCATCTTGATGTTCAAAGGCTTGTCGAGAAACACGCCGCGCGTACAGGCATCCATGCAGAGGTTCGGACAGACCTGGCCGCAGACGCTCGCCGGGAAGGGCGAGTACTCAAGCACCAGCGCCAGCGCCTCCTCGAGACGGCCGAGGCGTATCAGTTCGAGCCGCTTGTGCGAAGGGATGTCCGACGGGCAGGCATAGGCGCACGGCGGCAGGTACTTTTCATTGAACCAGACCGGCTTGTAACGCCGGTCCCCGCCAGTGGTGACATAAGGCAGGATCGTTCGCGGGTGTTCTATGTATTCACCGAAGATGCCGCCCTTGCCGACGCCGGGCTCCCAGATGGTCTCGCGGAATTCGACCGTCGACATGCGGGCGCCTTTGCGCTCGGTCTTCTCCGCGGGGGTCAGGGCGATCAGCTTTTGCCAGGCGCCGCGATCGGCGGTAAGTTCCTTGAGATGACCGGTGCGGTTGATGGCCTTCAGATACGGCTTGATATTCGTGGTCAGCCATTCCCAATCGGCGTCGGCGAGCTCGACCAGCTTGACGTCGTTCTCGCTGAAGCCGCGGATAGGACCGCGAAAATAAATCGTGCCACCGACCATGCCCACACAGGGGCGATAACCGAGGATATTATCGGGATTGCGCGGCTCGACGCCACAGACGACCGCTATGCCGCCAGCCTTGAACTCGGCAAAGGAATCGCCGACATCGCGCAAATACCAAGACTGCAGCGGGTCGAAACGCGGATTGAACTTGGTCATGGTGTCGCAGCGGGCGCCACCGCCGCCCTGTACGTAGAGCAGGCCCTGGGCGCCGGCGTTGTGGGCGCCGTTGGTGACGTCGCCAAGCACGGTGATCCTGGCGCCGCAGTTGATCCAGCCGGTGTCGTCGGAGGTGCTGCCCTTAACGACGATCTCGGTGCCCATCATGCCCATGCTGCCGACGCGCTGGCCGACGGGACCGTCGACTGTGATCTTTACCTTCTTGTTCTGTGGCCAGATGCGGCCACCGATACCGTGCTGGCCGTTGGCGTGGACCGTGATCGAGCGCTCGCCCTTCTTTATGGCAGCCTGAATCTGCTCTTCCAGTTCCCGGGAAGAGACGCGCTCACCTTTGACGTTGCCGTTGATGATCATCTGATAATCGCTATGTTATTTTTTCCTGGTGCTCTCGTTTGCGCCTGCTTAGCACACGTAGCTGATTTTCAGCCGCTCGGCGATCGATTCATCCGCCACGCCGAGGGCATCGGACATGCCGATGGGCAGCTCGGTGCTGCGGCCCAGCGGCGCGAATATCTTGCGCAGCTCTACATCGGCCGACTTGAAGACGTCGACGACGCGCTCGGCGACGACATCCGGGTCGAGCCGGCGGTACAGCTTCGGATCCTGCGTGGTGATGCCCCTTGGGCAGCGGCCGGTGTTACAGAGGTTGCAGCGGTTGTACTCGTCGCCGAAGCACCAGGCGGCCGCCTGCATGATGTGCTTGCCCATGTCCACTGCCGAGGCGCCCAGCATAATCATCGCGGCGGCGTTGGCCGCCAGGTTGCCGGTCTTGCCCATGCCGCCGGCGGCGATCAGCGGCAGCTCGTTCTGCTTCCCCTGCGCCACCAGGTCGAGGTAGCAATCGCGAATGTTCGAGGCGATCGGGTGCCCCATCTTGTCCATGGAAACGTTGTAGGCGGCGCCGGTGCCACCGTCCTCGCCGTCGATGCAGAGGGCGCCGGCGTACGGGTTCCGCGCCAGGTTGTTCAGCACCGCTATCGCCGTCTTGGTTCCTGAAATCTTGGGATAGACCGGCACGCGGAAGCCCCAGGCCATCGACATCGACTGGATCATCTTGGCCACGGCTTCCTCGATCGAATACTTGGTCTGATGCGTCGGGGGCGAAGCCAGATCGACGAACTCGGGCACGCCACGGATCTGGGCGATGAGCCTGAGCACCTTGTATGCCATCAGCAGGCCGCCGTCGCCAGGCTTGGCGCCCTGACCGTACTTGATCTCGATGGCGGCCGGATCCTCGGTCATCTCGGGAATGGCGTGAACAATCTCGTCCCAGCCGAAATAGCCGGACGCGATCTGCAGAATGAAATATTTGGCAAAGCGGCTCTTGAGCAGACGCGGCGGCATGCCTCCCTCGCCGGTGCACATGACCACGGGCATGCCCTCGACCTCGTTGAGGTAGGCGACGCCCATGGCGAGGCCCTCCCACATGTGCGGCGAGAGCGCGCCGACGCTCATCGAACCGATGCGAATCGGGTAGATCTCGCGCACCGGCGGGATGAAGCCATGTGCGGTATGGCCGCTCTCCGCCTGCCCACGCTCGCGGGTCTTGCCGACCACGAGGCGATCACCGCTCCTCTTGAGCGGCAGCGCTTCCGGCGGCAGGTTGCGGCCGAGCAATGTACGGATGCGAAACTCGTGCCGCCCCGCATCGAGAGCAGGGTCGGTGAGCATTGATATCCTCGTAAACTTGAGTTGGTCCACCGTCGATGGCGCCGGATCGTTACGACGGCCGCCGCGGCGGAAAGGCATGCCGCCCACGTTCTTGTAAGTAAGCAACTTGTTGCGCGGGTTATATTCCGGTTCGATGGCCTCGGTGGGGCAGACCAGCGTGCAGGTGCCACAACCAGTGCAGTAGCGGTCGATGTCCGTGACCTGGCGAACAACGTGCACGATCTCGCGCTCCGCCTTGGGATCGGGCGTACTGCCCTCGGAATAGACCCGCCTGTGTACATGCGGTTCCGGCTCGATGGCGTTCACCGGGCAAACCGCCGTGCAGCGCCCGCAACGGGTGCAACGGTCGTCACGCCAGCGAATTATATAAGGGAACTCCTTAAGCGAGAGCTCGTGATTTTGATCTAGTCTGTTAGCTGGTTCCATTGTTGCAGCTCCGTGGCGCCTGGTTTCACGATCGCCATGTCGTATTTCATTGGTGAAAAATCCTCAGTCTTGTCACGTTGGGGCACGGCCTCATCGAGGCCGCATTCCTCGCTCATCAGAGCATACTTGCCCGGCACGCCGCCGACGATTCCGGGCCGTAGCTTCTTGGCGTCCTGGACCATGAACACCGAGCCGTCCGGTGTGAAGCCGATGACACAATTGGGGCCGTCGATACAAAGCGGCCGCAACGAACGCCGTATCAGTCTCAGCGCCTCAGCGTCCTTGCGCGTATCGATTTCCTTCTCGGCCAGCGGTGTTATCACATCCTTGTAATACGTCAACGGATAGCCCAGCTGCCGCTGCGTGTAGTGCAGGATATGGGCGAAGACTTCGGAGTCGGAATTGTAGCCCATGTAACCGGGAAATCCACGGCTGGTCAAAAACTCCATGATCGGCACGAAGGCCGTGTTCTCGCCATTGGTCATGGTGCAATATCCCTGCAAAAAGAAGGGGTGGCAGGCATATAGATAGATATCGTAATTGGTGTTCTGACGCCCCTGGGCCAGGATGATCTTCGCCTCCAGCGAGCCGTCTCCCAGCCGGAAGAACTGGCCCAGCTCCAGCGGATCTCCCACTTCCTTCAGGGTGACCGTGTCAGGATAGAACGAGAAGGCAAAGATCGACTCGTCCGCCTCGCCCAGTTCACGCAGAGCCAGCCGGGTCTCGAGTAGCAGATCCTCCTTATTCGCCTGGGAACGATTCTTGAACCCGGCTGGATACTCGTAGGCCTTGGCGAAATAATGGTCGCGCCGGCCGGTCTCGGGCTCGGGCGCCTTGTCGTCGATATCCGGCTGCCAGAAATGGACCTCGCGAAAGCCTTCGCCGTTCATAAAGCCATCGAGCAGATCGAGACCGTCGTGTGAGCAGACTCCGGAAAGAATCGGATACTGCTTGAGGCTCTCGAAAACGCCACCGAGATCGCGCAGGACCAATCCCAGGCCGGAGCCGTCATGGCCCTCCTTCATGGTGTTGAGGGCGAGCACATTCTCCATAGGGGAGAAATATTCAGATGCTGTTATGGCGCTGAGTCGGCACATTATTTATACATTCTGCTAGGGTCTGTCTTGAACCGTGTCCTTTTCAGACGGCAAAGCCGCGCCGCCTCCAGAAAACGGCGCGACGAGTATTATACATTAAAGGCGCCGTTATTGGCTGTTTTGGGCTGCTCGCGGGCGCTGCAAATCCTCTGCCGATGCGGGCACTTGTACAATTGGAGTATAGACCTATGGACAAGCGGAATTTTTGTCCCTGGGGACAAAAATTCCGGTGATCTTTTGTACAGTCGTAAATCCGGGCTTCTATACAAAAGGCACGGTAAAGCCTAAAATCAACACAATCAAATACATTGTCAAAATCCGGAGAATGATGGAAATACTCGCGGCGGCATATTGATCCCAACGAAACAACGTGTTTTTCTGATCGGCGCGGCGTCGGTTGCCATTCCCTTTATCGTCTTTGTGGCTCATGCCATGCTGTTCAGAGGCTGGGTTGTCGACGACGCCGGCATCTCGTTTGCTTACGCCAGGAATCTGGCAGAAGGCCACGGCCTGGTTTCGCAACCGGGAGTGGCTCCAGTCGAGGGATATTCCAACTTCTCCTGGGTGATGCTGCTTTCTCCATTCTTCCTGCTCAGGTTTTTCGACCCCGGCGTCACCCCCAAACTGATCAGTTTCATTCTGGTCCTGCTATCTTTTGTGGTGCTGCGCCGCACGTTCAGGTTGATGACAAAAAACTACATCCTGATTACCGCTGGCGTGCTGCTGATGCTGGCGATCAACACCGCGTTTGTCGTCTGGACCACCTCGGGGCTTGAGAATCCGCTCCTGGTCCTGTTTTTATGCCTCTATTTTTACTGGATGGTCCGATACCACGATGACCGTTCCCAACGCCAGTACCTCTATCTCCTGGGCGCTATCACCGCGCTGGTAGCCATGACTCGTCCTGACGGACTGCTTTATCTCGTCGTTCTTCCGGCTTACTTGCTGATGGGCATAATTTTCTGGAGGTATCAATTCAAGCGGGCCGCGATCGACATAATGATTTATGCCGCGACCTTTGCCTGCTTTTTCGGCAGCTTTCTGCTATTCCGGGTGCTGTATTTCGGAGAGCTGTTACCAAACACCTACTACGCCAAGGGAGGCACGTTCTTCTCGGCTCCGAACGCCGCTCCCCTGCTGACTCAACTGGTAAAAAGATCCTGGGAACTTTTCAATGGCGTGGCGCCGGTAACAGGTGTTCTGATTATCCTGGCGCTGCTGGCCGCGACTGCCTATCTGGCGGTAAAAAACCTGCTCAGGGGAAGCCACCTGGTGCTATCCCTGCTCTTGATGTGTTCATTCGCGGTCTTCCTCATCCTGCCGGCCGACTGGATGGGAGAATACCGCTTCGCCACCGCCTTCTTTGTCTTCCTCTACAGTTATATTTTCATCATCGGCGAAGTGGTGCTGATACGGGTTCGCTGGAAGGGTTCGATCAAGGCGGTTCTGGCTGTAACTCTGGCTGTGTTGTTTGCCGGTTCGAGCGCGGTGTCCTTCGCTCAGCGAAGCCACCGGTTTGCCGAGCACCCCACCATTTCTTTCGGCGACGTCGCCGATAAATACGCCTTCATGTTTAACACTAACGCGGAGCGGCTTGATATCAAAAACGGCTCGATCATCCTGCCCGACCTCGGCGGCATGCTGTACTACTCCCAGCTCCGGGTTTACGATCTCGCCGGCCTCTGCGACAAAACTATTGCCAGAACTCTGTCATGGGATCAAAAAGCTTTTTACGATTATGTGTTTGAGACACTGAGGCCTTCCCTGATATTTAGCCATTCGGAATACACTGAACTGACAAAGTTCGACCTCGACAGCCGCTTCCGGCGCGATTACATCCCCGTGGTTCAGTACCGCGAGCCGGCGATAGGCCCAGAACTTTTCTCAGGTGTGTTTATCCGCAAGGAACTCGCCCAGGGCAAGCAGGATGTGCTCGGGGATTTCAGCGACGATGTAACCGCTGCGCTCAACAGCTAGCAGGCGCTCGGCGCTGCAACCGCGTGAGGCGAAGATTGGACTGGCTGCTACCGCCGTAGCAACCGCATGACCTTGAGCCCGAAGCTGAGCTTTTCCTGGTCTTCGCTGCGATGTACGTCCAGACCGGTCAGGTCGTTGATGCGTCCAAGGCGATAGCGGATCGTATGCCGGTGTGTGAAGAGCGCTTCGGCCGTGGCGGCGACGCTGCGGTTGTTGTGCAGGTAGGCTTCGAGCGTACCGACCAGGTCGGTGTTGTGCTGCTGGTCGTAGGCCTCGATGCGAGCGATTGTCTCCTCATAGAAGTTGCGAACCTCTTCCGGATCTTCCTCGATTGCGCCCAGAAGCAGTTTGTAGACGCCCATGTCGTCAAAGGTGGCAATGGCGCCGCTCTCCCCCAGCCGCTGGCTCACCTGCAGCGCCGACTGGGCTTCGCGGTAGGCGCGGCGCGTTTCCAGCGGATCAGTATGGAAACGGCCGATGCCGATCGAAATGGTCAGGTCTGGCAGCAGCCCGGCGCAACTCTGGCGGATGCGCACGGCTGTCGAACGGGCGATGGTCATCAGCTTGGCGTCGCCGTCCTTGAGCGGCGGCAGGAAGGCAATGACGTTGTCGCTCTTGGGTGTAAGCAAGGCGTTCTGGTGGTGCGAAAGTATTTCCTGCTTGACGACACTGAAGAAACGGTTCTTGATCTGCTGGACTTCGGGTTCCGTCAGCTTGCGGTCGCGAACATAATCGCCAAACGAATCGATGTCGGCGATCAGGCAAAGACAGCCACGGCTGAGATCGCCGCCGAGGAAGCTGGCCCGCTGCAGCATGGTGGGCCCGCCGTCGAACTCGTCGGCAAGGAGGTCGTCCACAAAGTCACCGCGCAGCCGGGTTTCGGCCTCCAGCCGCGTAAGTTCGCGCCCCATCTCAACCGCGGCGACAGTGGCGGCGCTCTCCAGCGCCACCAGGTCGAGTTCATTGAGTTCGGAGTCGGTTTCAAAAGTTGACACGTAGCCGAGAACGTCGTGGCTGGCGATGATGGGAACCGTGACCATGGCGGGAAAAACCGCTTTTTGTTTCAGAGGAATCCGGTTATAGCGATCGGCGCCCTTGGCGGCGTGAGCGCGCCCGTTGGCGCCGGCGGCTTTCCGAAGCTCCTCGAAATCCGCAATCAGTTTGGCATCCTGCTCATCCGGAACAGATTGGGACAGCACCTCGGAAAACTGATCTTCCAGCAGCACGGGGCGGCCGATCAGTCCGGCGGTGGTTTCGGCGATGGACTGCCAGCTGCCGCCATCGATGACGACCTCCAGCAGCCTCTGGTGGATATCCTGTGAACGGCGCAGGAGGGCGAGGTGCTCGCCGACGATGCGTTCGGAGATTTCCGCGATGATGTGGGTCCAGCGGACCTCAGGCGGAACCTCGACGATGGGAAAATCGTGTCGCCGGCCAAGCTCGAGTAGCTCGGGGCCCACCTCTTCAATGAAGCGGCCGGGTTTGACCATCAGCCCGGCGGCCCCCGCCTTGACGATCTTGCGGGTGAACTCAACCTGCGCCTTGGGAGTGGTTTCGACCGCGAAAAATGTGGAAAGGACCAGTTCGCCCCCGGTAAGCCAGTCGCCGATGTCGGGCACTTCGCCCACCGTGACCTGAGTGACCTCACGGTCGAGCCCTTTCTCGCCCGCCAGCACCCTGGCATCGGCCAGAATCGGCAATTTAAGAATTTCCGCTACGCGAAGTCCCACCGTTTTTCCTTTCCACCGCAGGTATCGAGCCGGTGATATATACCGCCGGATAAAGACGGATCCCGCTCACTAAGCCCCTGCATAAATACTAGGCGTTTTCAGCTACGAATATTTTATCCAATTGTACAATAATTAATCCATGATTATGTACATCTGGATAACCATATCAAGCTGAAATTGCCGGAAAAACGGGTGCCGCGTCGCTTCTAAGAGTCCTCGAAGGGGAAAACCATCTTGATGGTCCGGACCTGGACGATCGTGCAGTCAGTCTCGACCGGTTCGCAATCCGAGGATGCGCGGCTGGTGCACTTTGCCTGGGTCACCGGGATAAACTCGACTTCAGGAGCATTGAGGATATCGGAAACTCGGCCGCGATAAACGCCCGGCTTGATGTGGACATTACCTTCAATTTCGTACTCATCGGTGACAATTCTGGCCTTGACCGGCTGGGTCTTGGCTCTGGCGTCAATTGGCATTGTCTTCACCTCCTCCCCAAAGGTGCAGCAAGCTCACACTGCGTAAGTTAGCCCGTGTGGCGCATCTATCGGGCAAAGCTGAAAAATACTTTACCCGCCATCGGCGTCAGGATGAACTTGTATTGCATCACCGGCGGGGATATATTGTCCGCGTCCCCCTGCAAGCAAACTGACGGACAGGAAAGGCGTTCCCATGAGAATTCGCATCCCGGCAGCAATCACGTTACTCATAATTTTCGTCGTCCTGGTTTCAGCCTGTGGCGATTCCGGACAACAGACCACAACTCAGTCGCTAGGTGAAACAGGCCCTCCCGGTATTCCTGACCCCTGTACTCTTTTCATACAGAGCGATGCGGAGAGCGCCCTGGGCGGGCCGGTGCAGGCGCCGAATCGCAGCCTGGATGCTACCAGCAAGTCATGCTCTTACCTGACCAAGTCAAAACCGGAGCAGATCGCCAGCATCAATATCACCACACCTTGCTCGATGATAGATTTTGAGAACTTCGCCGATGACCCGGATGCCCAGCCGGTCGAAGGGATCGGGATGCATGCTTCCTGGGACAAGTCATCTCTGGTTGTGCACGCTTCATCCGGAGATACCTGCCTTAACATCAATCCCGGCAGCGGGCCTCCCGGAACCGCTACTGCCGATGACCAGGTGGCTCTGGAAAAGGCGAAGACAATCGCCCAGAAGGTGCTCGACGGGCTGCAGTCCGGCGGATCGGACAGCTCTGAGATGAGCATGTAACCGGAGTAACCCGGCCTGTGGCCGGCTCTAGATTAGCGACAGGATATGATTGGCGATACCGCCTACCAGTATCGCCAGCGCCACGGTGAAGGCCATGATCAGCAGCGACCGCTTCCAGCCCAACTCCCGGGCCAAGGCGGCGATCGTCGCCACGCAAGGTATGTAAATCGCCGTCACCAGCGCGAAAACGAACAGCTGCTGCTTGTTCATGATCAAAAGCAGGTTGTTCTGCGCGGCGGCATCGGTGCCCATGACAATCGCCATCGTTGCCAGCAGCTGTAAAGCCAGTTCCTTTCTCAGGATCGCCATCACCAGCACCAGCCCGGCAACCGCCGGCAACCCCATCCAGCCTTCGACGACCGGCGCAAAGATGCTGGAGAGGTCATATAGATAACCGGATTGAAACAGCATACCCAGCGCCACACTGCCTACCAGCAGGATCGGCACGGCCATGAATACGAAAGCCTTGAAACGGAACCAGGTCTTGCGGAAAACAGTGCGCAGATGAGGGCGGCGGAAGGGGAACATCTCCATCACCAGGCCGGTTGACTTCCCCGGCATAACCTTGTTGAGCGCCAGCCCCAGGATGATCCACAATAAACCGATGATCACATAGATGGACAATGCCCACTGCCAGCCGGCATAGAAACCGACAGCGCCGAAGATGACCGCG
>Ga0172371_10003783_pt1 | contig 23280 bp, 21 predicted proteins | sample Lak12m_FD_114543 | JGI IMG/M metagenome (GOLD analysis project Ga0172371, IMG submission 114543) | Freshwater microbial communities from Kabuno Bay, South-Kivu, Congo - kab_022012_12m | ecosystem: Environmental > Aquatic > Freshwater > Lake | place: Democratic Republic of the Congo: South-Kivu...
GCGATCGGGTGGCCAGAAAATATTCCATTCCCCCACTTGCTGAGTTAATCAAAAAATTAGCCGTCGACCTTAATTTGGGATGGTCCTATTCGCTTCCCTGATCCCCATTTTTTGAGATGATACGAGGAAAGGCTGTTTGACTGGTCTTTCCTCTTTTTGTTTCTTGACAATGTGTGAAAACAGGGTAATAATAGTGTGTAATAGAAATACACACTTTGGAGGTGTGATATGGATTTGCACAGAACCCAAATTCTTCTTGAGAAAACCCAACATCAAATACTAACAATAATCGCAGAAGAAGAAAACCGCAGTCTTTCCGAGGTTGTGCGGGAGATGATTGAACGCGAACTGCGTTACCGTCAGCGCCGTCAAATACTGCTTGCGGCACGTGAACTCCAGGCGGACTACAAAACTGATCCAAGCCTGACGGATTTTACAGCCCTGGATAGTGATGATTTTCTATTTGCGGATGACGAATTATGAAAAGGGGCGAAATCTGGCTTGTCAATCTTGACCCGACAATTGGATCAGAGATCAGGAAAACACGCCCCGCTGTGATTATTAGCAGTGACCTGGTTGGGATATTGCCGCTTAAAGTCGTGGTTCCTCTGACAGATTGGAAAGACCGTTATTCAACCGCGCTATGGATGGTGAGAATTGACCCGCAAGAAACAAATGGATTAAGCAAACCTTCCGCCGCAGACGCTTTGCAAATTCGTTCTGTTTCTGAACAAAGATTAATGAAGCGGCTGGGAGCATTAACACCAATTCAAGCTGCGCAAATTGTTCAGGCAGTGTTAAATGTCCTCCAGCGCTGATCTATCAACCACCTACGAAATCAGTCTCGAAAAACTGACATACGGCAGCGAAGCCATGGGACGCCTGCCCGACCCCCAAACAGGGACGCGTGGTCGCGTAGTCTTTGTGCCGTTTGGTTTGCCGGGTGAACTTGTACGCGTGCGTCTGACGCAGGAAAAACAAAATTTCGCACGCGGGGAATTACTTGAAGTGTTAAAGGCTTCACCGGACCGGATCGAACCGAAATGCAAACATTTTGGGACATGCGGCGGATGTCATTACCAGAACCTGCCGTATGAAAAGCAATTGAAGGCAAAGACGGAAATCCTGCGTGACCAATTGCAGCGCATTGGCAAAATCGAAAACCCGCCTGTCAAACCGATGGTCGCCTCGCCGCTTGAATGGAATTATCGCAATCACATGCAATTTCACCTTGCCGACGACGGCAAACTTGGTTTTATCAACTCAAATGGCAATTCAACGTTCCCTATCGAGGAGTGCCACCTGCCTGAAGCGGGCCTCAATAATTTCTGGCATGAGTTGCGGTTTGACCCCAATATGAATATCGAGCGCATTTCCCTGCGCTGCGGACAGGGCGATGAATTAATGCTCGTGCTTGAATCTGAAACGGATGAAACGCCTGAACTTGAAATCGAAGCCGACATTTCCGTCCTGCATGTTTACGAGGGCCATCCCATCGTCATTGCCGGACGGGATCATATATTCTTCAATATCTTAAATCGGGATTTCCGGGTCTCTGCCGTTTCTTTCTTTCAAGTCAATGTTAAGATGGCGGAAAAAATGGTCGAGTATTTGCTTGTCAAATTACCGGCCGCATCATCAGCGACATTATTGGATGTTTATTGCGGCGTTGGTTTGTTCAGTAAATTCTTTGCGTCAAGATATGCCAGGGTCATTGGCATTGAGTCCTCCCCCTCCGCCTGCGATGATTTTGGATTCAATCTCGATGAATTCGACAACGTGGAATTATACGAAGGCATAACCGAGGAAATTTTACCTGCCTTGGCGGGGCAGGTGGACAATTTATCTCATCTGATCGTCGATCCACCCCGCGCGGGAATCGAAAAACACGCCCTGGATGCGATCATCAAAATCAAACCGCAAATCATCGCTTATGTCTCGTGCGATCCGTCCACGCTGGCGCGCGACGCGGCGCGGCTTGTCCACGGGGGCTATCGTTTGGTGGAAGCGACTCCCTTTGATCTCTTTCCCCAAACCTATCACATCGAATCGATTTCAATTTTTGAACCCAAGTGACCATGTTCAAGCCGCTCGGCGATTCTGCTTTGCTCCTCCAACTCAGCGATCAAATCGCCCGAAGAGGTGGCGGAGAATGCGCTGAGGTTGGTCAAGGATGGGATCTTGTTTGGGGAGAACATCGTACGCGTGGATACGTTGTGCCTGCATGGAGACAACCCGCATGCAGCGGAGAATGCAAAGCTGTTACGTGGAATTTTAACAAAAAATGGAATTGAGGTTGTGGGGTTGAAGTAATAAATTGCAGGATATGGGCAATTTACCCTCTCGCCTCTTTTGCATTCAGACTTAAGATAACTGTAATATTTTTCGGGTAACATTATCTGAGTAATTTGTGTCTATTCAATACCGTAATTATTTATTTTACAGAGTGAGGTGATTTATGTTCCAATTTGAAGGTATGGACCGCCGCAAGGAAGAGGACCGCATCCGCGCGGAGGGACGGCTGCCCCCCGGCCAATCATTGACTCAAAAATTTCCCATCCTGCATTATGGGCCTGTACCGATGTTTAACCCTGCCACCTGGGATCTGCGCGTGTGGGGCGAGGTGGAAGAGGAAAAACGCTGGAGTTGGGCTGAGTTCAATCAATTGCCGCGGACAAGCATAAAAATGGATCTGCATTGCGTCACGCGCTGGAGCAAATTCGATACGGTGTGGGAGGGCATTTCCCTGAAAGCTCTGGTGGAAAACGACTTTATCAGAATCAAACCAACTGCCACGCATGTCATGCAGCATGCAGAATACGGCTTCACGGTCAATTTGCCGCTTTCTGTGGTTTTACAGGATAATTTCCTGTTGGCGACTCATTTTAACGGCGAACCGATCACGCCCGATCACGGTTATCCTCTGCGAGGCATGGTGGGCTTCATCCCCGGGCGAGAAGACCTTGAAACTCCCTATTTGTGGAAAGGCGCAAAATGGCTCAGGTCTTTGGAATTTATGGCCCACGATAAACACGGTTTCTGGGAACAGGCTGGCTATCATAACCGCGCAGATGTCTGGCGTGAGGAAAGATTTGGTTGAAAGCAACCCCCCGAGTTCTTCAAGAACTCGGGGGGTTGCTTCGGAAATCGATAACAGGTGTGAGGTCTCTTTTTAATACGAACCCGAAAAATATTTGTTCAACAGGTCGCTGATATCCACGTTGATGGTCTCGCGCATCACGGCAAAAAAATCGGCAGATGTGACATGTCCATAGGAGTAACGCCTCGTATATTCTTTAAGGAATTTGGAGAAATTACCATACCCCATGCGTACACGTAAATCATCGAGGAAGTGCGCGCCGTTGAGATAGACTGCGTTTGTGTAGGAGCGGAACGAGCTGTCGTCGTAGATGGTGTTGTCCACGTAGCCGCTCGGCTTGAAATAGTCCACGCGGAATTGCCACCACCAACTGATGTTGGCGGGATAATTATTTTCGTAAAAAATGCGTTCGCTGTAGATTGCCAGCGCTTCATCGAGCCAGGGCTCGAGCGCCTGGTCATTCCCAACCAAGCCGTACCACCATTGATGTGCGATTTCGTGTACGCCAATGGTGGCCAGGTTGTTGCGCGCGCCGCCAGTATATTGACCGTAAAAATCGGTCGCCAGGAAAACCAGCCCGTCATATTCCATGCCGTCGTGTATATCCGACTGAACAATGGCGAGGCTTTGGTGAGGATAGGAAGCATATTGCTCTGAAAAGGTGCCAACAGCCTTGGATGCCAACTGCAGGATGCCGTCCCCGCCGGCTTTGTATCCGTCGAAATAATAGGAGCGCACCGCCACATCCCCGACAGTTGCTTCCGAGACAAGAAACTCACTGCTGGCTGACAACGCAAACGTGCGAGCGCCGTACAGGCGGTAACGTGTCCACTCGCCATTTTGCTCCGCGCTTGCGCCGCTTGCGATGAGTACATTCGGATCTTTATTGATGTTTAATTCAATGTCTGTTGAGTCATAGACCAAATGCTCACCCCAGGGCATGGGATCATGCAGGATCCAGCCGTTTTGATAAGGCACGATAAAGGGATACCAGTCCACGAGGTTGATCTGGTTGAAGTCATAGCCAAAGACGCCGTCAGATGATTTATGAGGGATATTTAATTCGAAGTTAATGGTTAGCGTGGTATTGGAACCTGCCTGCAAAGGCTGGGACAGGCTCACGGTCATGCGTTGACCGTCAAGCGTGTATGTCGTTAAAGATGCGCCATCCTGTGCGATTGCATTCAGGACGAACGTATTGGCGTATCGGTTGGGTTGAACGGAAAACACGATCTCTGACAGCGCTGTGCCTGTGTTGTTGTAATAGCGGACCGTTTGGTCTGTTGAGATTGTCCTGCCTTCGAAGTCCAGGGTTGAATACAGGATGTAATTTGTGCGCGAAGAGGTTGGAGACGGCGCAGAGGTTGGGGGAATGGAGGCAATTGTCGGCGTGGGTGGCGGCGGGGTATCCGTCGGCGTAGGCGTGCTGGTGGATGTGACCGTTGCAGGAACTGTTTGTGTGAACGTCGGCAGCACGGTGTCGATTTGTCCGGATGGTTGGAAGGGCGTCGGCGTGGGCGAGGGATTGGGGTCCTGTGTGATGAGGATAAAGGACGGCGGGACAGCTGCATCGGGGGCGCCCTCCGAATATGAGGTTGGAGAGGCGCAGGAAGCCAGCAGGGTAAGCAGCAGGGTGCAATAAGCTCTACGTAAAAACATTTTACTTGTCATTGATATATGTTTTGAAAGTATTTGCGCACGAGGTCGGAATCGTCTGCGCTGGCGTGCTGGCTGAGCACGCGGAAGAAATCATTGGCAGTGACAATCCTGTCGCGATTCTGTGCCAGGTAATCCTGCAGGAAGGCGAAGAAGGCTTCATCTCCGATGCGGGCGCGCAGGTCTTCGAGGAAATGCGCGCCCCGGAAATATGCTGCATTGGTGTATGGACGGAAGCCCTGGCCTGCATAAATTGGAATGTCCACGAAACCTTGGGGATTATATATATCGATGCGATACATCCACCACCAGGATAATAAGTCGGGATGAACCTTTTCGTAATATATCCTTTCAGAATATGTAGCGAGACTTTCATCCAGCCAGGGTTGCAGCGCCTGGTCGTTGGCGACTTGTTCAAACCACCATTGGTGTGCAGTCTCATGAACAGCAACAGCGGTCAGCAGGCTGGCGAATGAATCCTGGTATAAGTCATAAGCGCTTTTTGGAAGATAATAAAATGCAGAGAATTCCATGCCATCATTAAAATCCCCCATTACTATTGCAAGGGATTTATGTGAATAGGGTCCATAAGATTGGCTGTAGACTTGAAGCGCTTCGGCGCTTGCCTGCAATGCGGCCTGTCCTCCCTTTTCATAAAAAGGGAAATAATAGCTTGAAATCGTCACATCCCCGACCTGCGCGGTTGAAACCTGGAACTCGCGGCTGGCGGCAAGCGCAAAGGAGCGTGCGGCGGTGATGCTGTAACGGGTGGAGTCCACCAGCTGTTCCGGGAATCCGCTTGCGGCGACGATGGGTGCGGTGGCGGGGTTTGTAAACTTGACGTTCACTTGATAGTCTGCGGCGTCATAAACAAGATGCTCGCCGTAATACCAGGGTTCGTGCAATATCCATTCGCCGTTGATGTACGGCACAACGAATGGATACCAGTTGGTGAGATTCATCTGCCGGGCGGTATATCCATAAATGCGCGGGCGCGAGACACCGGGGTCTTCCTGTTCTGCAAATGGAAGGGAAAGCGCATATTGCAAATCCACTCTGACGACACTTCCCGCAGGCAGGAGGGAGGCCAGGGCAATATCGAGTCTTTGACCGGAGATGGAGTAAGTTGTGGTCGGTGCTCCATCGATGGCGATGCCTGTCAGATTGAAACTATCCTGCCAGAGGTTGGGGACGAGGGCAACGACCAATGTATTTAGTTGCTTGCCTGTCAGATTGGGATAAAGTATGGTCTCATCCACGCTGACGGTATGTGCATCATAATCAATGGTTGTGTTCAAGGTGTATTGCGCGCGCGCCAGCGCAGGGACTGGGGTATTTGTCGGCGTGGGTATTATTGTCGGCGGGACGGCTGTTTCAGTGGAGGGACCTGGCAGGGTCGCTGTTTCAAGGGTTGCTACAGATGCGGGGCTTGCGCATGAAGAAAGCAGGAAAATAAAAAAGAAGAGGGCTTTTACCAGGTGAATGTTTTTGCTGTGCATGGGTTGTATTCTACCGCTTGTTGCAAAAATTGCTTATCCTTTTGATGGGAATAACGAGCAAATAACATAATTGTGGTTTGGTTATCTATGGGGGATCGGTAATATAAAAATTCCCGCCGGGCAATTCCAGCGGAAGGGGGAGCAATCATAAAAATATTATGTGGACTTCATTCGTTTCCACAGGAACGAGAGCAGGAAGAACACGGTGGCCGTCAGTACGATTGAAGAGCCTGAAACAATATTGAGATAATAGCTTAGGTACAACCCAATAACCGAGGACAGTGCGCCAATTAAAGCCGAGACCAGCATCATCGGCCACAAGCGGCGGGTGAGCAGATAAGCCGTCGCAGCAGGCGTAACCAGCATGGCGGCCGCGAGGCTGACCCCCACGGTCTGCAGCGAGACAACCACCGTCAGCGCCAAAAGCACCAGCATAAGATTCCGCAACAATTCAGCGGGCAGGCGCAGGGTCGCGGCCAGAACTGGGTCGAAGGAAATAACGAGGAATTGCTTGAAGAATATTCCCACCGTCAAAAGGATGGCAAAGCTTAATCCCGCGATCAGCCAAAGATCGGATGTGCTTACGCCAAGCACGTTTCCAAATAAGATGTGGGATAAGTCGACTGCGTAGGTTTGCATGGAACTGATCAGCGCCACACCCAGGGAAAGCGCCGCTGCGAATAATATGCCAATGGCAGTATCCTCTTTGACGGTTCCCTCGCGTGAGAAGAATCCGATGCTTAAAGCAATGACCACTGCGGCAACCCCCGCGCCAACCAGCAGGTCACCGTGAAATAGATAAGCGATGGCAATACCAGGCAGGATGGCATGCGCCATCGCGTCACCGAGGAATGCCATGCCGCGCAGCACGACATACGTTCCCATCACAGCACATAATATGCCGACAATGACGGAAGCGAGCAGTCCACGCTGCATGAATTGATACGCAAGAGGTTCGAGAAGCCAGCTCATTTCACCTCTGCATGATGAAGAATATGTTCTTCATCGGGAGGGCAGCACTCATCCACCAGCATCATGCCGTTTTCCATGACCAGGAGGGAATTGCCAAAGGCTTGCGTCAGGTTTTCCTTGACAAAAACCTTCTGCGGTGTGCCATAGGCGATCAGGCGATGATTCAACAAAAGGACGAGGTCGAAGCGCGAAGCGGCTAAATTGAGATCGTGCGTGGAAATAATCGTCGTCACGTGCTGGTTACGCAGGTGGTCGAGCAGGTTGAGCGTCACTTCCTGAGTGGTCACATCCACGCCGGTGAAGGGCTCATCCATCAACAAAATGTGAGGTTCCTGCGCAATGGCGCGCGCCAGAAAAGCGCGTTGTTGCTGCCCGCCGGAAAGTTGACCAATGGAATGATCTGCCAGATCCGCAATGCCCATTTGTTCAATACTTTTCCAGACGATCTGCTTATCTGCCTTGGTAGGACGGTTCAACCATCCTATTTTACCGAAGCGCCCCATCATGACCACATCGTTGACAGTGACAGGGAAACGCCAGTCCACATCCTCGCGTTGTGGGATGTAGGCCACGCAGTCCTTGTGCGCGCCGAGCAATTCACCGTGGATCAAAACGCGCCCGCTATGCAAGGGCAGGATACCGACCAGCGCTTTGAAGAGCGTGGATTTACCTGCCCCGTTCGGTCCGACCACAGCCACGCGTGCGCCGTGCGGAACCTGAAAACTCAGGTCGCGCATAACGATCTTTTCACCATAGCCAATACTGACTTTTTCAATTTCGAGACGATGAGGAGTATGTGTCATATCCTTATTAAGGGCGATCCGTAACAGGCCGTCCTTACCTTAACGCGTCCACAATGCGAGTTACATTGTGTTTCATCATGTCGATATATGTCGCAGCGGGGGCGCCATGGGTGAGTGACTCAAGATACAAATCGCTCACAACTTTCACGCCGGTCTCTTCGGCAATTTGATTTGCCAAATCCGCATTCTCCACCTCGCCCAGAAAGATTGCAGGTGCGCCAGACGCTTTGATCTCATCGATCACCGCCGCCAGGCCCTGCGCCGATGTCCCGGCTTCAGAGCTCAGGCTCGGGATGATCGTATCTACGATTTGGAATCCATAGCGTTCGGCAAAATATCCCATCGCTTCGTGATTGGTCAACAGCAAACGGCGTTTTACAGGGATGCTGCTCACCTGTTCCACGATCCACGCATCAAGGTCTTTGAGTTCGGCCATGTATGCATCTGCATTGGCTTTGTAAATCTCCGCTCCATCGGGATCGGCTTCGATCAATCCATCACGGATGTTTGCGACATAGGCGATGACGAGGTTCGGGTCCAGCCACATATGCGGATCGACTCCGTGCGCACTTCCCGCATCTTCTTTTGGACTTAGGCCAGCCGAGGCTTCAATGATCACTCTCTCCCCCCCGGCATTTTCCAATAACGGCTCGATGAAGTGTTCGTATTCCAAACCGTTGAGAATCAGCAAATCGCTTTCCGCGATCCTGGCTACATCTGAAGGCGCGGCTTGATAGGCATGCGGGTCCGCGCCAAAGGGGAGCAGCGAACTCATCTGGATGTGGTCGCCTGCGATGTTCTGGGTTATATCCGCCAGGAAGGTGGTGGAGGCGAGCACTCTCAGAGCGCCATCATTGCTTTTTTGGACCGACTTGCAGCCAGTTAAGAAAAGAGTCGAAAGAGTCGCCAGGATAATAATGGAATTGAAAATCTTTTTCATTTGTAATCCATTTTTTGTCCCTCACCGTCCGGTGAAGGATGAGTTGAATTTACATTCGTCCGCAGGTTTGCTCTGCTGAACGAGATGTATAAGGAAATTAATTTTTGCGGCAGTTCGCGCACAGCCCGAAGAGTTGCAGCCAGTGTTCGCTGATCTGATAGCCTGTCTTTTTGGCGATGGATTTTGTCAGCACCTCCAGGTCGTCGCCTTCGAAGAAAGCCGCCTGCCCGCAGTTTTGACAGAGCAGGAGATGCTGATGTCCCTGACCCGTTGAGATGAAGGCCTGACAACCCATGGGCTGATGCACGCGTTGAATGAGATGCAATTCCTCAAGTTTCTCCAGCGTGCGATAAACGGTGACCAGCCCGAGGGCGCGGTATTTTTTGCGCGCCATGTCATACACTTCAAGCGGGGTAAGCGCGCGCGTGGATTTCTCCACCGTCTCCACTACGGCGCGGCGTGCGGCTGTGATGCGGTAACCATTTTCCTGTAATTGGGTAAGCCAGAGTTCAGCAGGCATAAGCGCTCTTTTCGATATTGAAAATCATTATCAATAAGTATAGGGGAGAAAAAATGGAAAGTCAAGGGGCAGATCCCCAAACCCACTTTGGGTTGAAGCCCTTGCTCTTGAACTCTGCGATCTCGCCTGATTCAACGTTGATCACCTGCAAGCGTGATTCAAATGGAAATGCGTCCAGCAGGTACAAATCGTAAAGCAGATATTTCCCATCCGGTGACCAGTTCAAACTGCTGTGTAATACATCGGGTGTGTTTGTGACCGCATGCGCATTGCCTCCATCGGCGTTCATGATCCAGATCTGGTCGCCGCGCGGAATCGCAAGGTCACGCCGCACGACAGCGATGAATTCACCGTTTGGCGACCAGGCCGCGAGGATGTTTTCCACGCTGTCATTTGGATCCAGATTTACCAGGGTTTCCGATTCAAGATCATATAAAAACAATTGTGTCACAAATTGATCGTGCTTGATAACAACGTCTCGAAGCAATATGGATGTGCCATCCGGGGACCACAACGCCGCGGCCCCAAGAATATTTTTTATCACACGGCTTTCCCCATCTTTAAGATGATATAACCTGATGCCTTCAGGCGTGGCATAACTCAACCATTCGCCATTGGGTGACCAGCGCGGGTTTCCGCCGGGCAATTGCGACTCTTGAAATACAGGCTGTTCCTCACCCGTGGTGAGATTGATCCACCACAAAGTAGCAAAGCCGCTTGCATTGTTGTTCAAACTCAAATGTTCGTAGATTATGCGGCTTCCATCCGGCGACCAGACCATGTCAGAGCAAATTGCATCCGTGCAGTTCGATATTCTTTTATCGTCCAGGCTGGCAAGCTCAAGCAGCCAGAGCTCATTTTCAAGGTCATCCGTTTGCACGACAAACACCACGCGGGTTTGGTCGGGCGAAACTGCATAGTCAACGACGCTGTGAGTTGGCTGCGTGATCGCGCGTGAGGTATTCCTTTCATAGCCTGTGATGAACAATTGTTTGACGCCGTTCCCGTCCTCAGCCAAAAACAGTACCTGCGCCTCATTAATGGACCTTTGAGCTGGTGCGGCAAAATTGACATTACCCTGTGCACGGGCATATGCGCCCCACGTCAACCCAAAGCCGAGCGCCAGCACGATCACCGCGCTGACAATCGGCATGATGGGCGCGAGTTGATCCAGAAAACCGATGCGGTTAAACAGGCGGCGGCTGTTCACCATCAACAAACCGATGACAATTAACACAACCGCGAGTCCGAGGCTGAATGAAATGATCAATGCCAGCCCAAGCAAGATACGATTGATGGCAACGGCAACCAGGAGAATCGCAATCGCATCCGGGCAGGGGACGAGGCCGCCGCTGATGCCGAGGGCGATGAGCGAACGCCAGGTAATCGCTTGCGGGATATCATGGGAATGTATCTTCCCATCGCCGTGCTGGTGGGAATTCTGAGGCAGTTTTTGTATTTTGATCCCGCCTGTTGGCTTTTTAACGCTTGAAGGGGAAGGCGTCAGCGAGATCCTGCGCGGCTGATTTTCCTGTGCGAGTTTCATTGATTTACGCCAATACAGGAGTCTCTGCCACAATAAATAAAACCCCAGACTGACGATCAAAACCCCCGAAAGAATTTCGAGCACGGGAATGATCGTTGTCGGAAGAATATACTGCGAGGCCGCCAGCGTGATGATGCCGAGTAGAAAGACCGAACCGGTATGCGTCAATGTGACAATCGTGCCGAGGGCAATTGCATGCCATGTGGTGCCGCGTGAACCGACGAGATATGCCGCGACAACGGTTTTGCCGTGTCCCGGGGTCAGTGCGTGGAGCGCGCCCAATGCAAGCGCGATAACAAGCGCGAAGATGTAAAACGAAATGGAAAATTCATCCCGGCGGACAAGGTCAAGCAGAATTTCCTGGGGAGTTTTTTCAGCCAGCTGAGGGACAACCTGCTCGGCGGTTTCAGTGACGATATCCTTTTCCTGGCCAAACGGCAGGGAGGGTGTGCCGCTGTCCCATGTTGTCAGCAGTTTCGTTTGATCTGAAATGAGATTGCGGTCTTGAATAATGTCAATTGAAATGATGTGGCTTTTCTGGCTGGGAAAGAGAAAAGCAGAGTTTTCTGCGGCGGTGAGATAAAACCAGTTAATGGATTTTGTCTGTTCCATCCCGTTTTCAAGCCTCAACTGCCGGGCGTTTTTTGCATCCTGCTGCCACATTGCAGATAAGTTGATGGTGATATATTCCTCGCCCGCCTGAAAACTGCGCAAGTCAGCGGGCAGTTGCACGGAATCTATCAGCAGAGACAAAGGCTTATCGTCGAGTGTGGCAGTGAACAGGGCCGCGCGAGCGCTGCCCCACGCCTCCCCTTCGGATGGGCTGAGAGTCCCATCCTGGTCTGCGTCTATTTCATGCCATAAAAAATTTGTCAGCAGCGGACCGGGTTTGACGATCCATTTAATTTTCAATCCAGTTTGTGAGATTGTGACGTTAATGGTGTGTGCGTAAATGTCGGCGGGATGCGCCCACACGATGGATGTGCTGGTGAAAAAGAAAATACAGGCGAGGATTGGGATGATGAAAAGTTTTTTTCTCATAAATTTGAAAACAGCGTGGATGAAGCCTTGACTATATCCACGCTGAGTTTAAAGTTGATGCTTATAGCGGCTGAGAATATAAGATATATTATTCCCTACTGCGGCGCGCCGTCGATCGGATAACCTCTGGCATACCATTCTTTTAACCCGCCAGCCATGCTGGTTGCCTGATATCCTGCCGAAAGCAGCATGTCGCGTCCCTGCTGACTGCGGTTGCCTGAACGGCAGACGACCAATATTTCCTGGTCTATTGGCACTTCATTGATGCGCGCCTGCAATTGATCCAATGGGATGAGCGTGGCGTTTGGCGCGTGATATTCGTCCCATTCCTCCTGCGCGCGTACGTCCAAAACAAAGACGCCGTCCTGGTACATTTTATACGCTTCATCCACGCTGACTTCGCGCGCCAGAGCGCTGGTATTTGTTCCCGCACCGGACGATGCAATCAAATAGATCACAAAAGCCACAAACAAAACCAGCGCAAATTGCACCGCAGGACGGCGCAATACAGCGAAAAAATGTCTGCCAGTATTGCGGCTGCTTCTTTTGATGTTTTTTCTTCGAGACATGCTTCCTCACTGATTATTTGATGATTATGTTTTCTAGACGATGAACTTCAACTTACGCTCCAACCGCACCAGGCGATGGTCGATTTCACTCAACCAATGTTTGCGGATGTATGCAGGCAGGTCTGCCTTTTCTATTTCCCTGCGCGCCGATTTCGCCCATTTTATGGATGTCTTTACATCGCGTAATTTATGTTCATAATATTTAGCCAGTTCAATATGAGCGTAGACATGACCCTTCTGCGAAGCCGCCTCCCACAAACCCAGGGCATGATCCATATCCCCGCGCTTCTTTTGCAGGATGGACAAACGCTTCACCGCCACGCCGAAATCTGCTTCTGCCAATCCAAGCTCAAGTCCACACTCAAACAGATGGGCTGCCTCATCCCAATGGCCGAGGTCTTCGAATAACTTCCCGAGCGCAATGAAATCGAGTCCATGCCGCACGCTGCCATTATACGGGTCTGCCAGCAGTTCACTGACGTGACCCAGCAAAGCCGCCATTGCCACCACATCCATGGCGTTGTGGTAGAACACGCCGCCCAGCGGACTCGCATCCCCTGTGCGCAGGTAATCAAAATACAACCAGGGAATTTCATAACCCGGCACTTCCTCTGATGTGCGCGTAAACCCGAGCACATGCTCCTCGAGATATTTCAAGGCCCGGGAGGGGAGTCGATCCCGCCACAAACGCCTTGCCAGGGGAAGCAGGTCAATATGCGCGTAATTCTTGAATGGGACGGGGATTCTGTGTAATGAGTAACGGGTGACGAGCAGCGGCGCGTCGAATGACTTTCCATTGAATGTGACCAGCCCTTCGCACGGCGCAAGGAAGTCGATCAAGGCTTCGAGCATGGCTGGTTCTTCGGATGGGTCGCGCAGGAAGAATTGTTGCAGGACGAATTTGTCATCCACAAAGCGCGCTGCCCCAACCAGAAAAGCATACGTGCCTGTCCCCCCGGACATGCCGGATGTTTCGGTATCCAGAAATGCGAATTTACTGATCGGCAATTCTGCAATGCGCGCGTCATTTGCCCATTGCGAGATTATGGAAAGAGGAAATTTGGAATAGGGGGAGATTACCCCATGCAGGTACTCTTCGCCAAAGACCTGCTCGGAGACGAAGGCTTCGCCGTGAGGGGTGGAGAGAAATGTCCCAGTTACAACAGAGTCAATTGTGTGGCTGCCAGGCTTGGGCGAGAGGAAATGTGAAGTCCCTGCTTTAACGCCGAGTGATTTAAGTTTATCCGCAAGCGAACTCATGAAGTCTATTTTATCCCCAATCGTTCAATAATTTTTGTCTTTATCAAGAACTCAGCAAGGCAAATGGCAGGATGATAAACAAATAGCTCACGAGATTGGCGATCAGGCTGACGATCCAGTTTTGACGCGCCGCGCCGCGCTTCATCAACATCAATACGCTGCCCTCAATCAACACGGAAAGCACAAAGGCAGCCACCAGCCAAATAAACGAACCACCGAACAATCCCAGCGCGATCAGCACACCGCCGAAGATCGTGGAAGTCACATTCATCAGCAAAGACGCCCACAGGCTTCGACCAAATTTGTCCCACTTAAGTAAAAGCATCACCAGCGACTCAAGGACTGAAATGATCAATGTCAGGACGGTCAAAGCGCCGAGGCTGAACACAGCGATCAACAACCACGGCGCGGCTACATCGTGTGGAACTGAATAAAACATAGTTCCTCCTTGTTTTTTTAAACAGACACCCTGTTTTTAATACCCTGGTTTGAAGACAATAAAGTTGTCAAAGCGGATTTCGGTTTCACCGGTCTCCGAGTCTACGCGCAGGCCAACATCCCCACCCGTGAGGGATGAATCAACAGCATTGATAAGAGATTGGCCATTGACGTAAAGAGTCAGTGTATCGCCGACACAGTCGGCTCGAATGCGATTGACTTGATCCCCGGTTCGAATGACATCGGACCTGTTCTTCGGAGGGTCGGTGATGATCAGGCTTTTTTCATCGTGATCTATTTTGTAGATAACGCCCAGGCCATCTATGGCAATCGCAAAAAAGTAGTAATTGTGTGTGCCGTCACTATTTTTAATGTAATGACAAAGCAGTCCATATTCATCGTATTTTGAGCCGGAGGTTTTCCTGGCATCCACTTCCACCTGCACATCGCCGGGAAAATCCTTATAAGGATTGGCCTCGGCGGAAGTAGCCGCTTTGAGGATCACGAAGAGATAGGCATCTTCAAAATAATATGTGTTGAAATCATCACGCACGCGAATATCGTCCCAACCGCTGCCTGGATTTGAGAAGTCATCTTGAAATTGAACCAGATCTGGAGGAAAGGCGGGAAAAGCAGTATTACCAGTTTCAGGGGTCAATGCCAGCGGAATGGACGGAGGAGTCAACGAAGACGCTGCAGGCGGGGTGAATGGCGCGGGTGAAGGGCGATAACTCCAAATAAACCAGCCGCCAATAACCACAATGACACAACATGCGGCTAAAATCCCACCAATCAACAAACCGCCGACCCACTTTTTTCCCGGGGATTGCTCCTGGTTTTGAGAGGATTGAACATTTTGTGGCGCGATCGGAGGCGCAAATGCAGCATTTATTCCGCCGTATTCCCGAGGCGTATCCTCCACCCATCCCTGACCATCATAGCGATACCATTTGCCGGTCTTAACACCCATTTGCCAGAGTACACCCGCAGAGTCAGTTACAACCATTTCGTTAACGCGGGCTTCGAATTCTTCCGCTGTCACACGGCCCTGTTCGAGTTGATCTTTCAGACGGACATAAGCTTGTCGGGTTTGTTTGAAATCCATGAGAGTTCCTTTTAGATTACTCGTTGATCACAATTGTGATTTCAAAATCCGGAGGCGCGTACGGGATTGGGGCGGCATCCGCCTCCCACGGCTGGCGGTAGACAAGTCGCAGAGTCGTTGTGCCATTGTTCACAGCCTGGAAACATAGCAACTGAGTGCCACCGCTTCCCGGAGGAAGATTCTCGCCATAGCTGTAATCCGTTCCCATATCGGTCAACTTCTCAGATTCGATCCTATCCACCAGCCATTCATAGCCGGTGGACGAATTTTGATCCAGTTCAATGCGCAGGAAATCTCCCTTGTTTAAACGGATGGTTTGTCCGTTAGCGTCTTCATTAATGGATTGACTCGGCTGGCAAAAAGGCGCATCAGGGGCAGTGGTTGGAGGGACTGGAATCTGTGTAGGCACGATCAGATTACAAGCCAGTGCAATGAATAAAAGAATACAGAAAAGTATTTTTTTCATAGCCGCTTAACTCTTATAGTTTTTCCGGTGGGGGTGGCATGCGAACACGAGTGGGTTTCCCGGCGGGGATTTTCCCGTTCCTGGAAAAGAAGCGGAATGGGTCTTGCAATAAGCGTTTTACCAAATTGAGGATGTTGGCAGGAGAAAGACTGACCATTTCAGCAGTTTCACCGTTGACAAAAAAGAGCAGCCCCATTCCGGAGGCGCCTTGGAAAATCCAGTTGCGCATACTGCCAAGGCCGCCTTCACCCTCGTTCAGCAGAACGCTGGTTTTGAGCATGAGGAAGGCATTCAGGTCTCTGAACTCATGGATCAGGCGCCGGGTCACACCCGCAGCCTGTACTCCACCGGCCTCGCTAGTCACAACCAAGCCCTGCCCTGCCAGCCGCTGGATGGACGCTTTCAGCTCATGCATGGAGGGTTCTTTCAATTCCAATGCCTGGCAATACCAGGCAGCCAGGTTTTGAAGCAGGTTGTAAGGACGGTTAAGTGTTTGCACAAGATCGTTCAGTGAAACAATGGAGGGCTGTTCCTGCTCTCGTCCCAAATCCACCATTGCCAAGAGCAGCCAGGCGTCCAATATCGGCAACGATAATCCTACAGGTTGGAAATCCACAGCTTCCTGCAGGAGTTGCTCCTGCAGTGCTAGGAGCTGGGCCTGGCGGGGAATGGGAGACTGCAAGTGCAGACCCTCCCCGCTGTTCAGCAAAGAGACTTGTGGGCGGCCGCTGGCGGGATCAGGATAGCACAGGCTGCCTTCGATGATGAAATCAGGTAGGACAAACGCAATCCCATTCACCGCCTGGGGATCTGCCAAGACTTGCAGGAACGGTAGAGCCTGTGATGTAAAGCTGCCTTCAGTATTCACCCAGAAAGGCGGGAGCGGGGCCGGGGATTCATCTCTCCGGCTAAATATCAGCGGGGTTAGTGCCCCGCGCGGGATGCCACATTGCTGGCTGAGGGCGATCAATTGGGAGAAGGAAAGCCAAGTGTCCATAGACCTGTTCCTGAGTTGCCTGTGTTAATGTCAAACGCCTGTGAGTAGATTTGGATCTATATTGTTTTTAATTTCTTCGACAGCAGTTTCAACTTGTCCTTCCACAAATTCCTCGACCTGCTCTTTACCGTATTCCAATAGCTTTTTCTCAGCTTCCTGGTATATGATCAGGCCGGTTTTTCCCGTTTTCCTAAGAATGAATTTTTTGATCGGGCGTTTGATCTGATTCGCAATGCGATTCACAAATTTGGGAATGTACGGCGTGACCTTCTCTTCTATCTTCTCTTTGATCTTGTCTTTGTATTCGTCCTTGATTTTATCGTCTCCCAATTCCTCCGCCTTTCCAACCACATCGTCCGAGGCGATAACATCATCTGCTGTTGTGGCGACTTCCTTGGCTGTCTCATAAGCCGCTGCAATCGCCTTGCCTGCCGGGCCGGTTAGACGGGCACAAACAGCAACCCCAACGTCGGCAGCTGTCTCGACCGTTTGAGCAACATAAGTGGCATACTCCAAATTTTTGTCCCAATTCACATACTTTTGGGCTCGCTTTTGGTACATTTCAATATTCGCTTTGATTTCAGCAATGCGCCCGGCATCCAACTTTTGCATCTGTTGTTGAAATGCTTGATCACGTTGTGCCTGCGACTCTTTTAGTTCGCTTTGAATCCGGGCATTTTTATCTGCGCTTCTTTCCCTTTCCCGTTGGCGCATCCCATCCCAGTCGCTCTTAAAACGATTCGAATCTTCGGGCGTTTGCCAACCCATGGAGCGATCATAGACGTATCCCTGGGCGCGCATTTGTTCGTTATCATTGAATGTTTTTTGGTCCACCCAGCCCAGTTCATCGTCCTGCACCAGTCCCTTTTCATTGACCGCGCCGTGCTGGCCCTCGAACTTTCCTGTTTGCGAGTTCCAGCGCCAGCCCTTTTGCAGCCACTTTTGCTGATAATCGTACATGGATTTCGACACCCAACCCTGGCCGGTCGGTGACAAAATCTTGCCATCTGGTCCCACTTGTCCGGGAGGAAGGCCTCCCGTCGGTGGACGGGGAGTCGTGGGCAAAACTGTCCGGCCCCCCCCCAACATTGAGAGTACCCAGGCCACTAATCCGCCTGCTATTGCGCCGGTGATGGGTAGAGCAGGCGTGCTCAGAATGGACTGCAATATTCTTAGAGTTTCCTGGTCAATCGCGATAGGCCCTGGAACTGGATCTGGGTCTGGATATGGGTATGGTTCTGGGTTAGGGTCAATATATGGACCAGGATTGGGTGGATTTGGAAATTCGGGAATTGGCGTATCGATAATTTGAGTACCGTATAGTTCCTGACACATGAATTCAGCATCATCGAGGTCGTGCCCCGTGTGGATATCATAGACTTCAGTTGTAGTACCATCACTCAAGACGAAAACATAACGGTATGAGCCTACGCACGTATCTCGATACGATTCATAAGTAAATGGTTCATAAACCTCAATCCTGCTTTCAATACAAGCAATATTTTCCTCACCAGATTCTTCTTGCAACGTCTGACAAGCTTTTATAAATTCTTGACCTTGAGCAGAAGAATCATATTCCGATTCGTACCATTGAGTGACACAATCACAAAGATCTTGCTGGAATAATTCCTGCTTTGAATTGCCAGAAGAATGAAAAGTATTTTGTTGACAAGCAGGCAGGCTATCCAATGAAACCATATTGGTTTGAAGAGAAATAGAATTGTACAGATGGTCACTCAGCCTATCGTAACGGGCTAACGATGGACCGGCTTGTTCATCTGAATTTAGAATCGGGGGAAAAAAAGCAGCCAGAGTAAAAACTGTGGCAATTAAAGGGATCGATATTTTCATCGGAATTATGCGACGGTGCGCCGTCCTCGATTGATAACAAAGCCTATCCCCAGCGCAATCACAAAACTTAGGCACATCTGCCCGCCCGACATAGCAAGCGTGACCAGCCAGGCCGAATCCTGTGTTTGGGCAAACGCCGGCAGTAGAGCGGCATTGACTAATCCACACAGCCAGCCAACGACAGTCGCCGCCAGCATAGCCAGAACGCGCTTCAAGAGTGAGCCCAGGCAACCGGGTTTTTGCGAAGTTGGGGCAGGTGTTCTGGATGGAGATGCTGCGGAAATTGTCTCAGGGGGAGCGGAGGGTAAAACAGAAGGGAAAACGGGGGCATGCAAAGAATACCCGCAGTTGCCGCAGGTTCGCGCCTGCGGCGGATTGGATTTCCCACAATTTGGACAATTCATTCTGACATCCCCCGCTCCAAAACTTTCACTCGACTGCCACGCCCGCCCGGGATAAGCATAGTCTCTGTTCCTTGTTGTTTGTAACAGTGTACAACAATATAAAATGTAAGTCAACGAACGCTGATTTCAAATCTCCTACAACAAAAGCAACCTGTTTACGGGTTGACCCGGCTGGTAGTCAGACTGATTTCAAGAGTGGGAATTCCGCTGACCATATTTATTTTCCTGATTTGGCCAGAGACATGGATGTATTGATTCGCCTGAAAATCCCCTTTAGTTGCTTCGGGAGATTCAATGCCCAACCCACAGCCATCGTCGGTCATGGCGTTTATTACAATATAAGCTCCTGTAACCGGGGCGAATGGAAAGGACTGGATAAACTCAATCCTCGTCCGCCAGTTGATAACCCATTTCCCGGCCAGCGATGACGTATATGCCGCCAGGTCACCGGGCTCCAGTCCCTGAATGGAGGCCACGATCTTCGCACAATCAGGCGCCAGCATGGCCGGATTACCTGGCGCCTGAGTAAGCATCTCAGATGCGGCAGTCGCCGTGGCTGGTCCATAAAGAGCGTATGCTGTGGCGGTACCGCTTACGAGAGATTGGTTAGTGTTATAAAGATACAAACCACCGAGGCTGGCAAGAATACAACAAGCAAGGACTGCGCATAAAATTGCGAAGGCCCCCCAAAAGCCTGACTTATTCCTTGTTCCAACACCGCGATTTTCAAATTTCTCATCTGAATGCAACAGCCGCTTGTTGATGGATGACACTCCCAGCGGCACCAGCGTCAGCAAACCGCCAATACATATCATGCCCAAGGATAGCGCGCCCACAATTAGCCCAGCATACATACCCGATTCAGCTTGTGGGTTACTGCCTAAGAGCTGATAACCTACAATCGCGGATAAGGATGATTGCGCTAACGTCATCACGCCGGCCAAGACCAGAAGTCCTCCGGGTCCTGCGCAGAGCAATACCGATGCCAACCATAGAACGATCCCTAGCAAGCGTTTCATTTTTTCCTCCCGACATCTACGTGTTTTGAGTATTCAACTTCAGTGGGCTACATCTGGCTTTTATTATATGTTTTTAGACCCATTTGTAACCGTGTCATCTGTCATAAAAAGCAGGACAAGCCGCAAAGCCTGCCCTCTTTAGCCTCTGCGATCCAGCACGTTGTTCAAGTACACGTCAAATTCGCACTTCCCCGTCCGCCAGAGCCGGTTGTTGCTCTAATTGAAAAGGGGTCACTGCTTTTGATGCAAACAGACTGGCTATCGATCTCTTGATCTTGACGACAGTCGGCAATTACAGCCGGGGAGGAATCAACCAGGCGGATAGAGTGGATTAACCGGCCGCCGCATTTTCCGGATGACAATGACAATCACGACTACCACAACAATGCCCAAGATCAGGCAAAGGCATACGGTGGCCAAACCCATCAGAAACAGGGTGGTGGGTGAAGGCGTATCAGGTCCGGCAGCCGGCTGGGGTTGGACGGTTGCCGCCGGTTGCGGGGACTGCCACCAGGCATTGATGTCGCCAGCGCTGAACGGAATTGGATCTCCAATCGCATAGCCCGTCAGGACGATGACGGCCATCCCGGCCGGTACGTCCACCTCGGACCCAGTGACGGGTTCGCGCACGTGGGCCGTATCAGCCAGCACGAGCAGAGCGGTCGCGCCGTTTAAGCCGATATCGATCACAAATTCGGTATTGTCGGTCACGCTGATTTCAGCCGAAGGCGTGACGATGACCGGCAGGAGCATGCTGGCCAATGTGACCGTGGCGGTCTGCGCAGCCCCGTTGCGGAGGACTTCCATTTCCACCCGGTCTCCGCCCGAATACCCGCTGATCAACACCGCCAGAGGGTTCTGGGAGTTGACCGGAATGCCGGATACGGACGTGACCAGATCACCTACGAGCAAGCCGGCCTGCTCGGCCGGTGAACCGGTCTGAACCATCTTGACGGCGGCTCCATCCACGGTATCCTGCACCTGCACCCCAAGGTAGGATTGCGTTTGGGAGTCCTGCTGCATCGCTGGCGGAGCAAGTGAGACTGAGGCCAGCTCCATTCCAAAGTCCGGCGGTGGAACGTAAATGAAGTCGCCGCCGCCATTGATCGTGCCGCGAACGCTGGAATGCTCCGAGGAGGCGAAAGCCTGCTGGGGGAACCACATGGATGTAGGAAGCACCGAAATGGTCGTATAAGCCGAACAAGAGCCGTCGCCGCAACGGGTGCTGACCTTCATGTACTGCCGCTGCTGAAGCCATCTGGGAATGGTGTAATACTGGTATCCGCCGCTGCCCGTGATTGCATCCAATGCACCTTCGCCGTTGGCAGCCACGAACGCCTGAACCGCCGGACTGGCCCACAGCAGGTTGGCGTTCTGCAGGAGTCCAAACTCGTTGTTCATCTGAAGATTGGATTGCATGTCCGCAGACAGCGGCCTTTTCACGCCCTGGTTATCAATGACGTAGAAGTTGCCCTGATCATCGCGTGCAATGATGGCATCGTCCTGATCGAGGATTTCCGTAATGGAGGCATCCAAATCCGGCCAGGCCTTGACGACCTCCGAGGAAGGTCCGTTGATCACGTCCAACAAGTTTTCATCAACGGCCGGGTGCGGTTTAAGATCGTCTGCGGAGGCTAGGGTGGGGATTGGCGCCGCCAGCCCGGCCTGAAAGTCCTGCGGCGAATAAGTGACGTTCCACAGGACGTCGGTCGGCCCAATCCAGCCGTTGCCAGTGCCGTCCGCCCGCAGATGGCCTTCCCAGGGAGACCCAACTGCGCTTTCGGTCTCGTTTATACAGGTCTCACACTCGATCAGGTAGGTGATAATCACCTGTCCGGTTGCCATGCTGCCGGTCACCAGTCCCCCATCTCCGCCGGCGAAGGTGCCGGTCAGGTTGCCCTGCAAGACCTCGTCGCCGATCTTCTCGCCGGTTTCCAGGTTGGTTATCGACCAGTCCACATAGACGGATCCGGTTACAGGTCCGCCCGCCGGGTTGAATGTAATACTGAATTCACCACACTCAGGGCTGTAGGGGCCGCAGATCTGACCATCACCGGTGATAACTCCCGTCGTTTGCTGCGAAGAACGGACGGCTGATACAGGAGCAGGATTGAAGACAAGGGCGGCCAGAAGTGTCAATACGGTCAGTATCCAAAAAAAGCGTACTTGTGTCATTCTTCCTCCTTGGAAATATTGCAACCTTGAGACAGTCAGATCCGGACATACTAATTCCGGAACCGTTATCTCGAGAACGAAAAGCGGGCTCCCCTGCTCGCTGCGGGAGGGTGGGGAGCCGTCCATCGAGAGAGATGCTTATCGCACTTCAAAGTCCAGCGTGCGATCCAGCACGTCGTTCAGGTACAGGTCCACCTTGTACTTCCCCGTTGGCCAGAGCTGGTTGTTGCTCATGTTGAACGTGAATACATTCTGGATCCCGGCGGTCACTTCGGTTTGGTCAAGCAGCAAATTGGGTTGCTCCCCCTCAACCTCAACCGCAGTCCAGACGGCCTTTAACTTCGTGTCTTCCGGTGCGTTTGCCAGCTCGGCAGTGCAATAAAACGTCTGGTCTTGAGCAAACACCGTCGTCTGTTGCATCCCGGCCTCGTCTGCTGTCATTTTGGCGCTGGCGATTTTGGCGGTGCTGAAACTGCCGCCGCATGCTAACGCGGCCAATATCATTATCATTATAGCGATCAGGATTTTTAATTTGTGTACATTCATTTTAATCTCCTAGGATAGATATTTTTTCAAGCTTTATGTAAGAATCCGATGGTTTTGTTACTGGAACAAGGATGACAGTAACCTGATCAACCCTTCAACGGGGACTTCATGCATACCATCAATGTCCTGTTCACCTCGCTCTCAACGATCACTTTGACCGTTATCTATAACTTCCCAAATGTCACATCTTTATAGGTCCAGCCGCAAGCCGCAATGGCATCCTGTATTGGTTTCTTTAATTCATTTGTACTAAATTTGTATTTGTAAACTTGCCCCGCAGCGAGATTTTCTGTGAAGGCATAGCCTGTGCCAAACGAGAAGGAAGTTTTCTGTCCCCTAAAGAAACTGGCTTCAGCTGATAAACTAGGCACGC
>Ga0172371_10003785_pt1 | contig 23267 bp, 17 predicted proteins | sample Lak12m_FD_114543 | JGI IMG/M metagenome (GOLD analysis project Ga0172371, IMG submission 114543) | Freshwater microbial communities from Kabuno Bay, South-Kivu, Congo - kab_022012_12m | ecosystem: Environmental > Aquatic > Freshwater > Lake | place: Democratic Republic of the Congo: South-Kivu...
CGCTTTTAGGTAATATTAAGAATGGCGATGATATAAGAAAAATCTGGTATTCTGAAGAAGCTGAGTCGGTCAGAAACGAAATCAGGAAATGCCAGGACAATTGTCATTTCCTGCTTAATTGTTTTTTTGAAGGGGATTATCCTTTTATAGTTCAATAAGGAGATAGATATGAATTATACAAAGCCTAAATTTTGCTGTATCGCAGCTACTGATTTTTGCATGTTACGCTGTAAAATGTGTAATAAATGGCAAGAGCCGCTTCCTAAGAAAGAAGAGTTACCTTCGCTGGAAGATTGGAAGGGTTTCATCGGCAATTTTCGCGAATTGGTGGACAAAGACTTTGAATTGGATTTCGGCGGAGGCGAGGCGCTTTCTATGCCCGGAATATTGGATTTAATAAAATTTGCTCATCAAAAAGGCTTCAGGACCACTGTAGCTTCAAACGGCTATCTTATTGATAAAGAAATGGCAAAGAAAATAGGAGATTCCGGCCTCGATGCGATAAGCCTTTCTCTGGATAGTGTTCATCCGGAAGTGCACGATAAGATGCGGGGTTTGCCCGGGGTGCATCAGCGTTTAATGGAGGCATTAGATAACTTAAACAGGTATTCCAGGAATACCAAGAAAGGCATTTGTTGTATTATGATGAATGAAAATATGGAGGATTTGCTTGCGCTTGCCTCCTGGGCCGAAAAAAATGATTTGGTCGATTGGTTGTACTTTATGGTAGTTGTCCAGCCTAATTACAGCGGGCCTTTAACGGATAACTGGCAGGATGAATATCAATATCTTTGGCCCAAAGACAAAAACAAAATGCTTTCTGTCGTTGAGGAGTTAATAAAGCAGAAGCAAAACGGCTCCAAGATAAGCAACAGAGTCCAGCATCTAAGGGCTTACAGGGCTTATTTTAATAATCCTCAAAAGTTTGTCAACAGGGCCAAGTGTATAGTAGGCGGCAGGGCGATAAGCGTTAATGCGTATGGTTTTATACAACTTTGCCTTTTTAAGGATTTTATCGGCAATATCAGGAATAATGACATCAGAGAATTATGGCATTCGCAGGACGCCGAGGCCATTAGAAACAAAGTAAATGACTGTAAAACAAATTGCCATTTATTGCTCAACTGTTGCTATATAGAAGACGACCAAACTCTTTATTCAACCTGATTTTATCCTTTAATTATGGATAATCGCAAACCTGTTTGTAAACCCCGTTTTTGCTGCTGGGTGGTTAATTACCGCTGCATGTTCAGATGTAAGATGTGCTATATCTGGAACACGAAAGATGACTATAGCCTGGAGACTAACATGCAGCAAAAAAAGGATTTTGTGCGGTCTCTGCGCGGATTTGTAGATAAGGACTTTGAGTTCCATTTGTCCGGGGGGGAACCCTTGATGTCCGAAGGGATATTGGATTTGGTGAAATTTATTTCAAAAGAAGGCTATAGGACTAATATGGTGACAAACGGTTTTCTCATAGATGAATCAATGGCCAGGGGAATAGTTAACTCAAACTTGGACACTATTACTTTATCGTTGGACGGTATGCGGGCACAAACACATGATTTTATAAGGGGCACAATGGGGAGCTTTAAAAGGATAATCAGGGCTATAGAGTATTTAGATAAGCATCGCAAAGATGCTAAATTAAAGATAGCAATTCTTACGACAATAATGAAAACTAATCTCGATGAAATCTTAAAGCTTGCAAAATGGGCGCAAAGAAACAGAAAAATAGAGATGATTAGTTTTCAGGCAGTAACTCAGCCGTTTTGCCAGGATATGGATAGTGGCTGGTTTATAAAAGACAAAAACAGTTTCCTTTGGCCCGATGATTTGAGAAAAGTTTCAAAAGTTATGACATGTTTAAGGAAAATGAAACTTGGCGGATATAAAATCGGCAATCACCAGAATCATTTCCTGCATTTTAAGGAATATTTTTCCGAACCGAACATATTTCTGAAGAAAATAAAATGTAACCTCGGTGATTATGAATTTCACGTAGATCCGTATGGTAAGATTTTCTTCTGTTGTTTGACCGAGGGTATCGGCAATATCGGGACTATGAATTTACCCGCATTGTGGAATTTGCCTAAGACCCAAGAGATAAGAGAAGAGGTATACCGCTGTAAAAAAAATTGCCATATTATGATCAATTGCTTTTATGAAGATGAATCGCCATTTAAAGATAAACAGGTGTTTAATGGGTCCGGAATTCTTTAGCTGAATTGTTATGAGGATAGCTTCGTTTATACAAAAATTATCATTGAAGAAGAAGCCTCTAAGGAATACCCCGGAGCCGGCTTTTTGTCTTTTGGTAGTTTCAAAGAAATGTAATTTCAGATGCAAAATGTGCAATATGTGGAAAAATATACAGAGATCTCCGGAAAGGGAAGAACTTACTTTGAAAGAAATTAAAGATTTCGTGGATGATTTTAAGAAAGTTGCCTCGGAACCTATTTTTATCCATTTGATCGGAGGGGAAGCATTATTAAGAAAAGATCTTTTGGAGATTATCTCATATATTAAAAAAAGCGGATTTAACAGTTCTATCACCACGAATGGATTTTACGTCGATGAATTAATGGCGCAGCGTATCGTTGAATCCGGCCTCAAAGGTATATTCCTTTCTCTGGATGGAATCAATGAGGGAACCCATGATTATTTAAGAGGTATTAAAGGCAGCCATCGAAAAGTAATGGAGGCAATCGGCTTATTGGATAAATATAGGGGGAAAGATAAAGCTGATAGGTTGAGCATTGGCGTTACCATGACAATGATGGAGAAGAACTTAGATGAGGTTTTACCGCTTGTTGAATGGGCGCAAGGCAATGAGAAAATAAACGACCTGTTTCTAAATGCCTGTTTGCAGCCTTTTGACTGCGAGAATTATCAGCCTGATTGGTTTCTTAATAAGGGTTATAATGAAATCTGGCCGCAAGACACGGAAAAGGTGTCCGATATCCTGGAAAAACTTGCCATATTAAAGGAGAAAGGGTATAAAATCTGCAATCCTCCTGAACAGCTAAGGCTAGTAAAGGAGTATTTTAAAAATCCCTACCGGTTTATTCATGATCAGAAAATCAAGTGCCCCCGGGGAGATCTTGCCCCGGAGATAAATGCATACGGAGACGTAAATATGTGTTTTTGTATGGCCCCTTTAGGAAATATACGCCAAAAGAAATTTTCTCAAATTTGGAATTCTAAGGCAATGGAGCAGGCAAGGAAAGAAATCAACAGCTGCAAAAAAGATTGCGATACCGCGGTAAATTGTTTTTATAAAATTGAAAATATCACGGAGTATATTTAGTTATACTAAATGACTAACAAGAATCCAAAAACCTGCCTTTTAACGGTTACCAATAGCTGCCTGTTACGTTGCAAAATGTGCGATTTATGGCGGCTTAACACCCTGGAAAATGAAATCAGTATTACTGATTGTAAGAAGTTCATTGATTCCTTAAGTCAATTCAGGGAGGATCAGTTTGAAGTGCATATCATCGGAGGGGAATCATTAATAAAAAAAGATATATTTGAATTGATTAAGAATATCAGCGATAAAGGATGGCGTTCGGTGGTAACTTCCTGCGGGTATACAATCGATGAATCTGTCGCCCGGGCATTGGTTGAATCAGGATTGAGCATGTTGAATTTGTCATTGGATAGCCTTGTCCCTGAAATCCATAATTTCTTAAGAGGCAGACAGGATTGTTATCAGCGCCTGATGAAAGCAATCGAATATGTAAGCAAGTATAAAGGCAAGAACCTCAAGTTAGGAATTAATGCTATCATTTCGGCAAAGAGCCTGGATGGAATAACCGGGCTTGCTGAATGGGTAATGCGCAACAAGAACCTTGATTCTATTTATTTCATGGCGGTAATGAGGCCATTTGGCTCCAGCTTAAGCTGGGATTGGTTTCAAAAAGAAGAATATGCATACCTCTGGCCGCAAGATCATACAAAAATAGAAGCTGTGCTGGATGAGCTTATACATCTTAAGGCAAAGAACCCTAAAATCGAGAACTCCGCCGGTCAGCTTCAAGCTTTTAAGAAATATTTCAAAGATCCTTTTGCTTTTATAAGAAATAACCGTTGCAATGTTTTTGAACAAGCAATCAATGTCAACGCGCTGGGAGATGTATATAACTGTTTTTTTATGGATTGTTTGGGCAATATCAAGCGGGACAATATAGTTGAGCTTTGGAATTCCGAAAGAGCCCGGGAAGTAAAGAGTAAAATGCAGGCATGTAAACAGAATTGTGAGTTGGTCGTTAATTGTTATTATGAAGAAAATTAATTTATTCCTGCTATTTTTCTTGTTCGTTGTTCTCCTGGAAACGGCCTTACGCTTAGGAGGTTTTATTTTTGTTTACTTCCAAGAAAGTTCTAATCGTAAAAATATGGAACGGGCGGGAGCTTACCGCATCCTTTGTTTGGGAGAATCTACTACCGCCTGCGGAGGTAGTAACTCTTACCCGGATCAGCTTGAGAGAATTTTAAATCATGCTAATTCTGGATTAACATTTAGCGTGATAAATAAGGGGGTAGTAGGGACTAATAGTACGGCAATTATTTCTTCACTGGAGAATAATTTAAATAAATATAACCCGCAGATGGTTATAGCTATGATGGGAATTAACGATCAGGGGAATTATCTTATTGATAAAGCCCCCGTTTCTTTAAATACTTTCTCCTCTTTTCTTTATTCTCTCAAGATTACCAAATTAATCAGGTTAACCTGGCGCGCTGCCGTTATCCCCGGCCGGGGAGAACCTTTTAAAGAACCAGCTGCGCCGCAGACAAACCAGCTTGTTGATAAGAATAACAATATGAATGCAGCCGATAAATATCGCCTCTACGTGGCGTCAGGCACTTCTTGTATTATACAGGGCAATTTGTCGCAAGCAGAAAAGTTATTCAGAGAAGCAATTACGCTTCAGCCTGATAAGGATGAAGCGTATATAGGATTGGGCCGGGCGTATGCAATGCAGCTGAAATATAACCAGGCAGAAGAATATTTTAAAAAAGCAGATGAAATAAATCATTCTAATGACCATCTGCTGGCAGAAATGGGCTGGTTTTTTATGGAACAAAAGAAATATAGCCAAGCAGAAGAGACTTTGCTTCGCGCAGTTCAAATCAACCCCCTTAATGAGAAAGCAGGTATAGAATTAGCCAGATTGTATATTAATCAATTAAACTTTAGAAGGGCAGAAGAATATCTGAACAAAGTTATTAAAATCAATCCGCATAGTGATGCGGCATATGCGACAATGGGAGTGCTTAATAATAAACGAGGTGATTTTTCTCAAGCCAAGAAATATTTCGATAAGGCAAATATTTTAATGCAGCATTATGACTACCCGCAATTCCGCCTTAATTACAGGCAGCTTAAAGAAATTTTAGATAAAAGGGGGGTTATCCTGGTTTGTGTGCAATATCCGATGCGCAGTATTTTACCCTTAAAAGAAATGCTAACCGGGTATCAGGGGATAACCTTTGTTGATAATGAAAGGATTTTTAAAGACAGAATCAATGCGGAAGGTTATTCAAGATATTTTGTGGATATGTTTGGAGGTGATTTTGGCCATTGTACTCCGGAAGGATATAAGCTTTTAGCTGCTAATATCGCGCGGGTAATCTTAAAAAAATATTTCTCAAAAGGAACAAATGGACATTCGTAAACCTCATTCTTGTTCTATCGTGCTTTTAACCGAATGCATATCTAAATGTAAAATGTGCGAAATGTGGAAATCCCATTCTCACTATAACGGGATTTCCACGGAATCATGGATTAGCTTTATCGCTTCTCTCGACGGCATTCTGGAGGGGCCCAAAGAATTAGTTTTTAGCGGGGGTGAACCTTTATTAAAAAAGGATATATTTGAATTAATAAGATTCGCGACTGACCGGGGATTTAAGACGCTTATACCCTCCAATGGGTTGCTCATCGATGAAGAGATGGCAAAAAGAATCGCTGAATCAGGCTTAAAAGAAATATTTATTTCTTTAGACAGCATATACCCTAAAACGCATGATTTTTTAAGAGGAATTGAAGGTGCTCATGACAAAGTGATGAGGGCTTTTAGCAATTTACGAAAATTCTGCCCCGGGCTTAGAGTAGGTATTATCAGTGTCATATCTGGTGTGAATTACAAAGAAATTATTGAATTAGCTAAATGGGTAAAACATACCGATTTTTTAAGTGGCGTATATTTCCAGGCGGTGGCTAAGCCATTCTTTGCTCCCCTTAACGATGAGTGGTATAAGGATCCCGCATACAAATTTTTATGGCCGGAAAATACCGCGGAAGTGCATTCTGTATTAGATACCTTGATCGCATTAAGAAATGAAGGCTGCCCTATACATAATTTCCCTCTGCAGTTGGAGATTTTTAAGACTTACTTTTCTGACCCTTCGAAGCGCGCGCGGAAAGCCGCCTGTTACGCAGGGGATTATGTGATTAATGTGAATCCGCAAGGAGATATTTCATTATGTTGTTTTATGAAAGCAATAGGTAATATCAAAGATGACGATATAAAGGAATTATGGAATTCAGCGGCCGCCCAGAAGGCCAGGGACCTTATGCATCGCTGCCAGATTAACTGTAATAATATGGTCAACTGTTTTTTTAAAGAAGAAGAGGAAGTATGAGCGGCTCCCAGGATTCAATTTATACTCAGCTTAAGAACCGAAAGGAAGGATTAAGTTCCGGTTCCTTAAATCCTTTATTCTGTGATGTGCTTATTACTGAAAGATGCAATTTGAAATGTAAAAAATGCCGATTTTGGAAAAATGGCACTGAGAATGAAGTTAGCATAGAAGAATATAAGGATTTTTTTGTTTCTTTAAAAGAATTTGATACTCTGCCGTTAGAAGTGAATTTGGGCGGAGGGGAGCCGTTACTTAAGAAAGGAGCGCTTGATTTAATTTCCTTCTGCGCTGAATTAGGGTTTAAGCCAGCCATGGCTACCAATGCTACATTAATTGATAAGGCAATGGCAAAAAGGTTATCCGGCGCCGGGCTAAGCAGATTGAGCATATCCCTGGACAGCCTTGATGCAGATGTCCATGATTTTATTACCGGGACTCAAGGCTCGCACACGCGCCTGATGAAGGCGGTCAAATATTTAAAACGATATTGGAAAAAAGGAATGGTCCATATAAATACCGTGCTCACTCAGCAGAACGCAAAAGGGTTAAAAGACCTTGTGGAATGGGTAAATAATGATAAATTCTTCAACGGGATAGCGGTAATTGCTTTAGCCCAGCCTTTTAGGACGGAAAGCATTGATAAATGGTATTTAGATAAGGAATACGGCCTGCTTTGGCCAAAAGAACCGGATTTTTTATCTTCGATCATAGACATGATTATCGCTTATAAACGCGCCGGGTATAGAATATTGAATCCTATGTCCCAACTGGAGGTATACAAAAGATATTATACTAATCCGGGTTCTTTTGCCAGAGCGCATAATTGTAATTTTGGAGAATATATTTTTAATATTAATATCATCGGCCTTGTGCATCTGTGTTGTTTTATGACTCCGGTAGGCAATATCAAGAAAGATAAAATTAAGAATATATGGTTTTCAGAAGAGGCAAAGAAAACAAGAGAGTTGATGGGAAATTGTCAGAAAAGCTGTAATAATATCGTAAATTGTTATTTTCAGGATGAAGGATAAGCATGGAAATAAATGAACCTGTCTTTTGCGATATAGGCATTACCGAGAACTGCATTTTTAAATGTAAAATGTGCAGATTATGGGAATCCAGGGTCGACCCCAAAGAGTTGTCCGTTGACGATTGGAAGGTTTTTATAGACAGCCTCGCAGAATGCGGTTTTTCTAAAGTAAAACTGCATTTTGCAGGAGGGGAGCCATTAGTAAAAAAAGGGATTATAGATGTGCTTGCGCACGCTCATGGAAGAGGCTTTACCACGGTAATGGTGACAAACGGTTTCCTTATAGACGAGCCTATGGCAGCCAGGATAGCTTCCTGCGGTTTAGATGTGGTCAGCATATCATTGGATACTCTTGATTCCGATACGCATGATTATTTGAGGGGGGTTAAGGGAGCGCATGTCCAAGCGATGCGGGCTATTAAAAACCTGAAGAAAGAGGGTGTAAAGAGCGTTAGTATTTTAGCAATTATTATGGGGCCAAACATTCAACATCTAGTTGATTTGGTGGAATGGGCCAACAATAATAATGATTTGAGTTCGATTTATTTGCAAGCGATATCCCAGCCAATCGCAACGGATAAAGATAATCAATGGCATGGAAGGGAACCGTTGCGTTATCTTTGGCCTCACGATAAAATTCAGCTGGATTCGGTCATTGACCGGCTTATTGGATACAAGAAACAAGGTTATAAAATATCAAATTCCATAGAGCAACTGGAAGTTTTTAAAGAGTATTTTAAGCAGCCGAATAAGTTAGGCGTAGGGAAAGTTTGTAATCAGGGGGATTATGTGATGTATATAAGGCCCACGGGGGATGTATTATTATGCGGCTCCCGGGAAGCTGTTGGGAATATTAAAACTAGTTTTATAAGGGATATTTGGCATTCTAAGGAAGCGATCACAAGAAGAGAGCAAATGCGTAATTGCAAAGAAAGCTGCCTTAACGTATTAAATTGTTTTGAGGACAAGAAGCTTCTTTAAGGATATATGGACAATCACAAAAAACCTTCTTTCTGCGATTTAATTATTACAGAATCTTGCATCCTGAAGTGCAAAATGTGTAAAATGTGGCAGAGAAATAATGAGGATGAACTGGACTTCAGGCAGTGGTTGAAGTTTATAGATTCTTTTGCTGATTTTGTAGAAGGTAAGGCCCAAGTTCAATTTGTAGGAGGAGAGCCTCTTTTAAAGAATGGAATATTGGATTTGATCAGGCATGCCGATAAAAGAGGGTTAACAACCACAATGACTACAAATTCCTTTTTATTAAATGATGATTTCTTTGGTAGAGTTATGAACTCAGGTTTAGATACCCTGGTACTTTCATTGGATAGCCTGGAGAAACAAACGCATGATTTCTTGCGCGGGGTAAATGGGGTTTATGAAAGGGTGATGGAAACAATTAATCGCTTCTCCGGGAAAAGAAATAATTTAATGCGTCTTCATATTGTTACTACCATAATGCAGCAGAATCTTGATGGCATACCGAAGCTTGCGGAATGGGTCAACCAGCATGATGCTATTGAAAATATCAGTTTTCAGGCGATAACCCAGCCTTTTTTTACCCCCCCTGATAATGAATGGTATAAGAAAAAGGAATATTCTTTCCTTTGGCCCGGGGATTTAGAGAAAATAAATCTTGTGCTTGAGAAGCTTAAAGATTTAAAAGAGAAGGGGTATAAAATTACTAATCGAACCGGGCAATTCGAGGTTTTTAAAGCCTATTTTACGCATCCTGAACGATTCGTAAAAGCATTTCATTGCAACCTGGGTTATAATTCGTTAAGCGTTAACGCGCAAGGCAAAATATTCTTATGTTTATCTATGGAGCCTATCGGAAATATCGCTGAGAATAAAGATCTTGAAGAAGTCTGGTTTTCGGATAAAGCGGAAATAATACGCAGCAGCATAAGAAATTGTAAAAATAACTGCAAATCAATGATTAATTGTTTCTTTGAGGATGAAGAAATTAGCGTAACAAAACCAAATGAGTGAAGTTAATTCCCGGGATAAAATTTTATTAATCCAGTCTCCGCCCTGGGGGACGGGTACCCCTCCTTTGGGTATCGCCTATCTCTCCACTTTTTTGAAGACAAAAGGTTTTTCTGTTGAGATTTTGGATTTAAATATAGAAATATTCCGTCAAGCGGACAGGGAATTACAAAAGAGGTGGATTACTCAAGATGTTAAATTCTGGTCTTCAGGAGAAACGTTAACAGTTTTAGGCGGCCGGCTGGAATATTTAGCTAATAGGATACTTTCATTTAAAGCTGACATAATCGGGTTTTCAACTACCTTTGCTTCCGCCCCATTTCTTAACGCGCTTCTTGTGGAATTAAGAAAAAATTCAGGCAAGGATACAATATTGATAGTCGGAGGTGCCGGGGCCAATGATCTGGAGAATCGTTTTTTATTCAGAAGGGATATTGTCGATTATTTTATTCTTGGAGAAGGAGAATACCCTTTGTTATGTCTTTTGAATGATTTACGGGATAAAAAGATTGTACAGACGTGCTTGGAATATGCTGTCTGGAAGGATAACTCGGGTGATCATTCGCTGTGCCTTAAGGCGGCAAAAGAAAGCTGCATAAATATTGATGAAATTCCCTTTCCCACTTTTGAAGAATTTAATTTGGATTATTATACTCAAAATGACCTCTTGCCTTTAATAAGCAGCAGAGGATGTATCCGGGCTTGTGTATTTTGCAGAGACTTTTCCATAAAAAAGCCTTATAGGCGGCGTAGGCCTGAGCTGGTCTTTTCTGAGATACAGCATCATTTGCAGAAATACAAAAGAAAAAGATTTGAATTCTGTGACTTATTAATTAACGGAGATTTAAAATTTCTGGATACATTTTGCAATTTGCTACTTCAGCAAAAGGTAGATATTGCCTGGGGCGGCCAGGCTACAGTAAGAAGGGACATGAGCAGTAAAGTGTTTAGGAGAATGAGGCAGGCAGGATGCGGGGGGCTTGCGTTTGGGTGTGAAAGTTTTTCTGACAGGGTTTTAAGATTGATGAGAAAAGGCATAACTGTCCGTGAGGCGAAAGATTCAATCATAAGAGCTAAAAAGTCCGGCATCCGCGTTGAAATTAATCTTATTGTCGGTTTCCCGGGAGAGACAGAGCGGGATATTGATAAGAATATCCAATTTATAAAAAGAAACGCAAAATGGATAGATAAGGTCAATAGTTTAAATATTTGCACTATCGACCCGGGTATGTATTTATATGAGCGTCCCCAAGATTTTGGTATAGATACCACAGTGATAAATGACTGGTTTGCCTGGTTTACTAAAGATATGACAAATACCTTAGAGATAAGGCTTAAGAGGCATAGAAGGCTGGCTGAAGCGTGTTTGGATTACAATTTAAAACCGCTTTGGCAGAATACAAATAGATAAGAGTTAAAATAAGATTTATCAATAATGAGAACATCAGATAAGCAGCAAGAAAATATCCCTAAAGCCTGTATTTTATTACTTACGCTTGGTTGTTCCTTGCGCTGCAGGATGTGCCAGCTTTGGAAAAATGACGAGTCCGATATAATAAGGCCCAGCCAAGCCGAGTGGAAGAATTTTATCCTTTCGTTAAGGGGGTTTGCCGCTGTTGATTTTAATATGATATTCGGAGGAGGCGAGCCATTATTGTTTGCGGACAAACTTATAGAGCTTATCGAGTTTTCCAATAGAAACAGATTGAGGACATCATTAGCAACGAGCGGTTATCTCATCGATGAAAAATTAGCGCAGCGGCTTGTTGAATCCGGGTTAAATTATATTGCTTTAACATTATATAGTTTGAATAAAGAAACACATAACCATCTACGAGGCAAAACCGATAGTTATGAAAAGTTAATGCATGCGATAGCGTATCTTGATAAATTCCGTTCTTCTTTAGAGATAGCAATTGATACGGTAATAATGGAGCCAAATTTATCCGAACTTTTGGCGTTGGCCAATTGGGTTAAAAAGGACCGCAGGATTCGTTCCGTATTTTTCCAAGCTGTTGTGCAGCCTTTTCATAGCGCCCCTCAGGATGAATGGTACGAAAAAGATGAATTTGCTTTTCTTTGGCCAAAAGTTTTAAATGAAGTTAATATGGTTATTGATGGCTTGATTAAATTAAAAGGTCCTTTAGGTAAAGACACGCCGGACAAAATAAATAACCCTATTACGCAGCTTGAGCTTTTTAAATCATATTTCCGTAATCCAAATGAGTTTGTAAAGAAATATTCCTGCAATGTAACAAACGGAAACAGTTTTATTGCTTCTCCCGATGGCAGTATCAAACTTTGTCCTTATATGGAGAGTATAGGCAATATCAGGGACGCGGATATAAAAGATATCTGGTATTCTGCGGAAGCCCAGGAAAGAAGAGAAGAGATAGCTTGCTGTAAGAAAAATTGCCACCACATAATTAATTGCTGGTATGAGGAAGAAAAGATACATTAGTTTTAAATTCTATAAGCGATGGAAGAGCGGAGTATCAAATTAATCAGGTCGCCGAGTTTTTTTAGGAAGCGCCAGTTTACGGCAAAATTAAATTATACGCTTATCCCTCCTTTAGGCGCAGGATTAATTTCCGGTTTCCTGCGTTCTCATGGGATATCGGTTGAACAAGATGATCTTAATATAAAGATCCATCATGATAATACTTATCCAGATTCTCGCGAGGACACAATTGATACTGATATTTTATCAGACATTCCCCGCATATTAGATTATGCTCACGGTGGAACTGACGGGTATCTTCGTGCTGTTATGGAAAAAGCAGCTTTAAAATGCAAGATTTGCAATAATCAAATAGTACTTTTTTCCCTGTCGGACAATATTGAAAATGATTCCAATTTGATGTTTCTTTTGGCTTTTACAAGGTTCATTAAAGAAAGATATAATTGTTTAAATATAATAGGGGGGGAGGCAATCTGGCTGGATTTATTAAGAACCAAATGTGATTATCGATATATAGATTATATTATCTATGGCGAAGGAGAAGCCCCGGTTTATTATCTTTTAAAACACATTTTAAATCAGGAACGTTTAGATAATATACCGGATTTGGAATTGTTTGAAGAAGGCAGAATTATTAGATCGCATATTGTTTCCAAGCTTATTCAGCCGGACTTCTCCGGTTTGCCTATTGAAAAATACAGGTCCAGGGAGGAGGTTTTTAATTTTTCAGAAGACATCCGGGAAATAATGGATAGATATCTAAAGTCTCAGACTCTTATCTTGCCATATAGATTTATAAGGGGCTGTCCTTTTGAGTGCGCTTTTTGTGTTTCTTCAAGCACCCGGGTTAGTGATGTATTGAGTCCCGAGCAGATAGCTATTGATTTAATGCGCCTGAAAGAATTGTATAATCCAGAGGGTTTTCTGTTCTTAAATGATACAATTAATATTTCCAGAAAATTTGTAAATGCATTGTGTACGGAAATAATAAGGAAAAAACTCAAGATTTTATGGAGTGATTGCGCGAGGGCGGATAATCTGAATAAATCAACTCTTATGAAAATGCGCCAGGCTGGATGCATAAGATTGATATTCGGCATGGAAACAGCCAGCCCCAGGTTATTAAAATATATCAACAAGCGGATCGATTTAGGACGATTAAAAAATGTGCTTAAATGGGCTCATGAAGCGGGAATCTGGACCGGCGTTGAAGTAATCTGCGGCTTACCTCATGAGAGGGATGAAGATATAAATGCTACCGTCAAGTTTTTGAACTCAAATAGTAAGTATATTAATCGTATTTATCCAAACCATTTTGATTTAAGGGAGAATACGCTATTTTATAACCAGCCGGATAGGTTCGGAATAAATCGTATTTTTGAAGTAAACCAGTACGCAGAAAAAGATTTTATCAGCTATGTAAGGTTTGGTTTTGATGAAGAAGATGGTTTGTTATGGCCCGACAAGAACCGACAGATTGAGCGTTCGTTAAAAACTGTTTTGGAAAAATGTACCTGGGGAATAAAGAACTTTAATGACGAACACCTGCTATTTTTTCTTTATTCTGATTTGATTGAAAAGAATAAAATAAACTCTGTTTTTCAAAAGATAAGGTCTTAACGATGGATGTAAAAACCGGTTATCCCCGATTTTGCGATATAGTCATTTCAAACAAGTGCGTCTTGAAATGCAAAATGTGCACTGCCTGGAGGGGCCCCGGGGATTCAGCCGAAATTAGTTTTGAACAGGCAAAAAATTTTGTAAGCGCTTTATCCGAATTTGTTAAATTTCCTCTTGAAATCAACGTTATGGGAGGAGAACCGCTTTTAAAAGACTGGTGCTTGGATTTATGCAGTTTCATACATAGCTGTGGTTTTAAATCCATTATTTCCACAAACGCATCCCTGATAGATGAAGATATGGCAAAAAGAATCGCAGATTCAAATCTGGATGTTCTGGCGATATCTCTGGAAAGTTTAAAAAGTGGTACGCATGATTTCTATAGAGGGGTTGAAGGCACTTTTTCGAGAGCCATGAAAGCCATTGAATATCTTAATAAATATTGTAAAAGCCGTCTGACAGTAACTATTCTTACCATTATTATGGAAAAGAATTTAAATGATATCCTGGAGCTTGCTGAATGGGTTAATAATAACGGTTTATTTCAGAATATTTCTTTTTTGGCCTTATTGGAGAATGGGCTGGTACCTGTCCGGCATAATTGGTTCAAGAGCCCCGCATATGCAGAACTCTGGCCGCAGAATATATCAAAAACGCATGCGCTTATTGACGAGTTAATCAGGCTTAAGAAAACAGGATATAAGATTTGGAACCCGGTTTCTCAACTTGGAGCTTTTAAATCTTATTATGTTGATCCGGACAAATTTATGCAAGAGACAGAATATAGAGTTCATGATTATATATTGGATTTGGATGAGAAAGGTATTATGTATTTAAGCGGTGAACCGCTGGGTAATATTAGTAATGATGATATAAGACAATTATGGTTTTCTGAAGAAGCAAACCAAATAAGAAAGAAAATTGACGTATTTGGCCCAGGCAAGAGATGCTGTGTAATAAATTTTGTCTGCGCATTCCCCCAGGACAGCGAAATCAAGCCAAAGCAGGTTATTTATAAAAATGTAGTTCAAAAAGAGCCGATTCCAGCTCCAGAGAAAATATCTAAGCCGAAATTCTGTGTAATTGAAGTTTCTCATCGTTGCATGATGCGTTGTAAAATGTGCCACTACTGGGAAACAAAAAATAATCGCGCTGAGACTAGCATAAAAGAGCTCTGCCATTTTGTTTCAAACTTAAGAAATTTTGTAGATGTTCCTTTTGAAATGAATATTTCCGGAGGAGAACCTTTTTTTAAGAAAGGGATAATGGGTTTTATTGAATTTGTAGCTCAACAGGGGCTTAGATTTTCAACCGTTAGTAACGCTTATCTTATTAATAGGCGCCTGGCCAGGAGAATAGCTGATTCGGGCTTAAATTTTATTTCGATTTCTCTGGATAGCCTTGATGAAACAACCCATGATTTCTTGCGCGGTGTCAGGGGTTCTTATAAAAGGGCTATCCGGGCAATAGAATATTTTAACGCTTACCGGGGAAAACTCAAGAATGTGGGTATCCAGACTATTATCACGGGGAAAAACCTGAAGGATATCCCGGATCTCGTGGTGTGGGCAAAAGATAACAACCTTACTATTTCCTTCATTGCCGTAATGAGGCCGAATATGCTTCCTATTGACGATGGCTGGTATAAAAAAGAACAATATAAATTCCTCTGGCCGCAGGATACTGCGCAAGTTCATACTGTTATTGATAAGTTGGCTGCTTTAAAGATTAACAAGTACCCGATTGATACTGAGCTTGGGCAGATGGAGAGATTTAAACTCTATTATCAGAACCCGGAGAAATTTGTTAAATCATCACCGTGTAATTTAGGAGAAGATATCCTGCATATTAATCCTACCGGTGAAGCCTACCTGTGTTGCGAGATGGAATCGATTGGGAATATCAAAAATTCAGACATAAATTTGATCTGGACTTCTGAAAAAGCAGCAAGGGTGCGGGAAAAAATAAAGAGTTGTAAAAGAAATTGTGCCGGTATGGTAAATTGCTATAAAGAAATTAAATAAGATGAGCGTTATTTACCCAAAAGGATTTTTCAAAAAAGCGGGTATCTACAGGGATCAATTGAAGCATGCTTCTTCAAAAGACGCAAAGCGGATTTTGTTTAATCCGGAGATTATTGTGCGTTATTTGAAAGCATTATTCAAACATGATATGGCTTCGACACCTGTGGATTTTACCGGAAAAAATATGGATAAAAGCCGGAATCAGCCTATTTTTATATTTGCCGATTTCGAAGAGTTGCATGAGAGGATAACCGGTGACAGGGAGAGCTTTAAATCAAATGCGGATAAAATAAGAGACCGGGTATGTAAGGGCGAAGAGGTAAACTTAAACATAGCTCTTTCAAGATACAATTTTTCCCGTTTGAATAAAATGGCCGAATTTTCGCTCGGCCTTTTAAACGGGAAAATCGATTTTTCGCCCGTAGCCCTTGAGCTTTTTCCTGTAAAAGATATCGCGAAGAACTTTATCAATTATGTTGAAAGAGTAAAAAAACAAATTGAGCCTTATGGAATTACCATTAGTATCGGAGATAGCGGACTAATGGAAATACTTAACACTGTCGGTTTACATGCGCAAGTAAATACCGACAGAGAGAAGGATCTGCTGCGGCTCTTGGGGGTAATAAGTGAACAGGTCTTTCTTGGGCCGCAGACTATTGTATTTGATCCATTCCATAGATGCAATGCGAAATGCCAGCATTGCTGGGTGCATACGCCGCAGGTAAAACATCCAGATGAATTCCTTAACCGTAAATTTGATTTTGAGATTTTTAAGAAAGTTATTGATGATGCCTCTGGTATGTTGACCGATGGCATAATATTACAGGGTGATGGCGAACCTTTGATGTATGAAAACTTTATGCCGATGCTCCGGTATGCCAGAGGCAAGGGGCTGGGGGTTTTATTTTTCACCAACGGAATTTTATTTGATGAAGCTAAGGCAAGGGAAGTGATTGAATTGGGCGTGAATGAGATTTATTGCAGTTTCCCTGCAGGCACCGCGGATGTTTATGAGAAAATCGCAGCTATCCAGCCGGCTGAAACATTTTATAAGATCAAAAATAACCTCAAGAGGTTCATGGAATTGAAAAAAGAATCCGGCAGCGACAGGCCGAGGCTTATTGTGAGCCACGTTATTCATACTATGAATTATCATCAATTAACAGAGATGGCTAAGATGGATGTTGAAATAGCTCCGGACGCAGTGAGGTTTTATTTAATACGCCTGGATGTGATGAATAAATTCTTACAACTTAAACCTGGGGAAACTGAAGCCATAAAGGAACAGCTCCCAGCCATCAAAGAGATTTTGAAAAAGAATAATATAGAATTTATCGATAATTTTGAGTTCCAGCTTAATAACTATGACGAAAATACCGGCGCCTGGTCAAAAGACTTTTTCTTAAAACACGGCTGTACTATCGGTTGGTATTTTAATTTAATACCTGCAAAATATGACATGAGTTTTTGTTGCCACCTGCGTACGGTAGGGCATGTGGATAAGCGTTCATTTAAAGATATCTGGGATTCAGCTGAATATTGGCGTTGGAGAAGGCAGGCAAAATATTTAAAAGAAAATACAGATGCAAGATTCCTGAATGGGCAAATTCTATACGATGATCATTGCGATCATTGCGATAATCATCAGACAATACTCAAAACCCTGCATGAACTAAAAAAATACGATTTATATAAATATTATAAATAAATGAGAAAAAACCAACACTTAAGGTTACTTTTGGTTTTATGTTTTACCTTTCTTTGCTTTGCAATCGATTTATTTTTATATATTCTAAAAAAAACCAAGCGTATTATGATCTTCCCCGGGGGTTAAAATGAATATCCTTATGGTCCATCCCCATGATATATATTCAAGCGTTGAGCCATGGGCCATGCGTATCGTTTATATCGCTAAGGAGTTTAGAAAAAATGGCCATGAAGTAAAATTGGTATATTTCCCCTTGAAATGGCACCGGCAAGAAATTCAAAAGCTGGAAGGGATAACTACTATACCTATGCCTAGAAGCCATGGTCCGCATTTCTTGTTATCGAACATTTTAAGACTATATTCATTGGCAGAATGGGCTGATGTAATCCATTTCCAGAAATGTTTCTACCAGGCTTCTGTGCCGGCAATTTTAGCCGGCGTCTTGAGGAAGAAGCCTTTGCACTATGATTGGGACGACTGGGAGGTTAAAATTTATGAAGCTTCAACAAAGCCGGGACTTTTAACCAACCTGATAAAGCGTTATCTTAATATTTCTGAAAGGTTCATCCCTAAAGTTGTAGATACTATTTCTGTAGCCAGCAAACGGTTAGAAAAAGAATGTCTAAAGTTAGGGGTAGAGGGAGATAGAATTTTTGGTTCTCATGTAGGCGCGGATCTTGAAAAGTTTAATCCGCGCCTCCCAGGCGGTCATGTGAGAGAAAAGTATAAAGTTTCAGGGCCGTTAATTCTATATTTAGGACAGCTCCACGGCGGACAGTACGCCGAACTCTTTATTAAAGCAGCAGCAAGGATAATAAACGACTATAAAAAAAACTTTAATTTCATGATTGTCGGCGATGGGTATCGCGCCGGGGAATTAAAGGAATTAGCGCGTAGTTTTAATCTTGGGGCAAATATAATTTTTACGGGAGCAGTGCCTCATGAACAGGTGCCAAACTATATCGCTGCCGCTGATGTGTGCGTAGCTTGTTTTGAAGAAAATGAAATTACTGTTTGCAAGAGCCCTTTAAAGATTGTTGAATATTTGGCCTCCGGTAAAGCCATAGTTGCCAGTAATGTAGGAGAGGTGCCTGCGATGATAGGGGATGCGGGTGTATTAGTACTTCCAGGAGATATCCAATCATTAGCTGATGAGGTAGTAAAGGTAATGCAAAATCCAGATTTTAGAACAGAATTGGGAAGACGTGCCAGGTTAAGGGCAGAGCAGAAATATAGCTGGAGAGTAACTTCTGAAAATATTTTGTGCGCATATACAAAATCTTCAAATAATGATTTTGTATAAGGAGTATTTATAACATCTAGGTCATTTAAGATATTTTTATTATTAAGAATTACTTAAAGATTGAAACAAGAAAGATAGGATGCGTATGTGTATATTATTCAGAATATTTTTTAGTGTGATGATTTTAGTGAATACGTATTCTTCTATTGCGGACGCGAAAGAAGAAGAATTGGGATTTAAATATATAAAAGATGGTAAATATGAAGAAGCAGTCAAATGGTTTAAGGAGGCAATAAGTCTTAATCCCAAAACTAGCGTTAACTACACAGGCTTAGGGGAAGCTTACAAAGGCAAGGATAATGATGAAGAAGCAACCAAATGGTTTAAGGAGGCAATTAGGCTTGACCCCCACTCTGGATCCAGCTACGCAGGTATAGGAAGAATTTTTAGCAAGAAAGGAGACCATAGAGAAGCAATAAAGTGGTTTAAAAAAGGGATAGCTGTGGACCCTAAAAACAGCGAAAATTACCATGGGCTTGGTTGGGCTTGTCTAGAACTTGACTATTATTTAGATGTTGACAACCATGAAGAAGCGATTAAATGGTTTAAGGAGGCAGTGAAAGTTAATCCTTATGACAGTATAAACTATGTAGAGTTAGGGGCACTTTACAGACAGGCAGGAAAATACTCCGAAGCATTAAAATGGCTGGATAAAGCCAAAGAATTGTGTGTTGACAAAGGTTGCAAATACGCTGATGAACAACTCGGCAGGTTGTATATGGGGATGGGGCAGTATGAAAAAGCAGAGAAAATATTAACTTCAATAGTTGATGGTAAAGATATCCAGAGTTTTGGATATTGGGGGTGTCCTTTCCAGGCCCTGGGAGAGCTATATTCACACATGTCTATTAACAGCCAGAAAAGGAAAGTGTTAGAGAATTACATAAAAGCGGCGGATATAGAACGCGAGGTATCTCATACTCAGTTTGAAACGGCAAGGATATGCTATGAATACGGCGATTATGAAAATGCCATGCGATATATAGAACGTGCTTTTTATTGCCGGGATGGTTATAAAGAATTGAATAAGTATCAACTGTTAAAAGGGTTTATACTGGTAAATATGAAACGGTATAATGAGGCGGAGCAGATTTTTAATACAGTATTAAATTCAGGCTCAGGTATTGAAGCGCTTATTGCAAAAGTAGGCATTGGGCATATAGAAATTACAAGGAATAACTATACACTGGCGAAAAAATATTTTCAAGAAATGTTAAAAGTTGAGCGAGCGGATCCTATGGCAAATCTCGGTATGGCATGGATTAATTCCAATCAAAATAATCACGAAGAAGCACTTTTGTATTATGAGGCGATTGGAGAAAGCGGGTTTTCTCGCATGTTGGGATTACGTCCACCGCAGATACTGATATTGTTAGGGGAAGGAAACGCGTTGATGGGTTTAAAACGGATTGAAGAGGCAAAGAAGACTTTTGAAAGGGTGCTTATGATTGATCCGCAGAATGAATATGCCTTGGCAGAGCTAGGTATAGTTCTATATAACAAGCAAGACGACAAACACGCTGAAGAGTTCTTCAAAGAGTCCTTAAAAGTAAATAAAACCAGTTATACCTGCCCCTATGAAGGATTGGGCCTGTTGTACCTGAGAGCCGGTAAGACAAAAGAAGCGGAAGAGAATTTCAAAAAAGCAATAGAAATGAATCCTAATATAGAATACAAGAAATACAACGGTTTGGCAAAGATTTACCTCAAAAAAGGGATGTACAAAGAGGCCAAGGAATTACTAGTTAAGTCTATCAAGAATTACCCTTATGATAATGAAGCGCAGGAGTTACTTCGGCAGCTCGAAAAGGGAATAAACGATAATGGGTTAAAATCCGAGAAAAACTAAAGAAAAGAGCCGCCGATAAATAATGCTAATAATAATGAATTAAATCTTAAAATAATAAATGAATTCACTAAAGGATTGTTTTTGTTATGTTTTTTGCCTATTGTTTTTATCCGCTGTTACCATTAATGCATTTGCAGAAAATAGTGTAAATAATTACAGTAAGCCGGATTCTCAATATTTTAAGAAATCCGGTTTTAATATTGCTATTTTTAAAGAGAAAGATTTTCCTGCCGAAGGCATTCCAGGTTCACTTACTCCGGAACTCTTCTTTAAAAACCTAACTGAAAGATTCTCCGTTGTTTATTTGAATACCTCTCAATTAAGCGACAATAAATATTTAGATTCTCATAAGGTAGATTTACTTATATTACCTTATGGTGAAAATTTTCCTTATCAGGCATTTACGCAAATAAAGAGATATCTTTTTGAAGGTGGAGGGCTTTTTAATATTGCCGGCAGACCTTTTTGGATCCCGTTGGCAAAAATTAACGGAATGTGGCAAAAGGTGGGTAATGTTGATGCGTATAAAGATTTTATGTCTGTTTTAGGCATAAAATATTATGAGTTTATAAACAGTGAAGATATCGGCTTGAGTGTAACTACAAGCTTAACGGATGCTCCTATCCAGCCTACTCATGGTAACGTGTTTCCTTATAGGATCCCAGCCCGTGATTTTTACTTTCTGGAAGATTTGATAAATATAAACGACACTAAACAAATACTGCTTATTAAAAGTTGGAGGGATCCTTATCCTGGCAAGCAAAATAACTTAACGAAAAAATGGTGTCTCATAGGCTCTAAAGGCGCGGTTAATCCTTTAAATCCTAATAATGCTTTCAGCCAGGAAAGGCTTATGCAGATAATTAATAATCTGGCATTCCCTCTTATTATTTATGATTTAAAAACCAACTTGTCTTCGTATCGCCAAAAAGAGAAAGTTATCGTATCCCTAAGGGCAGCCAATATTGGAAAGAAAGTAGAAACGGCAGAGGTAGAATTCGAGTTTATCAAGAAAGACGGAACGACGGTATTCAGAACAAAGGCAAATATCAAGCTTATTCCTGGTCAGCAAACAGTAATAAATAAAATATGGGATCCCGGTATATTTAAGGATTCTTTTTATGCGGTAAGAGCAACCTTAAGAAAGGATGATATTATTTTTGACAAAGAAGATAATGGATTTGTGGTTATAGATAAAAATATTCTTAAAAGCGGGCCTGTTCTTGAAATAAAAGGGAATAAATTTACTATAAATGGTAAAGAATCTTTTATTTTTGGCATGAATTATTATGAAAGTAAGCTTGGGGAATTGATGTGGCTTGTCCCGAATATGTTAAGGATAAGAGAAGATTTTAAGGCAATGCATGAAGCTCGTATTAATTTTATTCGCATTCATTATCATCACTCTAAATGGTTTAGGGATTATTTCAATCGTATTGTTAAACAAGATTTAGATCCTTATTTTAATATTGCTGACCAAACCGTTTTGCCGTCAGAGAGGTCTTTGCGTATTCTTGATGCGATAATTCAATTAGCGCAAGAAGAAGGTCTGATTTTTTGCATGGATATATTTTCTTTAGTGCCTGAAGAAATGGGTAATCCTATTGGTTGGTTGGGCCTAAAAGAAAGGATATCTGAAAAAGAAAAAATTGACGTGCAGAAGAAATTCATAGCGTTACTTGCTAAAAGATACAAAGACGTACCGGGTATCACCTGGGATTTGTGGAATGAGCCTCGGCTTAATAGGGAAGATACGGAGAAGTTAAGAACTTGGACTAAAGGCTTGAAGAACACTTTAACAGAAAATGGCGATAAGCATTTGATTACTATTGGGGATAATATTAGTTTGTGCCTTATGAATGAACTTGATTACGCTTCAATCCATACTGATAATCTAAGGGATTTTAACAATCTCGGCAATCTACAGAAACCTTTTATTTTTCAGGAAATCTGGAACAGCGCTGGCTGCAGCTTAAAAGATGAAATTAGCCAAGCGGAGAAATTAAAGCTGGATATTAATGATTTTTTGGAAAGCGAAGCTGCAGGTTTTGTCCCTTGGCAGTGGACAAGGCAGGCGCGCCTTTGGGGTAACGCCTCTGATCCAGAAAAATGGGATGATGAATTAGGCCTTTGTGCCCGTGATGACGGGAGCTTAAAACCAGCCTGTCGCGTGTTAAAGGATATGATTATAAGGAGATGTTCTAAGAAATAATAATGAAAATAATTTTTATTACCCGTGAAGGATATCAGCTTTCTGGAGCCCGTATTCGTTGTTATGGCTTTGCCAATATGCTTAAAAATTATGGAGTGGAAACAGAAGTCTTGTCTTTTGGAGATCATCTATCGGCCGGGTATGGAGAAAAAGAATTGGCTATGCCCTTAAAAGAAAAGATGCGGCTTGCTTATAAGGCTTTTAAAAGATTAATCCGCGAGGATAGAAAAACAGTTTTTTTTATCCAGAGGTTTAATTATCATTCTTTTTCCCCCTGGTTAGCCAGTTTATTGAAAAGAAACAGGGTAATATTCGACATGGATGATTGGGATATGCGGGAGAATCCAGTATACTATTTCGGTTTTTATCCGGCTTCCAAAGCCGAATACCTGACAAGAATGATTGCTAAGCGCA
>Ga0172371_10003790_pt1 | contig 23254 bp, 25 predicted proteins | sample Lak12m_FD_114543 | JGI IMG/M metagenome (GOLD analysis project Ga0172371, IMG submission 114543) | Freshwater microbial communities from Kabuno Bay, South-Kivu, Congo - kab_022012_12m | ecosystem: Environmental > Aquatic > Freshwater > Lake | place: Democratic Republic of the Congo: South-Kivu...
AAGTTAGCGGCGTGCGGTAGCCTGATAGGCGGCTTCTTCAACAACCTGCTCGAAGGCTACCGCACGCCTGTCCCAATCAAAATCACCCAAAACCCACCCATCCAAAAACCCCTAAAGCAGGGCAGGGCTAGAAAGGCATCGTTATTATGAAAAGAGGTAGATTAACAAAAGAAGAACAAGCGCGCAGAATTAAATCATTACTCATCTTTATCTATACCTTCCGGTATGCAACTAGGAAACAATTGGAGATTTTTATTCAGGTGGTAATGAATTTGTCTTTTACGCGCTGGCTTATAGATTACACTCTTAGCGAGGGGTTTATCAGCGCTTATTACGAGTCTTTATTCAAGACAAAAATCTATTATTTAACCCATAAAGGCAGGGAGATGATTAGCGATCAGGCCATGGTTGAACATTACTATTTTGAGAAAGCCCATGCCGGGTTAAATACTTTTATTCATCATAACAATATGATAGAGACTTTTATCCTGCTTAGAAGCCACCTGAATATCAAAGAATGGACCTGCGAGTGGGATCTAAGGAGAGGCAAGCGTCCGGGTGAGAAGATCCCCGATGGTTTAATAACTCTTGCGGAAGGAATTAATATAGCCTTGGAAATGGAAACCCGCTATAAAACGCTCGGGATTTTAAAGACATTCATCAAGAGATACCGCTACGATATAGAGAAGATTTCAAGGTATAGTTGCTTATTAGTTGTAGCCTCAAGCAGGTTCAATTATGAGGGCTTAAGGATGAGGCTGTATAACATTGCCCCGGAATTCTGCTCACAATACGTTATCCTGGCTGATTTGGGTATGCTTGAGCTGGGGATGTGTTACTACCAGGGTAAGCTGGTACATCTTGAAGATGCAGTGAAGTTGTTAAAAAAGGGAGTACAAAATCATGGACAAACCGCTTAGTTTTAAAAGTAGGTTTATAAGGCTATTAGTGCTGATTCCGCTTTTCTACATAGGCTTCGGTTGGTATGTCGGCCTCAACTACGGTAGAAAGGGCGCCATTTTGGGACCCTTTGACAATATCCCTGTGGTGATGAAAACTAGCCTCTTAGGCTCATCCCTTGAGGATATCTCAGGCAGTAAAGCCTTGGTAATGGTTGTGCCGCCAAAAGAAGCCGGTAATCGTGATCAGGACTCAACATATTTTAAGATAAGCGGTTATTTTGAAGTACCGGGGACATGGAACTTTGATTTTGCTCCTTCCGGCAATGAGATGATACTCCCGAAGACCTTTGCCATGACTGGAAGTTATTCCAGGGCTATTTGCTATGAGTTTAAGAATCCCAGGCACAGGTTAGGAAGCTTGTCAGTAAGAGAGCTCAACGATCTTCTCAAGGCATCCGGCAGAACCCAGGACATGTTAAAGTTAAAGCCCTACCTTTTTCTTACAAACATGGAAGAGAAATACCCTTGGCTTTACTCTGATACAGTGCTTTTATCCAAAGCCATGGGGAATATTTTTAAGGATAACGCGCTTCCTTACGATATCTTAGGATTAGCAGGCATAGCAGTTTTATTTATTGCCATAGCCTCAAGAAGTTTTTGGTTATGGCTGTATTATTTATACTGGGTGTTGGCTTACTGGTTCGGCAGAATTAGCTACCATGATATAAATCTAGCCTTTAGCAATGACGGCTGGCAGGTAATCTTCTGGAGCTTCTGGAACGGTTTTATCATCAAAGAAGGAAGGCTGTTCCTGATTATAGCCTTTGGTTTGTCAGTTATCGGATTTACGGGCTTGGGCTTTATTTATCTTGTTAAGCACGTGATACCGCGTAAGAGGCGGGAGCTGGAGGATTTTCTAAAAGTAGACAAAGAAGAGCAAAAGAGAAAAGAACTCTCCATTGAAACTGTCGAGTTTAAGAAAGTGCGTTTTGACATCAATAAAAAATTAAGCCAATATGTCAAGACAGATAAATATTTTCTGGCTGTATCAGATGATAAGCGGGATGTTGTTGTAGAGGAAAGCATACTTAACCGCCATTTGCACGTATTAGGGCCTACAGGGGGCGGAAAGACTTCCCTAGTGATACTTCCCTTGGCTAGACAGGCCATAGAAAAGCAGAGAGGTTGTTGCTTTATTGATTTTAAGGGTGATGAGGTTTTTAAGAAGTATGTCCAGGGGAGAGCAAAGCAGGTGGGTAAGAAGTTTTATTATTTCAGTATTGACCCTAATGAGCCTTCGATAGGTTATAATCCGCTATCTTCAGGAGATATCCATTCTAAGGTTGACCGGATTATGAGTGCCTTAGAGCTTATTTATCACGGTCCCGCTGGTTTTTACTCTAACGTGCAGACAATGGCATTTATCGAATTATTAAAAGAAATGATCCAGGGAAACAAGGAGATAAATTTTCTTTCGGTTAAAGAGGAATTAGATAAGCCGGACATCTTAGAAAGAGTGGATGCAACCGCCCAGGAAATTAAGGGGCTTGTGGCGGTAATTTCATGGATTGCAGGAATTGATGTAATAAACCGGAATGAATTGGATTTAGCAAAAGCGATTAAAAACGGGGATATAGTATTCTTTGCCCTAAAGAGCCAGGTTAATACTAGGTTAGCTGAGGCAATCGGAAGGATGTTGATAATTGACCTTAAATGTCAGGCGGTATCGCGCAAGGAAACCGATCCGCCTTACTTTATCTTCATTGACGAGTTCCAGAATTTAGCCTGCTCGCACTTTGTGGATGTAATCTCTAAGGTAAGGAGCGCTAACTTTTGTCTTGTGCTTTCAAACCAATCCAGGGGGAATCTTTCCAATGTGTCGCCAGCATTTGAAAATGCCATTTTCACTAATACCGCTACCAAGGTAATCTTCATGCAGGAGGATCCCTTTGATGCGAGGTTCTGGTCAGAGAAAACAGGGCAGACCACATATCAAGATAAAACCGTGCTGCAGGTGGATAATATAAGTAATGATAAGAAAGGCGCCAAACTTGACGGTTTAAGGTCCGCCCAGGGAAATATCCGGACTGCTGTTAAGAATTACATCTCAGAGAACGTGTTTTTAAGGCTGCCGTTTTCAAAGAGTGTTATTTTCTCAAGGGAAAAACTCACCGTGGTAGCAAATCATGAGTTTTTATTTGATAGAAAAGAAAGAGACAGGCTTATCGCGAGCCCGTTTGAATATGACAATAAAGGAAGCAGCATAAAATAGGAGGAGGGAAGAAAAATGTTTAAAAATATCAACAAGAAAAGGTTTATGGTTAAGTCCCTTGCTGTCTTGTGCCTAGTGTTTGGGTTATCAATAATGGCTGCGCCATATGTTTTTGCCCAAATAAGCACCAGCCAGGAGCAGCAGGTTGTAAGCGATTTTGCTACTTTCATCATCAATATACTAACTGGTCCTGTATCAAAAATCTTAGGTGCAATACTGCTTATTGGCGGGGTAATCGCGCTTTTAAACGGAAAACAGGGTATTGCTATTGCCTGCGGTTTCGGGTTTATGATTCTTATGTTTATACCCAAGATCCTGCAAAACTTGTTTCAACAGTAATGAGAAAATGCCTGCGTACTATTGATAAGCCGCTTTTGCTCTTCGGGCTTGAGCCAGAGGATGTGGGAATATTGGCTTTAGCCTGCGGCTCCATGATACTATTCTTTGATACCTTTTACGCAGGCCTGGTATTCTTTGGGGGCTGGATGTTTTTAAGGTTAATAAAGCAGGGAAAGCCCCAAGGCTATATTACTCATTTCTTTTACAAACACGGGATAAAGATAAAGGGTTTGATCGATCCGCCTAAGATAACCAGCAGGTATTCAGTTTTTAGGAGCGAGGATTAAATATGCAGATGCAGAATTTCACAATACTCGAACTTTTATTGGTAGTCTTGATTTTCGCCATTTATTTCTTGCCGTCTTTGATAGCATTCTTGAGGCAGCATAAAAACAGTCTGGCTATATTTTTGCTAAACTTGTTTTTGGGCTGGACTGTGTTAGGTTGGGTAGTTTCGTTGGTTTGGTCGGTAATAAAATAAATGCTGTAAGAGTTACAAGCGGATTCAAAAGGACTTTAATAGACTTATTGATTATCCAAGCTTAAATGTTATAATGTGCAAAGAGCTGTGGAAGTCGCGCAATGTGGGTAAACCCGGGCTAGGTTAACTATGAAACATTTAGAATTTATTAACTTACTAAATACAAACAAAGAAACAAGCGTCATTGCCTATCTGGATTTAAGCAACATGTTTCACTGGCAGGATACGCTAAAATGGCAGTTTTCTATTTATCGGATTATTAAACAATTACTATCAGTTAAACAAGTGAAAGAAGTGCGGGTTTATTACGGCTTAAATGAACGCGAGATGGATAAATCCCAGCGGTTCCATCAACGGATAAGAGAAATTGGAGCGGTCCTTATTAGCAAGCCAGTAAAGTGGATAAAAAAAGAAGTCGACAAAAGCCTTTTTGTGAAGTCCTTTACCCTTAACCGCCTTGACCAAAACGCCCATTCAAAGCTGGATGAGTTTATTAATTATTTGCAGGAACAGAAACTAAGTATTGAGGAGCCAAAGTGCAATTTCGACGTTGAAATGGCGTTAGACATGCTTGATGCCGTAGACAAAGTGTCGGGTATCCTACTTTTTTCCGGGGATTCTGATTTACATGAGCCCTTAGCAAGGTTAAAGCTTAAAGGAAAGAATATTTACGTTTTTGGCGTGCGGGGACAAGTTGCCCGAGAGCTTTGGAGTTCTTGCGCGAAGTATATTAATTTTGGTAAGTGGTATGAGGGCCCTAGAAAGCGAAAATCCCGACCACTAGGATCGGGACCGCGTGTTTAGGCAGGTCTGTTTCCAGCCTGCATATAAAATATGCCACAAATTACCGGTTCTGTCAAGGCTTTTTTTGAGTGACGCAAAAAAACTTGACAAGCTGAAATTTTAGTGTATAGTAATTTTGTAAGTTAAAATTTAGGGAAGTTAGAAACAAGCAGCCTTATTAGAAGAACTAAAGGGCTGGTTTCTCGAGTCAAACTCGGGAGGCCAGCCCTTTTTATTTGCCATGGTCGATCTAAAAACTGAAAAAATAAAGCGCACGGGTTTTATCGAGAAATGGGCCCACGCAGAAAAGACTTCCGCTTTTCTGGGGATTACTCTTTACGCCGTGATTGCTTTCTGTATAGGTTTATTGGTTACGTTATTTAAGGTATCCACAAAGCCCCAGGCCATTTATTACATACCAAGCGCCCAGGAAGCCGGTGTTGCCTATCCAAACCATATAGATAAAACTGTGGTCTGCGGTTTTGCCTCAAACTGGCTTTTAAACCGCAATAACTTTACCCCTGTAACAGTAAAAGATACCTATCAAAGGGCAATGCGCTATATGGCGCCGGAACTTCTTTCCAGGACAAGAGCGAGCCTTGAAGACGAAATATCCCGCGTTGAACGAGATAATATCTCTTCGCTATTCTCTTTAAGCAAAGAGCCGGAACTGGAAGATTCGGGTATGGATTTCAAAGTAACGCTGACAGGAGAAAAGATTATTTATATGGGTAAAGAAAAGCTGGATGACCGCATTCTTTGTTACATAGTAACATTGCAGAGAATCCCGCCTATTGAGACAAACCCCTACGGACTGGTGATTGCAGGGGTTAAACAGGAAGAGGTAGAGATAAAATGACGATATTTAAGAAAGTATTTATCATACTAATTGTTTCCGGGTTGTTTCTTGCGGGGCAGGTGCAAACCTCTAGGGCAGCGGATTACAGTGCTGAGATTCCTTTAAGGTTAAAGACCGGCATGATCACAGAGGCAGAGTTTCCGGAAAAAATCGCCAACGTCACAAAAAGCATTTCAAGCGAGTCGTTGCAGATTGAGACTTTGGGAAACAGGATGTTTCTTCTGCCTAGAGAAAACCTTGACTCACAAATATACGTGGTTACCCAGGATAATGTTTCCTACTGCCTGCATTTAATCATGGATGAAGCACAAGCACCTAGTCGCATAAAGATTACAAAACCACACGAGGCGGAAAATGACGAGAAGGCTAGTGATATTGCAAACACGGTTGAGTTGATGAAAGCGCTTCTTACCGGTAGACAACCGCCTGGAGCAGTAAGTTCGAAGCTGCATCCTCAAGAGATATTCAATAATGCTAAATTACGCATCACCATAAATGAGGTTTATGAATTTTCCAATAATGTAAAAGCCTTATGTTTAACTTTTGAGAATCTAACTCGGAAGCCTGTTGTAGTACCAATTGAGCATATCGAGCTTCCAGGATTACTAGCCATAAGCGTTGACAGTCAGATACTAGAGGCAAGGCCGCAAGATACCAAAAAGAAAAATTCAGCTTATACTGCAAAAGCCTATATGGTTGTGGAAGGGTTGGCGCAATGAAGATAACTCTTGATAAGATACCCGGGTTTAATAAGCTTCCGCCGGTTCTGCGTAATAATCCGAAGTTAGCCTTCACAATTATTTTTTCTTTAATTATCGCCCTTACGTTTCTGTTATTTGCGGGCAGTAAGGAAACCCGTAAGATTCAGAAAAGTTTAGGGTTGGTTGAGACTAAAAAGACCGCTGGTCTGGCTGAGGATAAAGATGTCGGGGTCATAACCGGCTCTGTGGACACAAAGTCTTATGTTAACCGCATTGAAAAGCAGTATTACGATATATCCTCAAAGTTTGATTTCCTGAATGAACGTATTGCTGTTTTAGAAAAAAGCTCTCAAGACCTGCGCAAGAATCAAACTCAGGTCAGCAGGATTGTCATTGATCTTGATAAGAGAGTAACGGATAAGCTTGAGCAGAACACCGGCTTAACAAAGAAAAACCTTGAGCGGGGGCAAAGCACCGGATCTTTGGAAGAGATGCTATTAAATCCTCTTTCTATGTCGCAACCAGCCGGCAAGACAACTAATCTGGAGATGGCTAAAGTCGGCGAAATCAAGATTGAGGAAAAAGTTCCCGGGAAGAGGTACGTTTATCTTCCTTTGGGCAGCTTTGTCAAATGCACTCTTCTTACCGGTGTGTATGCCCCTGCCAATGAAAGCAATCCCTTGCCAGTATTAATCAGCGTAGATGAGGCTTTTTACGGCCCCAATAACACCAGGATCCCCTTAAAAGGGGCCTTTGCCATTGGCAAAGCAGTAGGAGATGTAGTTTCAAAGAGGGCGGTTATTCAAGTGGTGAGTTTCTCAACAGTATTACCGGACGGCAAAGTCTTTGAGCATGAGGCGAACTTAGGTTACTTGGCTGATAGTGATGGGCGCTTAGGCATACAAGGAGAGGTTATCTATAATACAGGAAGGCAGCTTAGTTTAGATTTTCTTTCCGGTTTCCTTGCAGGAGGATCTGAAGCGCTCTCTCAGGCAGAGACTTCTACCGTTACCGGCGCCTACGGCCAGACCTCAAGGAACGTTACTGGAAATACCAGCCGTTACGCCATGTTTTCCGGCTTAGCTAACAGCGCGCAGGGGATGTCCAGCTATTACCAAAAGCAATTAGAAGCGATGATCCCTGCGGTAAAAATTGAAGCAGGGAAAAAGGTGATCCTGGTTATCCAGAAAGGAGTGCAAATTGAAGGCCTTGAAGTTCCAAGCAGTAATTTTAGCTCTTTTGATGACTAGCGGCTGCGCTGCGTCTAAAGGATTAGTTAAGGAAAGTCCAAATAAAGTGATGGATGTATACCTGCAAGCTGTTTCAAGCGGAAGAGCTGACTCCGTTAATTATATAAAAGAGAACTTAAAGATTAACCAGGCATTTGGTTATGTTAAGCCTTATGTCCCGGTAGTTACACCTGCTGATGTAAGGTTAGTCTGGATTCCCGCGCATAAATCAAAATCAGCTCCTGAAGTCCTGATGGCAGGCCACTGGATTTATGTCATGGTCAAAGAGTCAAGCTGGTTTATTGACAACCAAAGTAAGGCTGACGCAAAGATTCCTTTGATATTGCCTTATAAGGAAGTTAAAGAAAAATGATCAAGCGCCAAACAATAGAAGCTCTATTTGAGGAAGGTTTGAGCTTTACGGAACTTCTGCCGTATTGTTCGCATGAGAACGGTTTCTTTGTCTTAAAAGACGGCAGTCTAGGACAAGTCTGGGAAGTCTCCTTAATCGAAACCGAAACCAAATCTCCTAATTACTTAGAGCAATTGAGCCAGATGATTGAAGGAATCATTATCCGGCTTCCGGAAGAATTGGTAAGCTGCCAGTTTATCCTGGTCTGTGATGAGGATTTTCAGGATGAACTTAATAAATATGCGGATCTCGCAAAAGGTTTTGATAATGAAATAATAAAGCAGGCCAGTGTAGCAAAGTTTACTCACCTAAAGCAGGGAAAGAGCGGATTCTTTGAGCAGCATACAGGGCCATTCTCCTCAAAAAGAATACGCTGTTTTTTTACCCTGCGTTATTTTACTTCATGGGCTCACGCAAACTTGGGAGAGAAATTACAATCATATTTCTCCGGCAGAAACAGAATCAAAGACCGCCTGGAAAGCGATTTCCTTGTCAATTGCCAGAGCATGACTAGGTTCTCGGATGTGGTGGAAGGGGTATTCAGGTCCTGCGAAATAAAATATTCCAAATTACTAGAGAGCGATCTGAACACACTGTTTTATAAGCTGCTTAATCCTAAACGCGCTGACACATTGCCTGTACCTTTATTTAGGGAAGATGAGCCTTTGATAGACCAGTTTTTATACAATTGCCCTAAGGCAGACGGTGAAGGTTTTGAATTCGAGGACAGGCTCTTTAAGGTAGTTACCTTGAAAGAGCTCCCGCTTTCAACGGAAACCGGCATGTTTACCGCAGAATTACCCCGGGGTACGCGTTTTTCCATGTTGGATTTATTAAAAGACTTTATCATGGTGATTAATTTCTATATCCCCAAGCAGGAAGATGCCATAGCTAGGATTAAGATACAGAAAGCCTTTGCTTTTACCCAGCGCGCGAATGTCTTTGGCGATAATTCAATTGAGGCGGTAGAAAAAAAAGAGGAGCTTGATTCTGTGATCCGGGAAACCTTCTCTTCAGGTCATAAGATAATTTACCCAAGGATTCATTTTATTGTTTCCGGGGAATCAAAGGATAAATGCGAAACATCCATTGCCAATATCCTGAATATGCTCTCGCGCATGGGTTGTGAGGGATTAAAGGAAGAGATAATCGGCGCATCTTTATTTTTATCATGTCTGCCTTTATGTTTTGACCACACCTTTGAGAACTTTGTCAAACGTACCAGGCGCATGATCTCAAACAATCTAGCCGATATGCTTCCTTTATACGGCTCAGTCAAAGGGACACAGACTCCTGCGCAGGTATACCTTAACAGAAGAGGCGAGCCTGTGTTTTGGGATTTCTTTGATTCCAATACCAACCCGCACGCAATCATAATAGGGGCATCAGGCGCGGGGAAAAGTTTTTTTGTGAATGATTTTATATTGCAGAATTCAAGGCTGGACGCTCATTTTTTTGTTTTGGATAAGGGGGACTCCTACAGGAAGTTATGTCAAATCTTAGGTGGCCAGTATATCAGGTTTGAATTGAATAATCCGGTAACCATAAATCCTTTCTTAAAAGAGCCGGACCCAGAACATATGTCTTTTTTGGTAACGGTGTTATCTGAAATGTGTTCAGGTGGAGATGACCGGGAGCGTCTCTATAGGGAGCAGGAAAGCGTCCTACAGAAGGCAGTGGCAGCAACCTACCAGGAAAGAAAGAATCTTGATGAGGAAATAACGCTATCTAACGTCGTAGAAAAGTTAGAAAGCCATGCCTGTAACCGCGGGCTTGGCACAGGAGAAAATATCGGTATTACCCTTGCTCTAAAACTTCGGCCTTTTACAAAAGAAGGCCAATTTGGAAAGTTCTTTGACGGACAGAATCAGTTTAACTTAGGCTCAAGGTTTACGGTATTTGAGCTGGGGAATTTAAGCGCTCACTCTGATTTGCAGCTGGTAGTGCTCTTAAACATCATGTACTTTATCACTAATTTTGTCTCATCAAGCCAGATGAAGCCTAAGCGTAAATTCCTATTAATTGATGAGGCCTGGAGTCTTTTAAGATTAAAGAACACTGCGGAATTTATCACTAATTCCTTTAAGACTTACCGCAAATACCGCTGCTCTGCCGTGGCTATTACTCAGGAGATAGCTGATCTTGTGGGCGCAGCATCTGGTATTGCCATACAGGCAAACGCGGCAAATAAGGTATTTCTAAAACAGGAGCCGAATGTGGTTGATTCCTTAAAAACATTTGCTTCCTTAAGTGATAAGGAAATAGAGCTTTTAAAATCAGTTGAGACGCAGAAGGGAAAATTCTCAGAGGCTCTCGTAATATCTGATGCATCAAGAGGCGTAATCCGGCTTGTGCCTGATCCGTTTCTTTACTGGATAGCCACAAGCGATGCAAAAGATAATGAATATTTGGAGAGCAGGTTACAAAAGAATTCAGGAAATTATCTGGAGGCAATTAACGAATGCGTAAAGGAGTGCGAACATGGATTACATTAAAAAGTTTTTGGCAATTAGTTTCATTCTGTTTTTAGCCGGCTGTTCTACTTTTGGCGGTAAAGCTAAGACTTTTGAAACAGGCTACCGTGAAGGGGTAAAAGAAAATATCCAGGAGTTTGCTTCAAACTTCTATGGCAATGATTTCCCTTATTTTTACTGGCAAAGCCCCATTGTGCAGAATGTGCGAATCCCGGCACACATTGAAAACGGCGTATTTATTCCAGAGCATAATGAGCTGGTAGTGATTAATCCTGGCGAGTGGCGTAAAAGCTCAGGTTATCCGATAAATTGTCCTAGAAATAAAGAAAACAAACTAACAAAAAAAGAAGGAGGAGAGTCTTATGCGTTTAATTACCTTAATATCGCTAATCGCGATATCACTGTGTTGCCCGAATCTTTTACTTGCGCAGAGCCAGCAGCAAAAGACCAAAATTCTCATTGAAGAATGGAAGCAGGTAGAAAAGCCGCAAGCGACTGCTGCTAACGAAACCAAAGCCGCTGAAGAAATTCTCAAGCCAAGGCTGGAAATCCCCAAGGTCAAGTTGCCGGAAGTTTTTGATAAAAAGATTACCTTGCGCGTTACTGGCATGAACTTAAAGGCTGTTGTTTCCAAAATTGGGGAGATAACCGGTTACAACGTGATCTACGACCCTGAAGTTGATTCAAATGTGAATGTATCGCTTGATACCCAAGACGTTTCAGTATGGCGCGCACTAAACACCCTGCTTTTTCCTTTGAATTACGGTTTTAAGGTAAAGGACAAGGATTTGGTGGTCTTGGCCAAGGAAACATGCACCTTTAAATTGACTCTACCGCCAAATACGCAGACTTTTTCTGACACTATCAGCAATGAATCCTGGACTAGGCCTGATGATACTACAACCACATCAGGCGGTGCTAATAATGCCAACAACAATTCCAATATGAGCGTTAAGGTAGGGGCAAGGGTTTTTGTGGAGAGCAAAGAAGAGGCTCTTTCCTTTTGGAAGGATGTAGATCTGAATTTGGCGAAGATGATTTCGCCTTCAGGCAAATACTCTTTTAATAAGCTCGCAGGTTTGGTTGTGGTTACAGACAGCCCGCAGGTTCTGGATAAAATCGCAAGCTACATTGACCTGGTTAACCTTGAGACCAACAAACAGATCCTAGTTGAGGTAAAAATTCTGGAAGTAACGCTTTCCCGTGAGAACACCTTCGGCATCGACTGGAACGCAATTTATAAGAACTTAGGCGATATAAAGCAACTGACTCTATCTTCTAACTTCGCTGCCCAGAGCATTACCTCACCCGGGTTATTTACTTTGACTGCTACCGGGCCTAAGGATGATTCAGGCACCGGCTCAAGCGGTTTAAGTGCTTTGATTAAAGCGCTGCAGTCGCAGGGTAAAGTTGAAGTTGTATCGCAGCCAAAGGTAATGCTTCTTAATAACCAGGCAGCCATGGTGCAGGTAGGTACTGTAACTAGTTATGTTGCCAATACCACGACCACGACAACCGGTGCAGGCGTTGCCTCAACAAGCGCTACCACTGACCAGGTGCAGGAGGGCGTATCTTTAAGGCTTATGGCCAGCATCCTGGATGACAAGATTCTGGTCCAGCTTACTCCTGTGGTGACTACGCTGGATACCATTAGAAGCATCGATATGGGCTCTGGTACGACCATTGAAGCGCCCAAGACCTCAACCAAGTCTATGCATACCCTCGTTAAGATTAAAGACGGCGATACTATTGCCGTAGGAGGTCTGATTACCTCTAATGACAAAACAGATGAAAAAGGCATCCCCTTATTACGCAATCTGCCGTTCATGGGCAGGTTTTTTGAATACAAAAGCAAAACTAATACCAGGACAGAGCTGGTAATTTTCATAACCCCTAAAATTTTATCACAATGAACTGCCTAATATTTGATAACGATATTTATTACGATTTAGACGGTAAGACTGGTATTGCTCCTAAGAGCGATATCCAGGCGCTTTTTAAGGGTTCATCCATGGAGGCGCGGGTTTTAATCATAGACACCCTGCAAAAGCAGGTGGCGGCCCCGGAAAAGATTCCTTCAAGGCGCGATGAAGTTCTTTCCTCGGCTTTTACAGGAGAATACCTTACCCAATCAGAGAAGATATCCGAAAACCTCTTTCAGGTGATCGCAGTTGAGAAGCCCAAGATTAACGAGGTTTATAAATCACTTGGCTTTGAGAATGTAAAGCTCCTTATCCCTTACGCAGTTGCCTTAAGGGAGTTCCTTAGGGCCAACAAGCTGCTGTTTGATGAGAAGAAAAGGATAGTCTTTCTGGATCACTTGGGCGATCAGGTCCTACTGACCATTTTTAACAAGGAGGTATTTACTACGCCACGCAGGCTTTCAAAAGTCTTAAAGCAGGTAACCAGAGAGCTGCTTCGAAGCCAGGAAAGCTACAGATCTCAGAATAAGCTCGAAGCAGAGATAAACTTTTTGATTGTTACTAACAGCCAGGAAATTCTTGATGAGATTGTTTCAAGTGGCTTAGAGACAAAAGAAAATATCGTCTTTGTTGAAGGCGCTTATTCGGCATTGACCGGATTAAAACAGGGTAAGTTTTTCATGCACTATATGCTGCCTGAGCAGTTTATACGTTTAAGAGAGCTTGCGGTTGCTAAGAAACGGGTGTTTAAGCTCGGGTTAATGCTGGGAATTCTTGCGGCATTCTTGGCCCTGCTATTTGGAATTTACAGCGTAAATAAAACAGCAGATAACCGTTTAAAGAACCTGCAGCTTGAGGCAGCTTCTTTAAACAGGTCATTAGAGAAAGCTTACCTGGCAAAATACAAAGATATCTTGAAAAGTAAGAAGAAGGTTAATTTTCCTTATTACCTTAATGCTTTTCTTGAGCTGTTGCCTTCTGAATGCAGGCCAGGGCTTATTGTTATCAGAGAAGCGTCAAACGGCCGTTACAGATTTGAGGCAATAGTCTCTTTAGACTCAAATGATAAGCCTTTTAGCAAAATGAGCTTATCCAAAGCTTTTAAGCAGGCAAAGATAGAAAACATTTTAGTAAAGGATAGCCCGGGGTTAAAAATTACCCTGGATATTCCTTAAAAAAGAAAGGGGTGAGATGAATGTCGTTCATTATCGGAAGGCTCTCAAGAAAAGTAAGTAAGCAGCATAAAGAGTATTTTGTAGGAAAAATCGGCGTTGAGCCTGTAAGGGCGGCTTGGACAAAGAATGGGCAGGATGATTTATGTATATTCCTGGACCTGGAGAAAATAAATTTTCTCTCAGAGCAGAATAAAAAAGAAACTGGCGCTGTAGCTGCTCCCGAAGAGCAGAAGCAATAACGGTTAAAACTAGAAGAGCGTGAACCAGCCGGATTATTTTAGGATCCGCTGGTTCGCCCTCTAAATTAATAATCCTATGAAAAGAATAACCTTAATTTTTGTGATAACGCTTTTGGCTTTAATAGTATTACTGTGGAATCTTGTTTTGGATACGCGCACACTTAACAGCGGGATAAAAAGCGCTATAGATGAAATAAGCCAAGTAAAAAAAGAAGAGGCGACTTTACTTAAATATAAAAGCGAGAAGCCACTTCCCTTGGAAAAGTTTTATCTTAAGGTATTTAACGACATAAAAGAGTTCTCCTTTTATTACCGCGTTCCTTCCGAGGTTAAGATAATCGGTGCAAAAGACCTTGTAGGTATCAGGAGTTTTTTCAAAGAGTCCCAATACAAGGGGATAAAGTATGTTGATCTCTCGTGTTCTTTTGACCTAAGAAAACAGCGCAACACGTATTTGCTCGATGCGCTTCATAAAATGCTAAAATCCAGGCCCCTTGATGTTTTGGATGTAAGCGTAGAAAAAGGTATCGTTAGTATAACCTTGCGGCTATACGGAACTTAAAAAATAAGGAGGGAAATAAAAAATGAAAAGGATATTGTTTTTGTTGGTGTTTGTTATGGCTGTAACAGGGTTTAAGTGCGGCTATTGCCAGGATAATCTCTTGGCAGTGGATAAGATTGACAATAAAACGAAGGTTCAGGTGCAGGAAGATAAAACTCTTCCTAAAGAACAGAATCCTGTCCAGGCCGGAGCAGCTTTGGAAGAGGTAAAGCAAGCTGATGATGTTGGCGAGCAGGACCTGGAAAATATAAGCGCCTATAGGGAGGTTTTAGAGAATAAACAAAAGGAGCTTGAAGTCATCAAGCTCGACCTTGAGAAAAGCGACCTAATGCTTAAGAAAAGGCAGGCGGAAAAAGAGATCTTCGAAATTGACAAGGTTCTTCCTCAGGGAAAGTCTGATGCTTCCTCTGTGTCTGGAGGATTTAACCAAGGGGAAAAAGTTTCCCTGATAGATCCTGCGGATATAAAGATACAGCTTTTGGTGATAGCGGATAACCTAAAGGAAGGCCAGATCAGCTTAAAAGGTTCTCCTTATGTTTTTAAGGAAGGGGATTCCATTACTTCGAAATTAACTGTAGAGAGAATTGAGCCAACAGGTGTTACTTTTAAACAGGTTGACGGAAGCTCATTTAAGCTCAGCTTTATAAATTAAAATGCCTGTACAAGAAATAGGAAATATCCTTTTAAGCTCTAAAGTAGTCAGCAAAGCGCAGCTGGAATTTGCCTTGGATATCCAAAGGAATACCTCACCCGGGCAAAGATTAGGCAGGATCATTAAATACTATAACTTCGCAAGCGATGAGGATATAGCTAAGGCTCTGGCCAAGCAGGTTGGCTGGAAGTATTTTGACAAAAAGTATGTCTTAGACATACCGATAATAGAAAAAATCGGTTTGGATTTTCTGATAGACAGGGCGTTCATTCCGGTTGAGACGGAAAATGAACTTGTTTTTATTTTCGCCTATCCCTTTGATATCGAGGCAACTGATTTATTAGTAAGCTTGGGCCTTGGAGACAAAGAACGATATATCGGAAGCGAAAGCGTAATCCTCTCACATCTTGAGCTGTTTAAGAACAAGAAAATAAAACAGGAGATTGACAAGAAAATCAACCTGCTTAAAGAAAGAGGTATTGTCGGCGATGAGTTAAAAGGGCTCCTGGATGAATTGCTTAATGACGCGATTATCCATAATGCCACCGATATCCACATTGAGCCGGAAGAAAAGATATCCACCATACGTTTTAGAATAGACGGCATACTTTATTTTAAGTTTTGTATCCCTCTTGAGGTGCATAACAACCTGATCAACGTTGTATTTAGCCGTGCAGAGATTACGGTATCTGACTTTTACAGGTTCCATGATGCCAGATTCCAGCATAGCTATTCCGAGCATTCCGTGGATATCAGGGTATCCTGTATACCTTCTGTTTTTGGGCCTGCGCTTGTCTTAAGGCTTTTGGATGTGAATAAAACCCTGATTACCCTTCCTAACTTAGGTTTTGACGCATTGCATTTTGACAATATAAGCCGCATAGTGCGTAAGCCCCACGGTATTATTATCATCACCGGGCCCACAGGAAGCGGAAAGACTACCACTCTTTATGCTGTCTTGAATCAGCTTAAAGACCTTTCCACAAAAGTCCTTACCATTGAGGATCCTGTGGAGATTAAGATGCCGCTTATAAACCAAGTGCAGATTAACGAGAAGCAAGGGATCAGTTTTGCCCACGCCACAAGGGCCTTCTTGCGTCATGATCCTAACATCATCTTAATCGGTGAGATCCGGGACCCTGACACAGCCCAGGAGGCAATCCGCGCATCCATTACCGGGCACAGGGTGCTTTCAACGCTGCACACCAATACCGCGGTAGATTCCATTTACAGGCTGCATGACTTGGGTATTGATTTGTCTTATATCGCAAACGGCGTTCTCTGCGTAATTTCCCAAAGGCTGATACGCAAGCTCTGCCCTTTTTGCAGGAAAAGAGTTAAGGTTAAAAAAGAAAATATGCCTGATTCTTTTAAGCAACTCCTGCTTGGCGAAAACGAAAATGAGATTAGCCTGTTTAAGGCGGGAAGCTGCGAGCACTGCCAATCGGGCTACAAAGGCCGCACTGTGATTGCCGAGATCCTGGATTTTGACGAGGATATCCAGGATATGGTCGCTTCCGGCAAGCTTGATCGGCTCAGGAATAAATGGAGAGAAAAGGCGTATCTGACCCTGGAGCAGGACGCGGGAACGCTTCTTTTAAAAGGATTAACCTCGCTTGAAGAAGCGGAAAGGATACTTGGGTAGAGATGTATTACAGGTACAGCGTTTTAACTGAAACCGGAAATGAAATCAACGGCCTTGAGCGCGGCTCTTACCAGGAGATAAGCAAAAGGCTTAAAGAGAAACGTTATTACGTATTGTCTTTGGAAGCGGATTTCTTCAGGTCAATAAAGTTTGCCTTGGAGAAGAAAACCATCAAGGCGCAAAGCCTGTCAGTATTTTTTGAGGACTTGGCGAATATGCTTAAGACCGGTATCGCCATGAACGAGGCAATAAGCGCTCTCCAAGAATCATCCGTTGATCGCGTATTGGCTAAAGCTTTATCCGGGGTTGAGGATGACCTTGCTAACGGGTTTTCTCTGGCTAAAGCATTTGAGAAAACAAAAGCTTTCCCCTGGTTGGTTTTAAATACGCTCAAAGTAGGAGAGAAATCCGGTTCTCTTGAACAGGTATTTGCTGATTTGGCAAAGTATTATTCCAGGGAAGCAGAATTCCTGAGTAGCTTAAAGAGCGCGGTGATTTATCCGGCGGTAGTATTCTCTATGCTGATTGGAATAATGTTTTACGTTTCCTTTAAGGTAATTCCGCATCTGGAGGCGCTTCTACCTATAAGCGGCAATAGTTATTTTTCAACCAGGCTGCTTTTATTTTTAAGCCACTTCCTGAAAGATTACTGGTATGTATGTTTATTGTTTCCAATAGCCGGTATTATTATTTATTCAAGGTTTAGGAAAAGCCCGGTTGAGAGGATTGCCTCTTACTATTACAAAGTCCCTCTTTTGGGCCCTGTTGCAAAGGACGCGGCCTTCAGCTCATTTTTCTCTAGCCTTGCGGTCCTCTCAAGAAACGGCATTAATATCGCCGATGCGCTTTCTCTGATTGAGGAAACCACTTCCTATCAGTTCTTAGCTAAAAAGATCGGCAGGCTAAAAGACTACATCGCAAGCGGCCTAAGCTTCTGGCAGGCCCTGCAGAAGGATTCATTCTTTCCGTCTTTTATTTATTATTCAGTAAGAAAAGGCGAAGAGATGGGGTCTCTTGATGAATATTTGCAGAATCTTTCCAGATATTATTTTGAGAAGGTTTCAAGGCGCACGCGCGTAATTTTGAGTTTTATCCAGCCGGCACTATTAGTGTTTTGCGCCCTGATTCTGTTATTTGTTGTCTCGGCATTCATCATGCCGGTTTACAGTAATCTTTCCAACATTGCGGGTGGCAATGTTAAGTTTTAAGAGAAAGGAGGTGAGAGTAATGAGGCTAAGAAGTAAGAAAAGCGGTTTTACGCTGATCGAACTGGTCCTGGTCATAAGCATCATCGCGCTTTTAGTTATGGCGGTAGGTTTGACCAGTGGAATCAGAGAAAACGCTAAGGTGCATTCGGCTTCCGAATCGGTTAAGGCCTTAAGGACGGCCGCGGAAAGCTACATTGCAGCAGGTTCCATGACCTATACTGGGATAACCGTATCAGGCCTGCAGACGTCAGGGTATCTGCCTGCTGCATTTTCCGCAACAGGTTCAAATCCCTGGGGCGGCAACTACGCGATAGCCCCGAACACTGACGCTAATAAGGTTGATATTTCGCTTACCGGCGTAAGTGCTGCTGCGGCAGCGCGCTTGTCAGCCTTGTTTGCCAACAGCGCGGCAGCGACAGGTTATGCATCTGACACATGGACCATAACGTTTTAAAAAGAAGGAGGGGGTTTAGTTTAGCCGAGCTGAGCCTTGTGCTTATGCTGGCAGGGATATTTATTGCCGCAGCGTTCTATTCTGCGACAAAAATACGCCAAACTGCTTCAGCGCAAAGGGTGATGACAGAGCTCGAATCAATAGCTCTGGCAAGCGCGAGATTCTACAGTGAGCGTGGGGCGTGGCCGGCGGCTTTGGCCGACCTGCGCCCCAGCTACCTGGTGCAGCAATCAAGCGATGTGAATCCTTTTGGCAATGCTTACACGATAACCTCTAACACGTCAAGTGTGTCGGTATCTACGCTCCTGCCAAAAGGCCTGATTACTCTTAAGAGTTACGGCAGTGAGGTTGTGGTTGTGAATCAAGGCAACAACGATCTAGTGAGCATAACGAAGACACCTGAATCAAGAACCTGGAAGTTAAAATATGAGAAAAAATACATCTATCACCAATAAAAAGGCTTTTTCTTTAATTGAGCTCTGCATTGCGCTTGGGGTTTTGGTGATTCTAACCTCATCCATTACGCCTGTCTTTATCAAGAGAATACAGATAAAAGCAGGGGAAAAGACTGCTTTAGAGATGTCGACAATAGAGCAGGCAGCGCTTTCCTATTACGCGACTAACAATGCCTGGCCCGCAAGTATTCAGGCCTTACAAAGTTCAGGATACTTAAATCCTTCCTGGAGCGCAAGTAATCCCTGGCAGAGTGCTTACACTGTTTCCTCAAACACAAGTGCTTTTACGGTTTCAACTACAGTACCGCAGGAGTGGACTAGTTTGGTGGCAAGGGACTTGCCTACAAGTTCAGTATCAGGCGTAGTCGTGGGAAGCAGTGTGCCTGCTCCAGGAATCGCTCCCGACGACTCCCTGCCTGTAGGTTCAATTATTATGTGGTCAGGAACCTTGAATTTAATTCCAGAAGACTGGCAGCTTTGTAACGGCACAAATGGTACTCCTGATTTAAGAGGAAGGTTTGTTATGGGTGTTTCAAGCGGGGAAAACCCGGGTGCAACTGGCGGCGCAAGCACTCATTCGCACTCAGGCACAGCCAGCGCTTCCAGCCAGAGGATTTGGATAGATGATAATTCAGGAGGCACTGATTACTGGGGTTCGCCTTCTTCTCATACACATCCAATTAGTATAGATGCTTCCAGCCACTTGCCGCCGTATTATAAGCTCGCCTACATCATGAAAATGCAATAGAGAGAGGCCAAATGCTTTCAAAGATAAGTTCAGGTTTAAGAAAATTCCTCAGTGCGTTTATATTCTTAATTCTTTTTTCAGGAAGGGCCTTTGCGATTGAGCCTGTTGATATCCTGGGAATGGTAAGTTTAAACTGTATAGACTTAAGGGTAATCGGCGTATGCTTTAAGCCTCCCGGAATCCCGGGTATTGTGATCATGTATTGGGAGCCGGTTTTGCTTATTGAGACAGTAAAACGACCCGGTGATACAGTAATTGAGTCATTAAAGCCGGTTATCGCTGACCTGGCAGCCCAAGGGACTAAAAGTTTTATGTCTGGTCTTACCGGACTAGCTGTACCAGTCTCAAGCGGGTCAAGCTCTAGTAAGTTAACCGGAACTAATTTACAGTTTAATGAAGCGCATGTCTATGAATTTCCTTTCAGGGATCAGATTATGGCTTTCATTGATATGGAATGTCCGGATAAGCTACCCACAGGCTCTTTTATTAAGTATCTTTCTGAACTGGATTCAGCTGAATGGCGCATAGGGGCTATAGAAGCGCTGCATCCTAAGAGCATAGCCTCAGCAGCAAGCGGCTTAACCTGTGCTGCTACCGGCGCATTTTTGGATGATTTATGTATGGGTTTTTGGGGAGCGACTTACCCCAGGCGCGGGTTTATTACACATCAAAGCCAGGTGGTGGGAAGCGCTGTAGCAGCAGTGCGGGCAGTAAGCATTTCTTCGCTTTTAGGCTCTACTTCTCATATTGTCTCAGAACCCACAGGCTTTATACCTTCTTTTGCAAGCGATAAGCTGGAACTAATTTATCCAAATCCAAGCGGCTGTATCAAAATCGGCCAGAATCCTTTAACGTGGGAATCCGGGAAATTATCATCTTCCGGCAAATACCTCTGGGTATATTGGAGAAGAAGAATATGCTGCATATATTAGCTTTAGTTATTACCGTGTCTTTATTATTGAATCCAGCCTATCTAATGGCTGGATTTTTTGAGGAGGAAGATACACCTCTAAGGAAAAGCGAATGTAGCGAATGTAAAAGCGATACGCTTAGCCTAAATCCAGAGTTAAAGGAAAAAGTTGCAGAGATAGAAAGTAAAGTTTTCAGCAGTCTTAACAAAAAAGAAAACCACGACAATGAGATTGTTTTATTTATTGACTTTGCTAACAGCTCTTCTGATGCAGCGGTTAATGCCTTGGTTAAATTCAAGAAAGACAATCCTGCCTGGAAAGTTAAAGGCGTCATTGTCGGCAGCAAGGATAATTTAAAAGAAAAATTACTGCAGAAACAGAAGTTTTTTAGTAGTGGTATTGAATTCAGCATTGACTTAAGTGGAAGCCTGGCAAAAGAATCCGGCATCTTTAGGACGCCGGCCTATGTCATTACCTATAACGGTAAACAACATAAAATCACTGGGCTAACTGATTTAAATGACGCAATATCTAAATTTGATAAATGAAGCGGATTATCCTTATGTTTATGATTTTCCTATCACATCTTGCCATTGCATATGCGCAGAACATCTTTCAATACGAGAGGATTGATTTTTTTGGAAGGAAGGAAGTACAAGAAGAACTTTATCCTGCTGAAACCAACCAATCCCCTGAGATTATCACTGATGAATGGGCTGAGCCGATAATCAGCCCATCCGGCAGGATAAGTATCTATGTTCCGCCAAAAGAGGTAAGGGATTTTCTGGAAGAACCCAATCCGGAAAACGCAAAGGCATACTTAGCTTGGAGCTTAAAAAGGATTAAGAAGTTCATCTTAGCGCAGGAATTACTAAGAAAAGAAGCAAAGGAGCTTGAAGTAATGAAGGAAACCAAAGGTTTGCTTGAACCCAATTCTTCAGCCGGATTTAGAGATACTAACAGCAATACCCAGGCTGCAGCGAGTTATTTATTCTATTTTATGCTTAAGGGATGTCCGAGTTGTGAGAAAGAATCCCGGGTGATAGAGGATATCTACCTCAATCATCCTGAAATCAGAATCGAAGCCTTTGCCAAAGGGTTCTCTGATAGGGAACTAGAAAACTTTAGGTTCTCTGCCAGACAGGATAACGGCATGAGCAGCCTTTTTAAGGTTGAATCGTATCCGGCTATCGCGGTATTTAACAAAAAGAATAAAAGGTATTTTCTGTCAGGATTTGTAGATAAAGAGAATATACTTAGACTGCTTAGATGAAGAGAATCTTAATTAGTTTAGTTTTAATCTTAGCAACAAGAAGTATAAGCTACGCTGATATTTTCTCTAAAGACGATACCTCGCCTTATACTATTGAAAGCGCTATTTATGAAGACAGATCCGGCTTTTACTACCGGGGAGGCATTGACTATAGGCCGAGCGTTCCGCCTGATGAGCCGCAGGTGGGTTATTCAATTTTAAGCGGTTCGCCTGGCTGCAGTGGCTTTGATTTAGCCTCAAGCTTTAACAGTGTTTTCTCAGAACAGATCCTAGCAGATTACCTTAAAGGTATATCTAGTGCGGCAATTGCCGCTGCGCCAATGCTATTATTGGAGTATGTTTCGCCAACCCTGGCCGATATAATTAAACACTTTAATGCTATGACTAATATGCGTTTAGGCCTAAGGTATGCCCAGTGCGAGGATATTGAGAAGGCAGCCGGCGAATATATGGATAAACTCAGGAAGAAAAGCGAAAGCGAATGCGTTAAAGAAAAGGTCGGCACTGGTCTTGATATTGATGGTGCTCTTAAAGTCTGCAAAGCAGGGAAGGACCCTTTTGCCTTCCTGAAGAATGCTGAAGGCATTCCCTTGGCACAGGGAGGCAAAATTAACGTCCTATCCGACATCTTTAAAAGGATTAATATCCCGCAGGAGAGAAAAGAATTTATTGAATCTGTTGTCGGTGAAACTACCATTACTGCAGCCCAAATCGAAAACAATAAAGGCGAAAAGTCTATTTACAAGGTAAATGAGGAATTTAGAGACGAGACTTCTCAGAAGCTGTTTTCTCTGGTGGATGAATACATCAACTCGAAAAGTATATCTGCTGAGTCCCTGAAAGAACTGTCTTTGCCTAATAATCCCGTGACAGAGGAGCAGATTAGAAACATTACCTTAATGCCCAAGGCAAAGCAGTACATTGCGGTTTCCAAGATTTCATCTGACATAGCCTATTTTAAGACCATATCTCAATATAGGCAGGCGCTGGATGATTTACTGGAGGCAATGCGCGCACCCGGGCTAGATGATGTCCAAAGGGGCGTACTTGAAAGAGATTATAATTACCTAAAAGAGAAGCTGGAAAGATTCAAAGAGGAAAGAGAAATTTATAAGGATTACAACGAATCCGTTGCTGGTATTTTATCAGAATCAGAAAAAGAAAAACTCAATATCATTATAAATGATGATGGAACAAGTTCGTATTTCAGCGATAGCGTTGAAACGCAGGATAAGAAAGAAATGTATCTTCCTGTGACAGAGGAGCAGCAATGATGGACACAAATCAGCTTTTGGATATTCAATGATGGGAATTTAATTTTTCTGCCCCCTAACCTTCTAGCTAAGCTATAAAGTTTTTCCACCCGCCTTACCATTTTATCCATCCTTGACCGCTTCTTCAGTCAATCACTTCCTTTCTTGTTTTTTTGTTTTCTCTTGTCGTCACGTAATCCTCTTTCTTTTTATCCGCCTACAATAGCCCAAGATTGACTTTTGTGCAAGAAAATCCTTGAGAATAATTCGCCTCTACCTTGCACTTGTGGTCTGCCTCAAGATGC
>Ga0172371_10003791_pt1 | contig 23252 bp, 26 predicted proteins | sample Lak12m_FD_114543 | JGI IMG/M metagenome (GOLD analysis project Ga0172371, IMG submission 114543) | Freshwater microbial communities from Kabuno Bay, South-Kivu, Congo - kab_022012_12m | ecosystem: Environmental > Aquatic > Freshwater > Lake | place: Democratic Republic of the Congo: South-Kivu...
GCCTGCTAAAAGCCCATTAAAGTTTGAAGTGCCACCTGATTTTAATTTTGTACCTGCTGTGGCACAATCCCAAGCAGAACTTCTACTTGCGTTGCAAGTTTGACCTGAATCTTTAAGATAATTTTCTAAAGTGTATTGCTCTGCATCTGTGGGAATATGCCAACCAGTTGGGCAAATACCTTGAGCGCCTTCTGTAGTGCTTCCACACATTGCTTGATCCCATTGGTAAAAACCTCCATAAGTAGTACAGTTGGCTTCGTTATCTGAATAACAATACTTTTCTATAGCTGAAGCTGTAGGGCAATCTGTGCCTTGAGTATTAGCTCCATTGGTTCTGGTTCCTACATTCATATTTTGAGCCATCCAACATTGAGTGCCTATAAGCACTGTGGCATAGATCTTGTTATCCCTTGAATCAACAATATTACTTCCACAAGTCCAAGTGCTTGTAGGTGTAAGTGAAATAACTCCATTAGCTACTGTCACATTGGCACTTGAAGCTATTTTGCTTGTGTCTGTAAAATTATCAGTTATTGTAGCTGGCGAATTAGCAAGCACAATAGATACTATGGAGGCTACAAGCATTATGGAGACTAGGGATATGGAGAGGTGTTTGAAGGTTTTGTTACTAGATTTATTATTCTCACTTTTGTTAATTCTTTCTCCAGCATCTATTAAAATTTTTGAAATTATTCTTTTTATACTCATGTTTTTAAATTTATTTAATTATTTTAGAATTTTATTGTTTGACCTGGATTTATAATACCTTTATTTTTCTTATCATCTTCTAAGTCTTTATCTAATTCTTGTTCTTTCATTACTTTGTCCTCTAATATCTCAGCTTCAATTCTTTTCTTAAGTTCTTGATCTGGGTCATATTTATTTTCCAAAAGTCTTACTTCTTCTGGTACAGATAAAATATTTTGTGTTTTTTTTGTTTCTACATCAAATTTCTGTTCTTGGTTTTGATTTTGTTTTTGTTCTATATTTTGTTCTTGATCTAATTTTTTATTTTGTTCATTTATTTTTTCTTTTTCCAAAGAATCTTGCAATGCTTTTCTTAAATCAGATAAATTAATTTCTTTTCTTGTTTGATTTTGTTGTTTGGGTTTTACAGCTTCTTGGTTATGAGAAAAAGAATTTCTTTTATCTATATTATGGTTATTATGATCAAAAGTTTTTTGAGCTTGATTTTTCTCTTTTGCTTCTTTCATTTTCTTATAACAAGATTTGCAATATACTGGTTTATCTTTTGTAGGCTCGAAAACAACTTTAGCTTTTTTGCCACAATTTGCACATACTGCATCATAAAGTTGATTTTGTCCATCTGGTAATTGGCTCATAGGCTTTTTTACAGGCAAAGCATTATTTTGAGGTAAAATATTTTTACTATCTTTAGTTTCAGCTCCAAATTCAGACCATCTTTGAATTTTCTCATTTACTATTTCTCTTTTTACTCCATATCTTTCTTGACTTGCTTTTATAATCTTGTGAGTATTTACTTCTTCTGGCAATGCAGGTGGAGCCAAAGTTTCTGCAGAAAAAGGATGACTTGCTACACCATCTATCATTAATTTTATATAAATATTATATTTAGCTAAATTAACTAAATCTGTTGCCATAAATTCTGGAGAAAATTCTTTTTCCAAAAACTCTGCATCTTCAGCTCCTACTCTAAAAACTGCAAGCGTACCTACGTTACCAAAAACAGCATCTCTTATTTCCTCTTCCATTTGTGAAATATATTGATGACCTAATATTAAATTAAGCCTATATTTTCTAGCTTCAGATAAAATACTAGCAAAAGATTCTGTAGCAAAATTTTGAAATTCATCTACATACAAATAAAAATCTCTTCTATCTGCTTCTAGTACATCTACACGACTCATTGCAGATAATTGTAATTTTGTAATAAGTAATTGCCCAAGCAATCTTGAATTATCTTCACCTATTCTACCTTTAGAGAGATTCATTATAAATATTTTTTCTTTATCCATAATATCTCTCATATCAATTGTGGATTTTACTTGCCCTATAATATTCCTTATTAAAGGATTAGAAATAAATTGCCCTACTTTGTTTTGAATAGCAGCTGTTGCTTCTTGCTCATATCTTTGGCTATATTTTGCAAATTCTACTGTCCAAAAAGATTTTACAATAGGATCTGTAATTTTACTTACAACTTTTTCTCTAAAATCTGGATCAGCTAACATTCTATTTACACCCAGTAAAGTAGCATCTGGATATTCAAGTAAAGCTAAAATAGCATTGTTTAAAATATATTCCATACGAGCAGACCAAACATCTGGCCAAACTTTTTTAAACACACTCATTAATCCACCTGCTACTAAGTGCCTATATCTAAAATCAACTTTTTCCATTACATTAAAAGCAATAGGATAATCAAGATCTGCAGGATTAAAATATACTACATCATTTATTCTAAAAGATGGTATAAAATCCAAAAGCTTTTCAGCACCTTCGCCATGAGGATCAATATATGCAATACCACGGCCAGCTTGAATATCTTGGATTGCCATATTTTCCATCATATTGGATTTACCCATACCAGTTTTTCCAATAACATAAAAATGTCGGCGTCTATCGTCAACTTTTATACCAAACTTTTTTCGTTGATTACGAAAAGAAGTTAAACCAAAATATGTTATATTATTATCTGACATAATTTTATTCTATAGGAAGATTTGGCGGTGGCCCACCTTTTTTAGATTCAACTCTAGCAATTGTAGGCGAAACCAATCCTGTAATTTTAATTGGAAAATGAAATATAGAAGCCATTTCTTCGGTATTTAATATTGCCAACACACCATCTCTATTTGGGAAAAGTGGTGTAAACCTAGAAACTGCATTTTTAAATATTTTCCTTGCTCTCATATAAACCCTTCTTTTAATCATAAAATGTTTTATCTTTACTCTTGTGGCAAGTGAAAAAATTAAATAATTCAAATGTTCTGTTTTAAAGTGAGATACATAAGACCTCATTATAGTCTTATTAATACCTTTAAAATTTTCTCTTTTTGCAATATATATACCTCTAATATTTGTTTTAAAAACAGGTTTTTTAATTTTATCTTCAATAGCTAACAAAATTTCTTTTTCTCCAGGAGTTAAAAGTAATTCATTTTCACCTTCATCTGACTTTTCTCTAGAAAGCCATTTGTAACTTGCTTTTTCTCCAGAACCTTCTTTTGCAGGACCCATAATTAAATTATATGTCATTTCAGCTACATCTTCTAAAAATGTTTTTTCTTTTTTAACTGGCCTTCTAGAATGCTTTTCTATTAATTTCTTAGCTTCTTTTTTCCAAGGATCATCAGAATCTGCAATTGGAATACATACAAATTGAGCCCAATATTGCTCGCCAGGACCTAAGCGAGACATTGATTCTAGCAAAGAAACAATAGGATCTATTCTTTTTTCTTCTGCAGAAATTCTTTCACCTTGTGGCTCAAAAAACTTTTCATAAGTTTTAATTGGATAAGCTGGGCTTTTACTTAAGATAAAATCTTCTCCATATAAATCCCATTCTTCATTTGGAATATCTTGTGGTACATTTTTAACATAATCTGGCACTTCACGTATTTCTATTTCTGGAAAATGTGTATATATAATTGATTCTACAACAGATCTATGTTCTGCCATAATTCTTGCATAAAAATGTATTGAACCTTCAATACTTACTATTTCAAAAGATAACCAATATGGAGAATTATCAAGTTCCCCATCTATCCAAATATCTTTCCAACTAGCAGTATCATAAATTGGCCAAATCATTGCAAATACATCTTCCATAGCTTTCATAGGAGCTAAATTTTCTTTAGGTGGTACTAATTCAAGCACTACCCATTTTGTTTTAGCATATGCAAAATCCCAAGCAATCCACCATCTATAAAGAGTTCTTAATTGATCAGCTAATATTATTGGTACAAAAAACCACCACCATACACGCAAAAAAGGTATAACAAAAATAACTACTATTGTAATTAGCCACCACCAAGGACCCCAAATCATTTCTTTGACAGCACTATCCCACCAAAATAACCATTTAGGTAATTTTGCCATATTATTTAATTATTAAATTAATAAATTCAGGAGCATATTCAAAACTTAAAGAAGTTATGCATACAAGCAAAAATCCTACAGCAAAAAACCAGAAAGTATAAATTAAAGGCACTATTACATAAGTTTCGGTTTTAGTGTGCCAATAATATATAAATGCAAAAAATATCAGATAATAAATAGCTGTAGCAAAAAATAAAATATATAATCCAATAAAGAAAATGCTCATATTAATATATTATAACTCTGTATAAAATCAAAATCAACAACACAAGCTGTGTAAAACAAAATCTCGCTTATTAGCGAGATTTTGAATATTCATTATACTGATTCAGTTTTTCTTACAAAGTAATTTCCTTTATCATCTTTTTCGAAATTATTCTTTATATTCAAGTTCATTAATACTGTGTTTTTTGCTACCATTCTTTGAGCTAATACTGCATTTACAATTTCATCTTTATGCATTGGAGTATTTTTATCTGCAAGAACTTTTGTAATTACATCTTTAATTGTTCCAGGAGTATAACCCCATTCAGACAAAGCATATGTTCCTCTACCAACTAATACAAATCTTGTATCTTTAATAAGTTCATTATGCACTGTTTGAGCATAAGTTTTTTTATTTGGTTGATTGTATTCTAATTTATCTATCATTTTAGCAACATCTGTAAAATGCAAAGGTTTGCCATGTTTTTTAATTGCTAAAAATGCTTTATCTTTTACTCCTCTTGGTTTTATTTCTGGCCAAAACACAAGACCAATTCTACCTTCTTTATTTGCTTGTATGTTTTTAGAAATTTCTATATAAGAAGCAACAGCTTCCAAAGTCATATTATTTTTAGAAGCAAATGATGCAATAACATCTTTTTTTGGTAAAAGTTGTTTTGTTTGATCTATAGATTCTACCAAACTATCAAGCACAACTTTTACTTTATTTTTTGCATCTGGAATTATTGACCAATAATAATGAAAATCCTTTTTCTCGCACACTCTAGAAAATTGCTCTCCTATAGTTAAGAAAAACAAAACAAAGGATTTATTATTCTTGCCACCAAGTTCTTGCAAAACCAAATCTTCTTTTTTCAATCCTCCATTTTTCTCAAAATATTCTACAAATTCTTTATGAACTTTATCTAATATTTCTTGACCATTTTTTCTTATATTATTAAAACCAACTTCTTCAATTTGCCTTACTCTTTCTCTTGTTATACTTAAAGAATCACCTATAGATTCTAAGGTCTCTGGTTTACCAGACTTTACTCCAAAACGTCTATCAAAAATACTTTTTGTTTTAGGAGATAAAATTTTTGTTAACTTTGTATATAATTGACTATAATTTAATTTTGTCATTTATTTTGAAATTATGCTTTATTTCTTGGGTTGGTTTTAAGACCAAAAAATAAAGCACCATTTACATATTAATGTATTTTATAATGTTAGCATATTAATTTAAATATGTCAAGCTTTTTATGTGAATATTATCTTTTAGACCAATTATTCCAGCTTACAAGCAATGGGCTAGCAATAAAAACAGAAGAATAAGCTCCAGCAGTAATTCCAATTATAAGAGCAAGTGAAAAATATTTTAATGTATCTCCACCAAAAAAGAATAATGTAATTAATGGTAATAATGTAGAAAACACTGTAGATAATGATCTACCAACTGTTTGATTCAAACTATAATTTACTGTTTCTTCAAATTGCCCCATTCCCTTTCTTAAAATATTTTCTCTTATTCTATCAAAAATAACAATTGTGTCGTGTACAGAAAATCCCAACACTGTAAGCAAAGCTGCAATAATTGGTATTGTTATTTCTATATTATAATAATGCCCTAATACTGCGAACATACCAAGAGGTATAATAATATCATGGAACAAAGCTATTAACGAAGTAATGCCATATTTCCAAGAAGATATAGGCCTTGATACTTTCCTAAAAGCAAATGCAATATAAATAGTTATTGCCAAAAGTGCTAATATTATAGAAATCTGAGTTTTGTTTTTAAGCTCTTGCCCTACAGATGGTCCAATAAATTGAAAGCTTTTTTCTTCTACTGGGTTTGTAGAATTTATTTTATCTAAAATCTGTTGATGAGTAGCTTCATCAATGCCTTTGAATTTTAAAATTACACCTTTTTCTCCAGTTGGCTGTATAGTAATTTCTCCAAGGTTAAAGTCTTGTAATTGTTTTGAAATCTGATCATTAGCTGGTCTTTGATCTAAAAACAATAATTGCATATTACTTCCACCTGTAAATTCAATTCCAAACTTTAATCCAAAAGTAATTAAGCACACAACAGAAGCAATTATCAAAATTCCAGAAATTATATAATATATTAGCGAAAATTTTGTAAAATTAAAATTCATAAATTGTTATTTAATTATAATAACCACTTGGCTTTTTCTGCCCAATTACCTATAAATACTTGCAACAAATTTCTTGTAATAAATATCGCAGAAAACATACTTATTATAATACCTAAGCTCAAAGTCAAAGCAAATCCCTTTATAAAACTACTAGCAAACACAAACAATATTGCACATACAATAAGTGAGTTCAAATTACTATCTCTTATAGATGGCCAAGCTCTAGCAAAACCTTCTTGCATAGATTGTTGTAAACTTTTACCTGATTTTATTTCTTCTTTCATTCTTGCGAAAATCAAAATATTAGCATCTACTGCCATACCTATAGAAAGTATAAAACCTCCAATTCCAGCTAAAGTTAATGTAACAGGAATAAGCTTAAACAAGGCCAAAGTTATAGCTACATATATTATCAAGGCTATAGAAGCAAGTAATCCAGGTAATCTATAAAAAACTATCATAAAAATAACAACAGCTAATAATCCCCATAATCCAGCAATTAAAGATTTGTTAAGTGAATCTTCACCCAAAGTTGGGCCAACTGTTTCTTGTGATATTGGAGTTCCAATTTTTACAGGCAAAGCTCCAGAATTAAGTCTTCTTGCAATATCATTGGCAACTTGAGTATTCATATTACCTGTAATAACTGCTGTTCCTCCAGAAATTTTACCTTGTACAACTGGAGCATATAAATCTGAACCATCTATTTTATTATCTTCATTTGTATCTATAATAGAAGCTCCATCTAAAAATATTGCCAAAGGTTTATTTATATTTCTTTCTGTAATTTGTTCAAAAAGTTTTGCTCCTTGGTCATCAAACTGAAGCTGTATTTCTGGCTTAAATGTTGTTTGATCAAAAATAACATTTGCTTTTTTAAGATATTTGCCTGTAAGTTCGGTATTTTTAAAATATGGATTTTGCAATGCTAAAGTCCAATCAGCAATTTGTGAAATATCTTTACCTGCTTCTTGAGCAGTTTGAAGTTCTTTTATTTTATCTAATATTTTTTGAGAATCTTCTTGAGTTCTTTGTTCAAGAAATTCCAAATATGGAGTTTCTCCAATCATTTGTATAGCTTCTTGGACATTTTTAATACCAGGTAATTCTACAAGCAATCTATCTTCACCTTGAATTTGTACAACTGGTTCAGATACTCCAAACATATTTACTCTTCTTTCTATTACATCTCTTAATCCTTGCATAGCTCCTGCTTTATCTTGAGTTTGACTCAAATCTGCTTGATATATCAAATTAACTCCACCTTGCAAATCAAGACCAAGTACAAAAGCTCTATCTAAAAAATGAGGCAATGTCCAAGCAAATTTAGAATTTAAATAATCAGTTGCTTGATTATAATATTTTGGATAAACAAAATTACCAACAAAAAAAGCCAACAAAACAATAGCTATTAAAATATAATATTTAGATTTCATAAAATTTTACTAAGTATAAAAATAATATATTTATATTACTCTTTTTTTAAAATTAGTCAACAGTTAAATTGTTGACATTATAATAAATTTTTGCTAATTTTTATTTAGTCCTTTTTTAGTGCCCTGCTCTACTATTTATGCAAGGAATATTGTAATGACTCAAAAAGCTGAAATAACAATCTCTACAGAATCTCAAGAATTATTGAAAGAAGTAATTAGACTCTTTGAAACTATTGGCTTTGAAATCAAATCAACTGGCAACAGTTGCAATCGTTTTTTAGTCACAATGGCACCTCAAGACCAAGCCAATGCTGAAATAAGGCAAGAGATAATCGGTCTTGATGGTAATCCACGTTTCACAGATATCCACTTTCCTGTGCTCGAGGTTAGCGCCTTATTATCAAAGGCCCTTGGCAAAGCGATGATGTTTACAAACCCCAAAAACGCAAGCTTACTGGAGAATGCGATCTTTCAAAATTAATTGAACCCGCATTACTAGAGAGCTTTCCACTTTCTGATGAGTGAGTTGAGACTTATATCCGCCACACAAAGCTGGCGGATTTTTATATATACAAAATTTTATCATTCCCGCCATATGTGTATGTACATTACCGCAACTATTGACAATATATTATATATATGCTATAATTAATATATGAGGGTGAGCGTTCACTCTCATGTCGAAAAACTTTTTTTAGGAAGGAGCTCTTATGAGCCAGCAAACGAACGGAACGAACGGGGCGGTGGTGGCAGAGTTGGAGATGGAGACCAGCGTGGCGCAGGACAAAAAGATCTATGTCGTCACGGTGGGCAATCTGCAGGGTGGAGCCAATCCCTGCCACGATGGCACGGGCGATCAACAGTTGGCAGCCCTGAAACCCGCCATCAGGCGCCTGACGGTCACGGCCATTATGACCGGGACCGGTAAGCGGCACGGCGAAGTGAAAGCCGTAGTTCAAGACGTTTGCCCTGTTAGCGCTGACTTGATCGGCAAGTCCTTCCTTTGCGGGGGAGCCGAGTACGAGTTGGTCGTCGCGCAGGACAAGAAAATCTTATTGGCCAGCGGAGATACTGTGAACCGCGAAAAGGTCCACACCGTGGCCGAGTTGGACCACGACATCGCGTGGGCCATTTTCTCCCAAATGCAGAGCGGCGTCGTTCTGTGCGCGGACCAGTTGATCCTCAAGGCGCTGGGTCTCGAGGAAATCAGCTGGCCCGGTCGGCTTTATGAGCTGACCCCGGCCACCAAGACCGGCCGGATGATCGGCTAAGGCGCGGTTCCCTACGGGAACTCACGCGAGGCCAGTGGACAATTTGTCTGCTGGCCTCATTTTTTTTGCGTCATTTCATTCCCAACTTGATTGGGAATCTAGAGTTAAATGTACGCACCCTGGATTCTCTCTTTCCCTCCTTCACACTGTAGAGCTTCTGAAAAGCGAGGCGTGAAAATGACAATAACAAATTATTACAATCTTTCTAAAATTTTGAGTTGCAAAAAATCTTTTTTTGCATCATATATTGCAAAACAAGGTTTATATATTTGCCCTGCAAGCTCGCCAGGATTTACAAGCCTACAAACAATCCTATTTTGCCCACTATTTTCTTTCACAGCAATTTTTTCCTCCCACGGCTTATGTGTATGCCCATAAAAAACCAAATCATATCTCCCAGATTCAGCTAATAATTTTGCTTTTTCTGGATAATGAGTAATAGCAATCATTTTATTATCAATAGGTATTTCCAAAACTTTTTCTTGAATTTTTGCATTTTCTATACAATTATATATTTCCAATTTATTTTTATAAATAAAATCCATATTACCTAACACGCCAAATAATTTTATATTAGAATTTTGCAAGCTTTCTTGTAAAAATTCTGGGCTACCAATATCTCCACAATGCAAAAAAACTTTAATATTTTCTTTTAAAGCATAATTAACAACTTTTTTTAAATTTGCCAAATTCCCATGTGTATCTGAAATTATAATTATTTTCATATTTAAAAATTTATATAATATCTATACCCATTTCTCTTCTTAAATGATCAGCTTTTTGGGGGTCTTCAATTGGTAATAATACCCTTTTCCCATTTTCTCTAATATATTGTGTACCATATATTTGCTTTTTTCCTTCACGCACTCTAATTCTATCTTCAAGATATGCAATATTTTCCTTATCAATCTCTCCGTCTTTTTCTTGTTTCATTAATTCTAGACATTGCTTTTGAAAATCTATGTCTGGAGAATGCTGAATTAAAAGCCATGCTTCATAAGAAGCATCTACGCCAACTTTTGATATTGTTGGCCAACCAATTTGAGAAACAATTTCTTTAAGCTTTTCAGTATTTGACTTATCTAATTGCTCGTCCAATTTACCCGTCTCACTATATTGCAATCGCATTTCCCTATCTTTTTTAGCCATATCAATAATCTCTAATCTTTCAGAATCAAAATTTCCTTTTATTTCATTTTCTCTCATAATTTTTAAAATTAAAATATGTATAATACAAAAAATATATATAAACAATCTATCATTCTATAGATTGATAGATTGTCTATTCAATGTTTTCGATATTAATAAATGTTTTTATAAAATTAACAAATCTTTTTCCATAAGGCGATAATGTATGATCAACCATTTTACCATTATGTTTTTTATTAACTAACCCTGCATTAGATAATTTTTGTACATGTTGAAAAGTATTTTTTATTTCATATTTTAAAACATCTGCAATTTTTTCTAAACAAATACCACCACTCCGCTCAATCAAAAGCAAAATTTCTATTCTTCTATAATTTGCTACACCCTTAAAATACCTTTCGATTTGTTTTGCTGATCTTATTTTATTTTTACTCATATCTTTTTATAATTTTTAAATAATCTATCATTCTATAGATTGATAGATTATATTATCATAACATAAATTATTAAATTGATTCAACTTCATTTAATTCTTTCTCTAAAATATTGTCATTCTCATCAAAAACAAATTTACCTATAAATTTTTTACCAGCCAAAAATAATGGTATCCAATAAAGATCATCCTTCCACATACTTTCATATGGAATCTCTTTTATATCAAACCATTGAGGCTTCATTTCCTCAGATTCTGTAGGAATTCCAGAAAAAATATTTGTTCTAAAAACATTTACTTGAATACAAAAATCAGGCTTATTTTGCCAAAAAAAATCTAAAATACCTAATTTTTGCAAATCAGAAACATTGATACCTGCTTCTTTAAAAGTTTCTCTTTTTGCTGCTTGCTCAATTGTTTCACTATCATGCAATTTCCCACCAAATCCATTCCATCTACCTGCTCCAAAACCACGCTTTTTCATACCAAGCAAAATTTTATTCCCTTGATGCACTATTACTAAGGTTGTTATTTTCTTTTCCATTTATTCACAATTTTTATATATATGTTAAGATAAATTCAAACGTTCTTACTATCACCAAGGAGAAATCTATGACAACTAAAGCAGAGATATTTCAAAATGAACTTGATGCCCTGCGTCGTGTAGGTCAACAACTTGAAGGAGACAAAAGTAAAGTACGAATAAAGATAGATTTATCGGTAATTGAACCACAGGCAAGCCTGACACCAATGCAAGACTTGGCCAGCCAGGTCGCTGAAAAATCTCTGCAGTCAGATGAATTTAAACCGACTGCAATGTCCTCGGAATGCGACTTTTAAGTTGTAGTAATCATTATGTTGCCAAATCAACAAGACTTGGCGACTTTTTTATTAAAATTATTTACCTTTACTATTGTTCCATTTAGAACTATTCACCAAAGGCCAATAAATATCAATTTTTTTATTTATATTTAACAAGTCTTTTTTTGTACTATCAAAACCAAATTTTATATTACATAAATCTTCTATAACTGCAATAGGAGTACATTCTGCACCTTCGCCCATTGAAAAAACTGCAACATCTGCCAAAACATCTGGAATATTTGAACGAGTCATTTTTAAGGTTCTGCCAAATAAATCTTTTGAACCTACATAATTACGCAAAGGATAAAATCCATAATATGATAATGCAATGCCAGAGACACCTGCTCTCAAAGGAGTTGTATGGCTATCAGAAATTATTACTCCAATTTTTTTTACTTTAAATTCTTTACGCAAAAATTGCCAAATTTTTTTAGCTTCCAAAAATGGATTTTTTGGCCACAAAATATAATAACCATTTGCATTGCTTTCATCTATACCAGCTGAAGGTATTAAAATATTATTTGCAATAGTCAAAATTACCATTTGATTAAGAACATATTTACGATCAATATAGCAATCTGCTTCTTGTTTAATTAACTTATCTTTTTCTTTTCTTTGTTCTGTTTTACTTAAGTTTTGATTTATTTTTACACATCTTCCCTGAGCAATAGCTACAATTTTGGAAGTAATTACAATTATAGATTCTTCTTTTATTTTCTTGGTCAAAAATACCTGCTTTAATACAGGCATTATATTATCTTTTGGGGGTAATATTGGTCTTGTTTTGATTGTATAAATTTTCATATTATTCGTTACCAGCTACACAATTATTAAATACAGAAACTTGATTATTATATTGAGCAATAAGATTTTTAACAGACTCTGCTAGATTATCATATTGTTTTACTAAATTATTATATACTTCTACAAGTTCATTGTATTTTTTATAATCTGATACTGAGGCATTAACTTCTTGTCTTTTATTATCTATTTGTAAAGACAAAGAATCAAGCTGAGATTTTTGTTGATCTATTTTGTTTTTTAAATCAACATCTGGTTGCTTGCATGCAGATAATGGAAGCCCAAACTCTTGTACTCCTATCCAAGTTGTCTCACCTTTATATACTCCTTTCACAATAGCTAAACCAATTTCTGTATATCTGTTGTTTAAAATATTAGCTCTATGGCCAGAGCTATTCATCCAAGCTTGCACCAAATCTTTTTCTGATGCAAAATTACCTAAAATTAAATTCTCACCTGTAACAATATAACTATATCTATAATTTTTAACCAAATCAGCAGGTGTAACTCCAGAAGGAGAATTATGTTCAAAATATTGTTTTGCAAACATATCATTAGCTTTAGCTAAAGCTGATTTATCTAAAACATCATTTCTATACAAAGGCAATAAATTATTAATATTTCTTTGGATATTAGTTTCTTTAAAAATTTCAACAGAATTAAGTGTAACATCTTTATAAGGATTATTTACACTTAATGGATCTGGATTAAAAACTTCTTTTGTAGCTTCTTTTACAAAATTCCCCAAATCAGTTTTCTCAAAATTCTTAATATTTTTATCTAATTTACTTAAAATAAAATAAATATCTTTACTAAAATAAACTCCAGATATAAATGTAAAAACAATTAATAATATTACTATAAAATAAGAAAAAAATTTGTTCATAATTAATTATTAAAATTTTTAATACTAATACCTATTAAACGAATTAATTTTTTGTTTGGATTTTTTCTTTTGTCCAAATATGGCAGTAAAATTTTTAAAGCTTCAAGCTTAAACACTTTCTCTGTATTTATATTTTCTTTTAAGGTCTTGGCTGTTGTATGACTTTCAAATCCTTTGAATCTTACAGTAATTCCAATTGTTTTAAAATTTTTAAATCCCGAATTTTTGAATCTTAAAAACACATCACTACATAATTTATCAAACATATCGCCTATATATACAGCATCAAGCGTGTCTTTGACAAAAGTAATTTGCTCGCCAATTGATTTGGCTTCTTTAATTTCTTGCAAAGGCTCATTATCAATACCTCTTACTTTATTATACAGGTCTTGTCCGAATTTGCCAAGCATATTATGCAAATATTCTTGTGAAAAACTTTTTACATCTTTTACTAAAAATATATTTTCTTTGTTTAATTTTTCTTGAGTCTTAGGTCCTACTCCAGGTAATTCACGCACTGACAAAGGCTCCAAGAATTTCTCAGCCTCTTCGTGTCTAACAACAACAAATCCATCGGGCTTTTTTTGACCAGCTGCAATCTTGGCAATAAGTTTATTTGGAGCTAAGCCCACAGAACAAGTAATTTTATATTTTTTCTTTATTTCATTTTTAATTTGCTGGCAGATTTTTTCTGCCCCAACAAAAGCGTCACCTGATTCTACGATCGTATTTTCAGGTGACAGATCGAAATAAAATTCATCAATACTCGCCTGTTCTACCACCACCCCTTCATTCCCGCATTCTTTTGCATCATTCCCGCGACCCACTTCGACCGCGAAGCGAGGCGAGAAGCGAGAATCCAGATTATTCCTAATTATTTCCAAAATTCCTTGTGAAACTTCTGTATATCTTTCAAAATTTGGTTGCACAAAAATAACTTCGGGCTTACCTTCAACTACAGCTTTTTGTGAAAGTTGCCAAGCTTTAGAAATCGGCAAAGCAGAATGTATGCCATATTCGCGCGCTTTGTAGTTAGCAGTACTTACCACTCCACGACCAGTTCCTTTGCCATCTGGTGAATGCGGATCAGATCCCACTACAATTGGTTTTCCTGCAAAAATAGGACTATCAGCCTCTTCTAAATTGGCAAAAAACGCATCCATATCCAAATGTGCAATTATTCGCATTTTATTGTAAGTTTATTTTTGTATGGTATACTTTAATTAACAATCCTAGTGTGCAAATGGGATGGGTCAATCGGACGTATTCTGCGTCTGGGATTGATAATCGCAAGACCTAAGTCCCTGCAGGGCAATTGGCGACAATCTCACTGGAGAAAAACTCCAGCAAAGCACACACGGCCGTAGCAGTGCAGGTCTCACCTACGGCTTTTTATTTGCCATGGCATTTTTTGAATTTTTTGCCACTTCCACAAGAACACAAATCATTTCGACCAATAGTGTCATTTTGATTCCCCACCCCAATATTTATAGATTGGCTTTGTGGTTTTATTAAACTAGCTTTCAAAATATTTTCTGCGATTTCAAAATCTATTTGAGCCAACATCTCATTAAACATTCTATGTCCCTCATTTTTATATTCTACCAAAGGATCTTTGCCACCATAAGCTCTTAATCTTACAGAATCTCTTATATAATCCATATTACCTAAGTGGTCTTGCCATAAATTATCTATAACTTTCAAACACACAAATTTTTCCACATTTCTCATATTTTCCTCTCCCAACTCTTTCTCTTTGTTTAAATAATCTTGCTCTGTAAAATTATTTTTCTTTACAATATCTAAAACAAAATCACGCAAAGCAAAAGCTTGGTCGGGGTCCGACCCCAACAAACTTACAGGGGTCGGACCCCTGTAAACTGATCTCTCGAGAATCTCATTTCTTTTCTTATAAATAATCTCTCTATGTTTATTCATTACATTATCATACTCAAGTAAATGTTTACGTGCATCAAAATTAAAACCTTCTATTTTACTTTGTGCAGATTCCAAAGCTCCAGACAAAATTCCAGCTGAAATTGGTTCATCTTCTGGTAAATTAAAAGTACTCATTATAGATTTTATTTTATCTCCACCAAAAATACGCATTAAATCATCTTCAAGAGAAACAAAAAATTGAGTAAACCCTGGATCTCCTTGTCTTCCAGATCTTCCACGTAATTGATTATCAATTCTGCGAGCTTCATGGCGTTCTGTGCCTAATACATGTAAACCACCAATTTGTCGTACAATATCTGCTTGCTCTTTTATAGCAGGGTTTCCACCAAGTATTATATCAACTCCTCGACCTGCCATATTAGTTGCAATAGTTACAGCTCCTTTTCTACCTGCTTGAGCAATTATCTCACCTTCTCTTTGATGGTTTTTGGCATTTAAAATTTCATATTTTATTCCCTCCATTTCCAAAAGTTTTCCCAAATATTCATTACGTTCTACAGATCTTGTACCTACTAAAACTGGCTGACCTTTGGAGTTAAGATTTTTTATCTTTCTTACAACTGCTTTGAATTTTCCTGCTTCTGTTTTGAAAATCTGATCTGGCAAATCTTTTCTTAAAATAGAATTATTTGTAGGAACTACAACTACATCAAGATTATAAACTTTATCAAACTCTTCTGCAGATGTGAGTGCTGTACCTGTCATACCAGATAATTTTTTATAAAGCCTAAAATAATTTTGAAAAGTTATTGTAGCATAAGTTACAGATTCTGCTTGAACTTCTACACCTTCTTTAGCTTCTACTGCTTGATGAAGTCCAGCAGACCATCTTCTACCAGGCAAAATTCTGCCTGTAAATTCATCTATAATCATTATTTCTCCATCTTTTACTACATAATCTCTATCTTTAAAAAATAATGTTTTAGCTCTTAAAGCAGATTCTAATTGATGAGTAGTTGTTATGTCATTTTCTGCCCAAGGATCTTGAGAAATTTTTTCTACAACTTTATTTTGTCCTTGCTCTGTAAAACTAACAGTTTTTAGTTTTTCATCTAATGTATAATCAATTTCTTTTTGCAAATTAGATACAACTTTTGCAAAATAATTATATTTTTCTGTAGCTGGTTCAGCTTGCCCAGAAATAATTAAAGGAACTCTAGCTTCATCAATTAAAATAGAATCTACCTCATCTACAATTGCAAAATTAAAATCACGTTGAGCTTTTTGTATTAAATCAAATACCATATTATCTCTCAAATAATCAAACCCAAACTCATTGTTAGTGCCATAAGTTATATCTGCATTATATGCTTCTTTTTTGGAACATGGTTTTAGAAAATCTTCTACAACTTTAAAATTTCCTACAACATCTCTTTTTTTATCTTCTTTCTTTTCATTATTAAAATTCTCATTATAAATATATCCAGATTCATTTGTAATACAACCTACACTCAAGCCCAAAGCATTATATATTTGCCCCATCCAAGCTGAATCTCTTTTAGCTAAATAATCATTCACGGTAACTATATGGACACCCTTTCCTTCAAGTGCATTTAAATAAGCTGGCAAAGTAGCTGACAAAGTTTTGCCTTCTCCAGTGCGCATTTCTGCAATCTTACCTTGGTGCAAAATAATTCCTCCAATTAATTGCACATCAAAATGTCGCTGATTAAGCGTTCTTTTACTTGCTTCTCTTACAAGTGCAAAAGCTTCAGGTAAAATATTATCTATACTCTCACCCATTTCTAATTTTTTCTTTAATTCAGTTGTCTTTTCCTTTAGTTGGTTATCTGATAATTTCTGTAATTCCGGTTCAAAAGAATTTATTTTATCTACAATTGGTTGTAAGCTTTTTATATACTTTGTATTTGGATCCCCAAAAATTTTATTTAAAATTGACATTATAATTCATTTTTAATCTGCTCTTTGGCTTTGCGACCACCTGTTTTAAGCGAATCGATTTTTTTGGTTTTGTATTTTTTTATTTCTTGTTGCATCTCATCTTTTACTCCTACAATAGCTAACAACAAATCATCACCTTTTGATTCTGCTATTAAACTCTTACCAGTTAAATCTATTTGAGCTTTGGCTACAAATACATCACCATGCCTATGATGTTTAGTTTCTTTTTCTATTTCCACAAAAATCTCTGAAGTATTAACAAATTTTTCCAAACTACCAATTTTTTCATTTATATATTGCTCTAAAGATGGAGTTAAACTCAAATTTTTTGTTTTTATAATAATTTTCATATTTTTTATTTACTTAATAATATTAATTTTATTTTATAATTTGAATTTCAGTTTCTAGCTCAACACCAAACTTTTGTTTTACTTTTTGTTTAGCTAAATTAATTAATTTTACCACATCATTTGCTTTGGCTCCACCAAGATTCACAATAAAATTACAATGTTTTTCTGATATTTGAGCTTTACCAATTTTCTTGCCTCTCAATCCACATTTTTCTATTAAGAAACCACTTGGTATAACACCTTTCTCATTAATAACAACTAATTCTGGACATTGCTTTAATAGTTTTTTATTTTTAATTGGCTTTTCTGGATTTACAAATACAGAACCAGCAGAAGGATAATTCATAGGATGGCACTTTTTCCTATGAGCTAAAAATTCTTGAATTTTTAAATTAATTAATTTACTATCTTTCTTAAATAATACGAATACAACAGATAATATTATTAAATTTTTATTTTGCTTAAAAATACTATTTTTGAGAGAAAACTTGCATTGAGCTTGGTTAAAATTTTTAATTTTAAAAGTTTTTGTATCTAAAACTTCTACATTATTGATTATCATAGAAGTTTTACTACCAAAAGCTTGAGCATTACCATAAACTGCTCCACCAACTGTCATATGCGGTATACCAACTGCCCACTCTACACCTGACAAAGAATTTTCTAAGGCCAATTTTATAACTTGCGTAAAAGAAGTTCCTGCTCCTGCAAAAATTTCGTTTTCTTTATTTTCTAATTTATAAGCTTTACAAATTTGTAATTTTATAACTAAACCACCAAAACCTTTATCAGAAAATAATATATTACTACCTCCGCCTAAAATAAAAATTTTTACTTTTTTATTTTTAGCAAAATCTATAGCTTCAATTAAATCTTTAGCATTTTTCACAACACAAAAATATTTGGCTCTTCCTCCAATCTTATAAGTAGTGTAATTTTTTAACTCAATATTTTCTTTTATTTCCATAAAATTATGCTATCATATTTTTATGCAAAATAAAAGCAAGGTTTATGGCCTCGCTTCTATTTTCTTATTTTACTTCGCATTTTGCTCCAGCTGTTGCAAATTTTTTTACAATTTCATCAGCTTCTTCTTTTTTAACACCTTCTTTAATTAATTGAGCTGTTCCAGCTGCTGCTGCATCAACCAAATCTTTGGATTCTTTTAATCCTTTGGCTGTTACATCTCTTACAACTTTAATAACTTCAATTTTAGAAGCTCCTACATCTTTAAGTTCTACATTGAAAGCTGTTTTTTCTTCAACTGGTCCTGCAGCAGGTCCTGCAACCGCAACTGGGGCAGCTGCTGATACTCCAAATTTAGCTTCCAAAACTTTTACTAATTCTGCCAATTCTACAACTGGCATTTTTTCTATTTCAGATACCAACTTTTCAAATTTTGCTGGTACTTCTACTTTTATTTCATCTGACATTTTATAACCTACTAAATTACTAATTTTACCAATATACTAATTTTATATTAGTATTTTAGTATTATTCGTAATTTGGTAGTTTTATTATCTTGTTGCTATTTTATCCAAAACTCTTACAAAACTAGACATTGGGCTAGCAATAGAGCCAACCAATCTTCCAAGTAATTCTGGTTTTGGTGGTATTGAGGCAAGTGTTATAACTTTATCTTTATTGATAAATTTATTTTCAAATATACCTCCTAAAATTTTAAAATTTTCTACCTTTTTTGCAAACTCATTAGATATTCTAGCTGGAGCAAGTTCATCTTCAACACCTAATATCAAAGCTAATTGACCTGGGGTACATTGCTTAATCTGCTTCCAAAAAGAAATCCCCAATTGTCCAAAAGCAATTCTAATAAGAGTTTTTTTACCTATTTTCATATCACACCCAGAATCTTTTAAATTATTTCTTAAATTAAAAAGATCTTTTGAAGGTACTTTAGAAAAATCTGCAAAAACAACTGCTTTTTGTCCAGTAACTTTTGTTTTAATTGATTCTAATGATTTTTGTTTTTGTTGTTTTGTTAATGGCATTTTATTTTAAATTTAAATAAAAAACTGCGACCTTTACCTGTCAAAATGTACAAATACTTTTGTCAGGTTTTCGCAGACACTTGCCCGCCAAAATATCCGTAAAACGGAATTTTGTCGGTATCCTGAGCATGCCCAGCTAAGCTGGTTTACTTCGCAATTGCGATACACTGCTGTCTGCGGATATTAATATATTACTCTAATTATACTTATATGTCAATATTACTTTAAATATTTAACTCGAGCTAAATTATGTTCTTGCAATGTACGACTAAAAATAGTAGTGCCATCTTTAGCTGATAAATAATAAAAATAATTACTTTCTGTAGGATAAATTACAGCAGTTATAGAATCTAATCCTGGATTTGAAATAGGCCCTAATGGCAAACCAGCATATTTGTAAGTATTATATGGAGAATCAATTTTTGTATCCACAATTAATGCTCCTGCATCATTTTTGCCTGTAATATAATTAATACTAGAATCTACTTGCAATGGCATGCCAGACTCCAATCTATTATTTAAAATTCCTGCTACTATTTTTTTATCTTTTAAACTTGCAACTTCTTTTTCTAATATAGAAGCTAATCTAATAATATCAAAAACAGATTTCTTTTGCCGTATAATTTCTAATATAAATTCTTGATTAATTTTTTTGGCAAAATTATTTAAAGATTTTTTTATAATTTGTTCACAAGTCTCACCTATTGATATTTCATATGTATCTGGAAAAATATAACCTTCCAAACTCAAGTCTTTTGGCTTATCTTCTAAAAACAAAAACTCATTTGAAAAATCTTTTTTATTAATTTGTGAAAATTCATCTTGATTACAAATATTTTTTTCTATTAAATAATCTGTAATTTGCTTTAAATTCCAGCCCTCTAAAATAGTTATACTTTCTTTTACAACCTTACCTTTTGCCATTTTTTCTACAATTTCTGATATTGGCATATTTGCAGATAATAAGTATTTCCCTGCTTGTATTTTGCCATTATTACCAGAAATTATAACATAAGCTCGAAAAGCATAATTATTTTTAATTATTCCAATTTTTTGTAATTCATCTGAAATCTCTTCATCACCCCAACCTTTGGGGGCTATATATTCTATATTTTGTGAAGGAAAAATATTTTTAGGTACATAAATTTCATACCAATAAAAAGCAAGCACAATGCCTACTATAATTAAAATATACAAATAAATTCTTTCTACTTTATTCATTATAATTATTTGATTATGCGGGGGTGCAAGGAGTCGAACCCAGATCAACGGTTTTGGAGACCGCTATTCTACCATTGAACTACACCCCCTTTTAATATATAAAATATAACATAAAAAAAGAGGTTTTTCAACCTCTAAAAACTTTTAGTTTTATTTATCCTTTCTTAGACTCTTTATGCTTGGAATGTTTTTTGCAAGATTTACAAAACTTAGACATTTCAAGTTTTTTTTCTGCTGTAGCTTTTGTTTTTTTAGTAAAATAATTTACTGTCTTACATGCTGTGCATTGCATTTTTGAAAATGGTTTTTTTGTTGCCATTATATTTAGGGTTTAGGGTATAGGGTTTAGGGTATAGTTATACTAGACGCTAGACGCTAAAAGCTAAACGCTTTAAAATTGGAACCGATGCGCACCTGCCTGCCGGCAGGCAGGGATTTGTATCCCTATGAGACATCTCCCGAAGGGAGACGCTGCTTATGAGCCGAAGGGGAGAATCGGACTCCCGCTCTTTTTCTTACCAAGAAAATGTTTTACCACTAAACTACTCCGGCACATCTGTGGGCGCGGTAGGATTTGCACCTACGAAGGGTAGAACCCGCCAGATTTACAGTCTGGTGCCTTTGACTGCTCAGCCACACGCCCAAATCTATTTAATATTTATATCACAAAAATTTTATCTTTTCAATCCCCTACGTTATTCTAAAATTTCTTTTCCATGCGCTTTCTTCCATTCATCAATTTTTTTGTGATCACCAGTTAAAAGAACTGGCGGGACTTTCCATTTCCCACCTTCTTTGGTTGTAAATATTTCAGGCCTAGTATATTGTGCATATTCAATAAATCCACCGCTCTTAGTAACACGCTCTTTGAGTAGTTCTTCTTTACCAATTACTCCGGGTATTAATCTTGAAATTGTTTCTATACAAACCATTGCTGGCAATTCCCCACCCATTAAATCATAATCTCCAATTGACAATTCAATATCTGCAATTTTTTGAGCTACTCTTTCATCTACGCCTTCATATCTACCGCAAATAAAAATAAGCTGATCTTGCTTTGCAAGTTTATACGCCATTTTTTGAGTAAATTTCTTTCCTCTTGGTGTGAAAAGTATTATTTTAGATTTAGGATTTTTTATTTTTTTAGAAATTTGTCTAATTGCCTTATGTATTGGTTCTACCATAAGTACCATACCCAATCCTCCGCCAAAAGGTCTACCGTCAATCGTATTGTGTTTATCTTTAGTCCACTTACGTAAATTATGAGTATTTATTTTAATAAGCTTTTTTTGTATAGCTCTTGCAATCAAACTCTCGCTCATATATGAGGTAAACATTTCTGGAAAAATTGTTATCACATCAAACTTTATCATATTTTTACTATAACTTAAAAAATCTCATTTGTAAACTTGACTATTTTAATTATTTGATATAATATATTGGTATGTCAATTTTCGGTTTCCGGTACCTCAACAGGCATAAGGAGCTTACTATGCCAACCACCAAACGACCAGTGGTCATCGTAACCGACAAACAAGGAAACGTGTCTGTCGGTGTGAGAATCAAAGACGTGGATGACAGCGGAATTCGCGTGAGCGACGATACGGAAGAAGTTGTCGGCGAAGTCGACTATGACCCCGACAACGGCTACGACGTCAACACGGCCATCAATGTGGCTTTTCTGGACCAAGTCAAAAAGGTCAAACGCTTGCAGCAAAGTGTTATGGACTTGCTCGAGGCCAACAAATGGCGCGAAAACAAGACCGCTGAATTAGGGCGTCGACTCGACGAACTGAAAAATCGACTCGACGCGTTCGATGCGTCGCGTTGTTAAGCGAGGACAAATCCTCGCGCAGAACACACCCGAACCTCGCTTGACCCAACAAGGTCATCCGAGGTTCTTTTTTTATTTCAAATTACTTTGTGGGTACGATCGTACCGACAAGGTATTTATAATACAAACAAAAAACACGATTTGTAAACCGTGTTTCTTGTTTTAAATTATAGAGAAATGTTGTCTATATCATCTGTTGACTCTTTTCTCTCAGCTCTAGGAGCTCTTCCACCTTCTGGTTCCTCAATTTTGAGGTTTACTCTAGCGTGGTTTTTAAGTCCTACGATTCTTACCAAGTTTCTAATTGCCTTGGCAGTTGAACCTTCTCTTCCAATGATTTGGCCCATATCTTGTGGGTTTACAGTCAATGAAAGTAATACTCCCATTTCGTCAACTTTTCTTTCTACTTTGACGTCTTTTGGGTTGTCAACTAATTCCTTGACAATAAATTCAAGAAACTCTTGATCTCTTTCTTTTGCCATATTTTTATCTTTTTAATCATTTTACTAATACGACCTTTCAATATCCATTATACTACTTTATAACCCTATGTCAATAATTTGTGCTGGTTCATATGATATGATACGCTTGCTCTTCTAAAATTATGAAAGGAAAGTATAATGGATGTCATATGACAATATATGGAACAATACTGCCGGGAGCAAGAACTATTGCTTGGTCTTCTTAC
>Ga0172371_10003794_pt1 | contig 23241 bp, 15 predicted proteins | sample Lak12m_FD_114543 | JGI IMG/M metagenome (GOLD analysis project Ga0172371, IMG submission 114543) | Freshwater microbial communities from Kabuno Bay, South-Kivu, Congo - kab_022012_12m | ecosystem: Environmental > Aquatic > Freshwater > Lake | place: Democratic Republic of the Congo: South-Kivu...
CCAGCCCGGTCCCGGAGACCACGCCGAGCTGCCCAAGCCGCGATACGGCCTGCGCCAGGCGCCAGTTCGAGACCCCGGCGCCCATCCCACCCTGGATGATGCGGGGAAGTGAAGAGATCATAGTCCTATACTATCGGCCATCTCCGCCGAGATGCTCACCCATGTCGACACAGAGGATGCACACCACCCGCCGGCAAGGCCGTGGCGGTGCCACCCCAGCCCCGCCCCAGAGTCACCGCGTCCGCGGCTGCCGTCAGGGCTCAGGGGAGGGGGCACGCCCCGCTGGCCACAGGCACGGTCCCGGCCACGACGCACCGGGGCCAGGAAGCGCCCTGGCCGCACTCTGGGTTGGGGCGCACACTGGCGCTGAAGCCCTATGTACTTTACCTTCCCATCAGGAGGTGCGCAATGACGAAGCGGTGGTTCACGGCGTTGGCCCTGACCTTCGGTGGTGCGGCGGGATGGTGCCAAGGGGGTGCCGATGGACCTCTCCTGGGCGACCTGATGCAGACGCTGCAGTACGCGGAGATGGTGCGCGCGGCGAAGTTCTCACGCCTGCAGCTCAGCGACCTGGCCGGCATACAGGCGCGCTGGATCGAGGCGCAACGGGTCCCCGACGAGATGGCGGGTGCGATGCAGGATGCCTGTCTGCAGGTCGCCGGCGGCCGTTCGATCGATTCGGCCCTGGTCAGCCTGGGGGTGGGTGAGGAGTTCCGCCAGTCTCAGGAACGGTCCGAGCGAGCCACCCAGACCCTCGCGACCGAGCTTCGGGATGCGCTCAAGCTCGAGCAGCGCCAGGCTCTGCTGGCCTTCATCTCCCCCGAGCGCGGGCTGGCAGGGCTGGTTGAGGCGCTCCGCCAGATGCGCAAGGCACCCCAGCCGGCCTGGGAGCAGATGCGGCAGAACCTGGTCGAGGCCATGGCGGGGTTCGGTGGGCCAGGCGGCACCGCGGCGGTCCCCCAGGCTACCGTCGTGGAGTGGCTGGACCGCACCCGGCAGATGCCCGACGCCGACTTCGAGAAAGCCGCGCCGGACCTGCCCGGACAGTGGGCCCGGACCCTCGCCCCCGAGATGATGCGGCAGGTGGATGATCCTGCCATGCAGGACCGGCGTCTGCTGGATGTCTGTCGCCGCCTCATCACCGACCCCGCTGGCCGCGACCTGGTGCCCCAGTTCGCGGATGAGGCCAGGCGCGGAGGACCGCCTGCCCCGGCCCCGCAGACGCCGAGGCCGGCAGACAAGTGATGCGCTGAGCCGCCTGGCGGTGGCGTCAGGGGGAACCATACCCGGGAGAGCGCCCTGCAGGCCGGCGCCGCTCGGGACTGGGGACCGGGGCTCGCCGCCGGGCCGGAGGGCGGTTGCCGCCGTGGCTGAGCTGGCCCTGCTGTGCGTGCAGGCGGAGGTCCCCAGGTGTCTGGCAGAGCTCACGTCCAAGGGCACCCGCTGACGTCGGTTGGGGCCCTGGCCATGCGCTCGGCGACGCCATGGCGAACCGCGTACGGTCGGTCGTGGCAAGCGGCGCAGCCCCTCACGCCTGCAGCGGGTCCAATGGGATGCCATGGCGTCGCATCCACTTCCATACGGCCGTCGGACTGAGCCCCAGCCGGCGGGCCGTCTCAGCCTTGCTCCAGCCGCACTCGGTCAGCAGTTGGCGCAGGGCCTCGGGAGAACGGACGGTACTGCGGGCGACAGCGGGTACCGTCCCGGCGGCGGGGGCCTCCTGCCGGGGCATGCCGGCGGCGCGCCGGAGGTCTTCCCGACGCAGTTCCTGGGGCAGGTCGTCGACGGCGATCAGGCCTTCCTGGCAGGTGATGAAGGCGTATTCCATCACGTTCTCCAACTCGCGGACGTTCCCGGGCCAGCGGTAGTCCATCAGGACCCGCAGCGCGTCGGGATTCATGCCGTCGATGGGCTTGCCGGTACGGCGGCGCAGGCGGCCGGCGAAGTGCGCAACCAGCAGCGGCACGTCCTCCAGCCGCTCACGCAAGGACGGCATGAGCACCGGGAACACCTTCAGACGGTAGTAGAGATCCTCGCGGAAACGGCCGACCCGGACGGCACCGGCCAGGTCCCGGTTGGTCGAGGCGATCACCCGGACGTCCACACGCCGGGTCTGCACTTCGCCGACGCGCTCGAATTCACGCTCCTGCAGGACGCGCAGGAGCTTCACCTGGAGGGCGGCACTGATCTCACCGATCTCGTCCAGGAGGATCGTGCCGCCGTCGGCCGCCTCGAAACGCCCGACGCGGTCCTGGTGCGCCCCGGTGAACGCGCCGCGGACATGTCCGAAGAGCTCGCTCTCCAGAATCTGCTCGCCCAGCGCGCCGCAGTTCACCTTGATGAAGGGCCCTTCCCGGCGATGCCCCAGCCGGTGGACTGCCGCGGCCGCCAGTTCCTTGCCGGTACCGCTTTCCCCCAGCAGCAGCACCGTGGCATCACTGCCGGCAGCCAGCTCCAGCAGCCGGCAGACCTCCCGGAGACGCGGGTGTTGACCCACCAGGCCGCAGAAGGACTCGGCGGGCGTCAGCTCCTCCTCCAGGGCGCGCACGCGGCCCCTGAGGGCCTCGACCTGCCGGCAGTCGGTGATGGTCTGCAGCACCCCCAGGACCTCGCCCGTCAGGAGGCGCAGTACCCGGGCGTTCATCAACACGGGGATCGGCTTGCCATCGCGCCCCAGCATCCGGCACTCGCACCCCGTCAGACAGGCGCTTGCCTCGCGCCCAGCCAGCAGCGCCGCCACCGCCTCGCCGCCCTGGCAGCCGGGAGCCCGCAGCCACGTCGCCGACTGCCCCAGGGCCTCCTCCCGCGCGTAGCCCGTGATCGCCGCCATGGCCGCATTCCAACCGCAGATGCGGCCCTTTGCATCAGTGACCACGACCCCCTCGGCCATGGTCTCCAGAAGCAGGTCGGCGGGAATCGCCGCCGGGGGCACGCGTCGCCGAGCCATGGTCACCTCCATACCGTTACCGAGTAGCGTTACCTATAGATAATGTAGCGTTACCCATGGCATGGGACAAGGCCGCGCCCGCTTGCGACTGGACTTGGCACGGAGGCTGCAATGGGGGGTTCGCGACCGCGACGGGCAGCCCCCGGCGGCGGACCGGTTGACAGTAAGGGCAACGGCAGTCGGCGCGGGCAGGGCCGACGCGGATGACATCAGGAGGTGTGCGATGAGACTCGTGGTCTATGCCGCGATCGTGGTGGCGAGTGGGGCAGCGGGCTTTGCCTGGGCGAAGCTGGTGGGCTGTTCCACGGGGGGCTGTCCGCTGACGGCGACGCCGTGGCGCGGGGCGATGTTCGGGATGGTGTTTGGCGTGCTGGGGGTCCTGACGATGCTGCCGCGGGCGGGGACCGCGGTGGCCGGCGGTGCCGTCGAGAGCGACGCGATCCGTCACCCGCAGGATGCGGCGGAGTTTGCGGCGCTGATCAAGCCGGAGGGTGGCCGGCCGGTGCTGGTGGACTTCTACGCCGACTGGTGCGGGCCCTGCCAGCGCCTCGGGCCTGAGCTGGTCCGGTTCGCGGAGGCGAACCGGGGCACCGTGGACGTGATCAAGGTCAACGTCGACACCCATGGGGACATCGCCCGGGAGTATGGCGTCACCAGCATCCCGGCGGTGTACCTGTTCCGGGACGGCGCGGTGACGAAACAGACCGTCGGCGCGATGGACTCCGCCGAGATCTCGGCGTGGGTCGCCGAGGGGAAGGGCTGAGGCGCGGGGGAACACGGAGGAACACGGACAGACACGGACGGGCACGGACCGGGAGAAGCGGGCGGGGGGCGATGAGAAGGGCGGTGCGGGGTGAGCCGCACCGCCCTTGTGGTGGCGAGCCGGGTCTACTGCTGGCAGGAGCCATCGCGGCGGCGGGCCTGGGTGCCGCCGCCGTTGCCGGCGGTCTGGCACGAGCCGTCGCGGCGGCGGGCCTGGGTGCCGCCGCCGTTGCCGGCGGTCTGGCACGAGCCATCGCGGCGGCGGGCCTGGGTGCCGCCGCCGTTGCCGGCGGTCTGGCACGAGCCATCGCGGCGGCGGGCCTGGGTGCCGCCGCCGTTGCCGGCGGTCTGGCACGAGCCGTCGCGGCGGCGGGCCTGGGTCTGGTCGCCGGCGGTGGCGACCACGCCGCCGAGGCCGACGAGGCCGGCCAGGGCCAGGAGAGTGAGGGTCTTGCGCATGAGGGTCTTTCCTTCCGCAACCTGGGGCGGCGTAGGTGCCGCTGCCGCCCGGGAACCGTTCCCGGACGGCGGGGGCTTAAGCAGTCGCCGTGCCAAGTCCGCCGGCGACCGCGAAGACCCGATTGCGGATCCTGCCGGGACGCTCCGACACCGTCGCCGAGGGGCCCACTGCCCCCCTGCAGAATCCGCGCAGTTGCAGGGCCACTGCGCCGATTCTGCACACCGCGGCCCCCACCGCCGGGCCTGGCCGAGAGGGAAACCGCAGGGGGACGGCTGGCACGGTTCGTGCAGGGTCCTGGGGTAGCCAGGAGCCAGCGGATGCGGGCTCCGGGAGCCAGGCATGGGCGGGCGGAGGCCATCGCCTCGAGCCAGGATGGGGTAGCGGGAGGCCGGAAGCACACATGGGTACGCAGCCGTCAAAGACCCCCTCGGATCCGGCTGGCCAGGGCGCCCGGTTGACAGGCGCCGCGCCGCCGGGCAGATTGGCCGTTGTGCCTACCGATAGCCAGACGCAGGGGCCCGCCGCTGCCGCTGCTCCCGAGACGGGTCCGCGGCAGGTCGGAATGCGCCGGGCCTGGGTGGCCACGCTGGGGGCGTGGCTGATCGTCAGCGGCCTCAGTGTCGGCTTCCTTCTGCACTGGCATCACCGCGAGCGGCATGTGGTCGAGGACCAGGCCTACTCGCTGGTGCACGCCCTGGCCAACACGCTGCGGACGATGAGCGGGGCGGTGCTGCGGTCGGAGGTCGGCCTGAAGGAGGTCTTCGAGGAGATCGCCGCCACCCCGTCCATCGATGGGATCGCGCTGGTGACTCCGGGTGAGGGGCTGGTGGCGGGCGTCGGCATCGCTGCCCAGAGCCTGGCCGCTGCCGGCGAGGCCCCCAAGGGGGCGCTCTTCCGCGACCACGACATCCTGGTCTGGGACACGGTCGACGTCGGGGCCTGCGTTCGTCCTGGCCAGGGCCGCTATGGCTGGCGCCGGGAGCGCGACAATCCGCTGGCCGCCCTGAGGCCGGGGACGAGTGTCGAGGCGCGGCTGCTGGTGAGTCAGCCCCTGGCCTGGCGGCAGGCGCGCTGGCGGCGTGACGAGGTCGCGGTGGGGGTCTTCTGCGTCGTGGCCCTGGGCGCCGCCGTCGGGATGGTCCGTCTGTGGGGGGTAACGCGGCGCTCGGCGGAGTACGCGATCCGTCTGCGCCTCGCCGCCGAGGAGACGCGGGCGCTGCGCGAGATGAACCTGGTGGCGGCGGGCCTGGCCCACGAGATCAAGAACCCGCTCAGCACGATGCGTGGCATGGCCCAGCGCCTGGCGGCACACCCCGGCGATGCCCAGGCGACGGCCTGCGCGGCCGACGCCATCGTCCAGGAGATCGACCGGGTGTCGAACCGCATCAACGAACTGCTGCTGTTCGCCAAGCCGCGGGCGCCGGAGCTCTCCGCAGTCCCTCTCGGCGAGCTCTTTACGGAGCTCCGCGACTGGCTCGCCGAGGAGCTCAGCGACGCGGGCCTGGAGGTCCGTGGGCCGGACGCGCGGGTCGTGGTCCGAGCCGATCGGGAGCAGCTTCGCCAGGTGCTGTTCAACCTGTTCCACAACGCCATCCGCTTCGCCCCCCACTCCGGTGCGCTGGAGGTGCTGGTGGGGTCTGCCGCCGACGGGACGCTGACCCTGACGGTGCGCGACCATGGTCCCGGGGTGCCGGCTGCGGCCCGGGAGGAGGTCTTTGCGCCGTATTACACGACCGCGCCGGAGGGCTCGGGGCTGGGACTGGCGATCGTGCGGCGCATCTGCCAGGCGCACGGCTGGCGCGTCACCTGCCTGGAGAGCGAAGGCGGCGCCGCGTTCCAGATCACCGGCATAGCGCCCGCCAGCACCCCCGCGGCGCCCCCGGTCGGGAGCCCGGTATGACCCTGGCCGACCACCCTCACAAGCCCGTCGTCCTGATTGCCGACGACGAGCGCGCTCAGCGCGAGCTGGTCGCGTGCTGCGTGCGCGAGTGGGGCTTCGAGGCCGTGTGCGCAGACCACGGCCAGCAGGCCCTGGCCGTCCTGGCCGAAAGCCGCGTCGACATGGTCATCTCCGATGTCCGCATGCCGCACCTGGACGGCCTGGAGCTGGCCGGCATCCTGCGCGAGCGGTACCCGCAGTTGCCGGTCCTGCTGATCACCGCGTACCCGGATGTCCGTCAGGCGGTGGCCGCGGTCAGGCATGGGGCCCTTGACTACCTGGCCAAGCCGATCGATCTGGGGGAGCTGCGGGACCTCCTGACCGCGGCCCTGGGCGCGCAGGGAGCCGTGGACGATCCCCTGCCGCCGTTGCCCCCGGGGGTGATTGCCCAGAGCCCGGCCATGCAGCAGGTCCTGCGCGAGGTCTACCTCGTCTCGCAGTCCGACGCCACGGTGCTGATCACCGGCGAGAGCGGCTCCGGCAAGGAGGTGGTCGCCGACCTCCTGCACGCCTGGGGCCCACGCCACGGCCAGGCCATCATCAAGCTCAACTGTGCCGCCATCCCGGCAACCCTGATCGAAAGCGAGCTCTTCGGCCACGAACGGGGGGCCTTCACCGGCGCTACGGCCGCCCGCGAGGGCCGCTGGAGGGCCGCCGACGGCGGGACGCTGATGCTGGACGAGGTCGGCGAACTGCCGCTGCCCCTCCAGGCCAAGCTGTTGCGGGCGCTGCAGGACGGGAGCTACTCGGCCCTCGGTTCGGACGCGACCTCCCAGGCCGACGTGCGCGTCATCGCCGCCACCAACCGCGATCTGGAACAGGAGATCGCCGAACGGCGCTTCCGTGAGGACCTCTACTTCCGCCTCAACGTCGTCGAGCTGCACCTGCCGGCCCTGCGCGACCGCCGCGAGGACATCGCGCCCATGGCCCGCCGCTTCGCCACCGAGTTCTGCGGCGAGCCGGCCCGCATCAGCCCGGCGACCCAGCGCCTCCTCCAGGTCTACCCCTGGCCCGGCAACATCCGCGAACTGCGTAACGTCATGGCCCGATCCTGCCTCATGGCCCGCGGCGGGGTCGTCCTCCCCGAACACCTGCCGCCCAAGCTGCGGCGCCCCCCACCCGCCGGACCGCCCCAGGCGGACGCCACCCGCGAGACGGCCGTCCAGACCCTCGCCGCCTCCGAGAAACAACGCATCCTCGCCGCCCTGGCCCACTGCGGCGGCAACCGCACCCGCGCGGCGCAGGTGCTCGGCATCGGCCGCCGGACCCTGATCTACCGGCTCAAGTCCTACGCCCTGGAGACCCCGCCGGCGCCTGACCTGCCGACCGACGAGGAGGGGCTGTGAACCCCGTGCGGCTCAGTCTGGCCGTGCGGCCGGTCGGCGCGGGGTGGCAGACGGTCGCCGCGGAGGGTGCGACCGAGGTCGGGTACTGGCACCCCCGACCTACCTGGGCCGTCGGCAGACGGGACCGCGGCCAGGTAACCTGGCAGCTTTGGCCGCGAACTCACTCCCCTCGGCCGGCGGCCCCATCGGGCCACGCATGAGCCTCATCGTAGCGTTACAAGGTACCGTTACCAGCGCCTGAAGTAGCGTTACCAGGGGTCTTCCGCGAGCCATCGTTGCCTTGGGCGGGACTTGGCATGGGAGGTGCATGGGGGGTGGCGTGGTGACCAGGACCCACCGGGCTGCGGGTGCGGCGGCGGCGAGGTCCGGGGGAACGCCAGAGACTCTAGGAGACCCGACGATGAGTGCAGCCGCGAACGAGAAGCATGTGGCCGAGTTGAGCGAGGCCGGATTCGACACGGCGGTGGCGGAGGGGTTGGTGCTGGTGGACTTCTGGGCGCCGTGGTGCGGTCCGTGCCGGATGCAGGCGCCGATCCTGGCGGAGGTAGCCCGGTCGGTCGAGGGCAAGGCGCGGGTAGCGAAGGTGAACGTCGACGACTGTCCCGAGTTGGCGGCGCGCTTCGGGGTGCGCTCGATCCCGACGCTGGTGTTGTTGCGCGATGGCGAGGCGGTGCGCGGCTGGGTGGGGCTGCAGCAGGCGGATGAGCTGGTCCGGGCGATCGCGGCGCAGGCGGCGGCGCAGGCGGCGGCGCCGGCGGCACCGTGAGGGGACGGCGGAGCTGGCGCGCGATCCTGGAGCAGCCACGGGCGCTCCCATGGCATCTGTCTGGCCGAAGCCGTAGGGTAAGCATGGGTAGCGCCAGTCCGGGCGGCGCGGGATCTCGGGCCAGCGGCGGACGGCGGCATGAATGGGGATGGCGACCATGGGTAAGCGACTGCTGATCATCCTGGCGGTAGGCGGCGTGTTCGGGCTCGGCTGGCTGATGGGCCATCGCGGCACCAAGGGCGGCGCCGAGGGCAGGACCGCGGAGCCGGCCGGGCAGCCCGAGGCGACGCCGGTGGCGGTCCAGTGTCTGCGGCTTGGGCTGCAGGCGACCCAGGAGTACAACGAGTTCCCGGGGACCGTCCAGTCTCGTCTCACCGCCGAGATCTCCGCGCGGCTGGCGGCGCATATCCTGCAACTGCCCGTGCATGCCGGCATGAGGGTGAAGGCGGGGGACCTGCTGGTGGTGCTGGACGCCCGCGACGTGCAGGCGCGGGTCAAGCAGGCCGAGTCCGGACTGGTCTCCGCGCGGGCCGTGCTGGCCGAGGCCGAGACCGACGCCAAGCGCTATGAGCACCTGGCCGAGGTCGGGGCCGGCTCCCAGCAGCAGAAGCAGCAGGCCCAGATGCGCTTCGAGACCGCCCAGGCGGCCGTGGCCCAGGCGGAGGAGGCGGTGAAGGAGGCCCGTGTGGGACTCGATGATACGGAGATCCGCAGCCCCTTCGATGCCATCGTGGTCGACAAGCACGCGGAGGCGGGCGACCTGGCCTCCCCGGGGCGGCCGCTGCTGACCATCCAGAAACCGGCCGACCTGCGGTTGGAGGCGCCGGTGTCCGAGGCCTGTGCCCGGCGCATCCAGACCGATGCTCCGGTGCGGGTCCGCGTGGACGCCCTGGACCTGAGCGTGGACACGCACGTCACCGAGATCGTCCCCGCGGTGGACCCACGCAGTCGTTCCTTCCTCGTCCGCGCCGATCTGCCTGTGAACCCGGTGCTCCAGCCGGGCATGTTCGGGCGCTTCCAGTTCCGTTGCGGGGAACGCCAGGCCCTCACCGTACCGGCTGAAGCCGTGGTGTCCCGCGGCCAACTGGACTACGTCTACGCGGTGCATGGGGACCGGGCCCGCCTGCGGCTGGTCCGCCTGGGCCGGGCTACGGATGGCGGTCGGGTGGAGGCGATCAGCGGCCTGGGGCCCGGAGACGTGATCGTGGCAGCGCCGCCGGTGGGCCTGCAGGACCTGAGCCCCGTGATGGCCGAGGTGGCCGGCAGCGCCTCGGGGTCGCCCACAGCTCCGGCCACCTGTCCGGCGGTGACGCCTGCCGCCGGCCTGGGGGAGACGCGGCCGTGAGTCACAAGCACCCCATGGAGAGGCCTCGCGGCCTGGCGGCGGCCATCGTCGCCCTCTTCATCGACTCACGGCTGACCCCGCTGGTGGTCATCGCCTCCGTGCTCCTGGGCGCGGCGGCGGTGGTGATGCTGCCGCGCGAGGAGGAACCCCAGATCGTGGTGCCCATGATCGACGTCTTCGTCGAGATGCCGGCGGCATCCGCGGCGGAGGTGGAACAACGCGTTACCCGCCCCCTGGAGAAACTGCTCTGGGAGATCCCCGGCGTGGAGTACCTCTACTCCACATCCAGCCCCGGACGTTCGCTGGTGATCGTCCGCTTCGTGGTGGGCCACACGGCCACCGACGCCGTCGTCAAGCTGAATGCCAAGATTGCCGCCAACATGGACCGGATTCCGCCGGGGGTCACCCCGCCGCTGATCAAGGTCCGCTCCATCGACGACGTGCCCATCCTGGCCCTGACCCTCTGGAGCGACCGGTACGACCACGGCCAGCTCCGGCGGATGGCAGCCCAGGTCGAAGACGCGGTCAAGCAGGTCAAGGAGGTCAGCGAGACGACCCTCATCGGCGGGCTGCCACGGCGGGTCCGCGTCATCCCCAGCCGGACCGCCCTGGCGGCACGGGACCTGACGCTGACGGACCTGGTGCAGGCCCTGCAGGCGGCCAACCAGCCCCTGCCCGCGGGGAGCATCCGGGCGGCCAACCAGGAGATCCAGGTCGAGACAGGGGCCTTTCTCACCGGCGCCGAGGAGGTCGCGGCGGTGGTGGTGGGCGTGCATGCCGGCCGGCCGGTCAGGGTACGGGACCTCTGCGAGGTGGTGGATGGACTGGACGAGCCGGACCAGTATGTCTTCTACCGGCCCGGGGCGGCAGCCCACGCCGCGGCGGCTGGGGCCGGCGAGCCGGCAGCCACCATGTTGTCCCCAACCAGCCCCTACCGGCCGGCGGTGACCATCGCGGTGGCCAAGCGCCAGGGCACCAACGCCATTGCCGTGGCCAGCCGCGTCCTGGCCAAGGTCGCCGCGCTCCACGGCACGACGCTGCCCCGGGATGTGCAGGTGGCGACCACCCGGCACTACGGCAAGACCGCGGCGGAGAAGGCCGACGAACTGCTCTACCACATGGCCATCGCCGTGGTCTCGGTGTCGTTGCTCATCGCCCTGATCCTGGGGTGGCGCGAGTCGGCCGTGGTGGCCATCGCGATACCCGTCACCCTGGCCCTGACCCTGGCCGCCTTCTACCTGCTCGGGTTCACCCTCAACCGCATCACCCTCTTCGCGCTCATCTTCTCCATCGGCATCCTGGTCGACGACCCCATCGTGGACGTCGAGAACATCGTGCGGCACCTGCGCCTGGCCCGTAACCGCGAACGGCCGGTGCTGCAGATCGCCATGGAGGCGGTCAACGAGGTCCGCAGTCCACTGATCCTGGCAACTCTGACCGTGGTGGCGGCTATCCTGCCCATGGCCTTCGTGCGGGGGCTGATGGGGCCCTACATGCGGCCCATCCCGGTGGGCGCCACGGCGGCCATGGTGTTCTCCATGGTGGTCGCCTTCGTCGTGACCCCCTGGGCCGCCACGCGCATCCTGGCGGGGGAGCGGGAAGGACACGGCCATGCCGGGAGCGAACGGGAGGACTGGGCAACCCGCCTGTACCGCGTGGTGATGGGTTTCCTGGTGCACCACCGGGGCTGGCAGGTGCTGTTTCTGGTGGTCCTGACGGGGCTGCTGGCGGCGGCCCTGGCCACGGTCCCCCTCGGCTACGTCAAGGTCAAGATGCTGCCCTTCGACAACAAGAGCGAGTTCCAGGTGATCATCGACCTGCCGGAAGGCACCACGCTGGAGCGTACGGCCGCGGTGGCCCGGGAGCTTGCCGACGAAGCGGCGGCCCTGCCGGAGGTCAGCGATGTCCAGGTCTACGCGGGCACGGCGGCCCCCTACAACTTCAACGGGCTGGTGCGGCACTACGACCTGCGGCGGGGCGCCAACGTGGCCGACCTGCAGGTGAACCTCGTCCCCAAGGAAGAGCGCTCACGCCAAAGCCACCCGATCGCCAAGGAACTGCGCCCACGCCTGGAGCGCATCGCGCAGCGCCATGGGGCCCGTATCAAGGTCGCCGAGGTACCGCCGGGACCCCCTGTGCTGCAGACCCTGGTCGCCGAGGTCTACGGGCCTGACGCCGCCCGTCGCAACGCCCTGGCCCGCGAGGTGGAGGGGGTCTTCAGCAGGACCGCCGGCGTGGTCGACGTGGATACCTACATCGAGGACGACCAGCAACGCTACGTCTACGAGATCGACCGCGAGAAGGCGGCCCTGCATGGCGTCGATACGGGGCTCATCTCCCAGGACCTCCGCATCGCCATCCAGGGCGCCAAGGTAGGCATCGTGCACGACCCGCGCGAACGCGAGGACGTCGACCTCACCGTCCGGCTGCGGGAGTCCGAGCGTTCCTCGCTGCCGGACCTGCGCATGATCCCGATCCGCACCCGCGAGGGGGGCCTGGTGCCCCTCGGCGAACTCGTCATCCTGCGCCAGAAGCCCGTGGACCTGAGCATCTACCACAAGAACCTGATGCCCGTCTCTTACGTCGTCGCCGATGTCGCCGGGGCGGAAGAGAGCCCGGCCTATGCCGTCCTCGCCATGGGGCGCAGTATCCGCGCCCTGCGCGCCAACGCCGGGCCCGACGGCGGCCTGGACATCCACCTGGCGCGCCTGCCGTTCAGTGCCGACCGCTATGCCCTGAAGTGGGACGGCGAACTGCACATCACCTACGAGGTCTTCCGCGATCTCGGGCTGGCGTTTGCGGCGGTCCTGGTGCTGATCTACGTGCTGGTGGTGGGTTGGTTCGAGTCGTTCAAGACGCCGCTGGTCATCATGGCGGCCATCCCTTTCTCCCTGGTCGGCATCCTGCCCGCCCACGGCGCCATGGGCGCCTTCTTCTCGGCCACCTCCATGATCGGCTTCATCGCCGGCGCCGGCATTGTCGTGCGCAACTCCATCATCCTGGTCGACTTCATCGAGCTGCGCGTGGGCGAGGGCATGCCCCTGGCCGAGGCTGTCATCGATGCGGGGGCCGTGCGGTTCCGGCCCATGCTGCTGACCGCACTGGCGGTGGTCGTAGGGGCCTCGGTGATCCTCTTCGATCCCATCTTCCAGGGCCTGGCGATCGCGCTCATGTCGGGGGAGGTCGCGAGCCTCCTACTCAGCCGCATGGCGGTGCCGGTGCTCTACTTCCTGGCCAACCGACGGCACGCCCCGCCGACCGTGGGGGCTACCCCGGGCTAGCGGAGCTCCGCCTCAAACCGCCAAGAGCTCCCAGCGGTCTGGAGGCCGGGATCTCCGCATCCCGGCGGCGGGTTACGGAGGACCCGCCCTCCAGGCGTTCCAGGCTTGGCCGGCAACTTGCCTCAAGCGTGCAGATGCTGCGTCATCAAGCGCAGCGAGTGCCCCTGAACGCCGGCGATGAAGCGCCGCTACGGCTCGACGGGCAGGTCAGGACGCGCCGCCCAGGCCGACCATGAGCCGTCATACCAGCGCACCGAGTGCAGGCCCAGCAGGTGGCGCAGCAGGAAGTAGGTCTGGCTGGCCTGGTGGCCGGTCCGGCAGTGTACGATGACGGGCGTGTCGGCGGTGATCCCCAGCTTGGTGTAGGCTTCGGCAAGCTGGTCTGCGGCCTGCCAGACCTCCTGGCCCGGGACCAGGTCCAGGGCGAACTCCCGGTTCACGGCGCCGGGGATATGGCCTGGGCGGGCCTCGTCGCTCTTCTTCCCTGAGTAGTAGTCTGCCGGCCGCACGTCCAGGATGACGGTCTTGCCGTCCCCGAGGGTCTGCCTGACGGCCTCCGTATCCGCGGTGAATGTATCGGCGCCGTCCACCGGCAGGTAGGTGGCCGGTGTCGGCCTCGGGATGTCCTTGGAGACAGGGCGCTTCTCGGCGACCCACTTCCTGATGCCGCCATGGAGAACGGCATAGGTCGCGTGCCCCACTCGCGCCAGCGCCATGGACACCAGCGTGGCGTCCCGCAGAGTGTCGCTGTAGAGGACGACCGTGTCGCCCGCCGAGATGCCCAACCGGCCAAGCTGTGTGGCGATGTCGGCCGCGGGGACCACCATCGCCGGAACGCCGTCGAGGGTGGTCCGGAGGCTCTCGGGGTTGAGGTAGAGTGCCCCGGGGATGTGAGCGCTGGTGTAGTCGGTGCTCTTGGGGCGCACGTCCAGCAGCCTGATGTCCGGCCGGTCCAGGACGCCGGCCAGCCACTCGGTGCCGACAAGGTGCTTCTCCAGTCCCGGCTCCGGCAGCGCCGGCGGCAGGGCGGCAGCGGGCGCGGGGAGGGTGGCCAAGGCGCCCGGAGTGCCGCCGGCGCCCTGACCCAGGAAAAACGCCCGGCGTCTCTGGAAGGCCTGGCTGAGAGCCGCCAAGGGGACCTCGCCGGTCGGCACCGCCGACAGCGAGGGCGGCGTCAGGCACTCCCGCCAGAACCCCAGGAGGCCGTCGGTCAGGACCTGCACGTTGGTCCAGCCCAGGCGCCGCAGCTCCAGCCATGCCTGCGCCGCATGGGTCGTCCCGTTCGAGTACAGCACGACGCGTCCGGTCCTGGGCAGGCGCGCGGCGCTCTCCTGGGCCAGGGATTCGAGGGGCAGGCTGATGGCGCCCGGGAAGTGATACTGCGCGTAGGCTGCCGCGGGGCGAATGTCAGCGAGGACGAGTCCAGGGGCCCCGCTGAGCATCAGGTCAGCCAGGCCCTGCGGCTCAATGTGGTCCTGCTCGGCAGAGACCTCGCCCAGCAGAACCGCCGGAGAGGGCACCCTCCCGGCGCTCGGAGGCGCGGCGGCCGCGACACCAACGGCGCCGACGGCTGCCCGAGCCGGGGTGTCGGGCAGCCATAGCGAAAGGGCAGCCAGGCCGATCAGCGCAAGACCGGCCAGGGCATTGCGCCGGGCGGTCTGCGGCGCCTGCCGGGGCTGGCCCCCGATGCGTCGGTCGATCACAGTGGAGGCGGCAAAGGCCACCACCGCCCCCACACAGAACGCCAGCGTCACCACCCGAGCGGGCACGTGCAGCGTCGCGGGCAGGTCCAACGCCGGCACATGCAGGCCCTCATAGAGCGGCTGCACCAGGGGGAAGACCTCGTTGAACAGGACACCCCCGAGGACGGTGCCCACCAGGAAGACCAGCGCGTCCACCTTGGCGCTGGCCATGCCGACGAGGGCGGTGCCGGGACACCAGCCCCCGATCACGAAGCCGGCGCCGAACACCAGGCCGCCGACGATCTGCGCACCCCAGTAAGTGTCCAGCACCAGGACGTGGTCCGGCTCCAGCCAACCGAAGGCCATCAGGTAGCGCAGCCCGAGCAGGGCCACGACCAGGGCGGTGAACATGACCTTCAGCACCGCCATGTCCTGGAAGTAGAAGATGCCCGTGAGTTTGCGGCTGCTGCCGAAACCGGCTTGTTCGAGGAAGAAGCCGAAGAGCACGCCAAGGAGCCCGGCCAGCGCAAAGCCCAGGCCCGAGTTGAGCAGGTCGAGCGAGTAGAGGGTCCCGTTCATCGCCATTGCCTCCTCACCAGCAGCGCCGTGGCGTAGGCGCCGATGAAGAGGCAGACCAGGAAGGCGAAGCTGCCCGTGAACAGCATGGCCGTCCCCGTCAGGGCCTGCCCTGAGGTGCAGCCTCGCGCCAACCGGCTGGCGAAGCCCACGAGGATGCCGCCGCCCAGCGCCAGCCACAGTCGCCCCCTGGCCGAGATCCGGGGGCCGCGCTCTACAACTGGCGTCAGCCGCCGCGACGCCAGGGCGGAGATCAGGCCTCCGGCAATGGTCCCCAGACTCATGAACACGAGATAGTAGGCCAGCACGTGCGGTGAGCCGGGCGCAAACCACTCGCCGAAGTACCGCGACGAGCCCACGTGGGCCGGGCACACCAGGGCCTCGCACCAGGCGCCAACGCGCGCCAGGCCACCGGATGCTCCGAGACCGGTGCCGAGGACCCAGTAGGCGAAGAGCAGGGTCAGGCCAAGGCCGAACCCGGCCAGGTAGGGCGACCAGTACGGCAAGCCCTGTCGACGGGTGTCCGACGTCTGGTTCATCGGGCTCCTCCTGAGCGGTAGACCCCGCACGACACACCGAGGGGACCGTCGGCGTCAGCAGCCGGCGCGCCTCTTGGCCGGGACGGCAGGGACGGCCGCGGGGGCGCTGGCCGGGGGCGGCGGCGCCGCGGGGACAGCCGGCGCGAGGGTGGGCGTCGCCGCAGGGGCTCCGACCGGACCGCGGTCCGAATCACTGACGAGGCCCTTGGGGCGCATGATCTCGTCCCAGTAGCGCAGCACGCCGCCGCTGAGGACACGGACGGGCCTGGGCCCCTTCTGGACCAACGCGCCTCCCACCGCCGCCGAGATGGACCCATCGCGGCAGACGATCACCAACGGTCGCTTCTCAGCGAGGTACGACGGGTCGCTCAGCAGCACTTCGACGGGCACGTTGGCCGAGCCCTCGATGTGGTATTCGGCGAACTGCGCCGCTGGTCGGATGTCCACAACCTGGAGGCTGCCCGGGAGGTCGGCGAGCTGCTGGGCCAGGGTCTCGGGTGCCAGGCGCTCGGGGAGGTTGATGAAGACCCCCGGCGCTGGGGGCGGGCCCTGCGTCTGCGCCCCGAGGGTGGGCAACCCGGCCTCGATCCAGGCTTCGCCGCCGCCCTCCATGTTCCAGACGTCCCTGAAGCCCAGGCGCTGCATGACACCCGCGGCCATGCTGGAACGGTAGGAGGAGTTGCAGACCGTGGCCACGGGCATGCTCGGGTCCAGCCGGTGTGCATCCTGTTCGAGGCGGTTCAGCGGCAGGTTGAGCACGTTCCCGATGCGGACACCCATCCACTCGGAGGGCAGACGGACGTCGACGATGACAGGGGCCGTGCCGTCCTGCATCCTGGCATAGAGGTCCCGCGGGGAGACCATCGAGACCTTCTGGGTCGGCAGGCCGGCGCCGGCCCAGGCCGCCTGACCTCCGGCCACATACCCGGCCGGCTGGTCATAGCCGATCCGGTGCAACCGGAAGGCCGCCTCCTTCGCCTCGGCGTCGGAGCCCATGAGGACGAACGGCGTGCCCCATGGGACCATGATCCCCACCCAGGTCTCGAAACGGCCCCGCACGCCGATGTTGGTGGCCCCCTGCGCATGCCCCGCGGCGAACTCGGGTCCGCTGCGCACATCGATGATCCAGGCGCCCTTGCCGGCCAGGTCCGCCGCTGCCTTCGGGGCCAGTGCCGGGGGTCCCTGGGCCCAGTCGACGAGGGGCGGCCCGTCGTGGTTCATGGCGGCATTGTGTCTGAAGTACTGGGGCGCCTCGGGCAGCCCGTCGATGAGCGCCATGACGAAGCTCGGGATGTCGGTATGACGGAGGTAGGGATTGGTCGCCTTCTGCTCCCCGAACGTGGACACCGGCTTGTCGCTGAGATGCGCCCCGCAGAGCGAACCGGCACCGTGAGCCGGGTAGACCCTGGTCTCGTCCGGTAGCTTGGCCAGCTTGTCGAACCAGGAGTGGTACATCATCGCCGCCAACTCCGCCGCCGATACCGTGCCGCCCATGAGGTCAGGACGGCCGAGGCTGCCGATGAAGACCGTATCGCCGGTGAAGACGAAGTCCGGCGTGGCCTTGTCGGCCGGGCGGTAGACCGCCAGGCAGGTGCCGTCCGGCGTGTGGCCGGGGGTCGTCAGCACCACACACCGGAGGGCGCCGAAGCGGACCTCATCGCCGTCATTCAGAAGGGTCGCGGGGTACTTCGGTGCCGTGGCCCGGTTCACCAGGATGGGGGCACCCGTTGCCTTGGCCAACTCGGTGTGCCCCGCCACGAAATCGGCATGCGAGTGGGTCAGATAGACCCGCGTGATCTTCAGCCCCAGTTCCTGAACGTCTTCCAGGTAACGGTCGATATCCCGCGCCGGATCAACGATCAGCGCCTCGCCGCCACTCCCAAGCAGGTACGAGTAATGCGAGAGCGCCCCGAGGGTATACTGGCGGAAGACCAGCCCCCCCGTGTCAGCCTTCTCGACCACCTGCAGGGAAGCGGCTTCGTCACCGTGTGACGTGGCTTCGGCGTCCCCAGGCACCGCGGCCTGGCCGACCCCTGGACAGAGGAGCAGCAGCAGCCCGGCTGCAGCAGCCCGGAAAGGAGGCTGCGAGGGGAAGTGTCGCTGGCTCATGGTGCCTCCCTGCTGCCGGCAGTGTGCAACCCACCCCTATCCCGGGTGGCCACGGCAGTCCATGGACGTGCGCGGCGCGTGTGCCGACCCCGGGAGCCGCATTCCTGCATACATCCATGGGAGTATACCATGTTCGCGGGGAGATGGCCAGCCTGACACCGGGGTTGCGGTCCACGGACGGGCGCGTTGGCAGGCCGCCCGAACGCCGGCATGGCCGGGGACGGACCAGCCCGCCTCAGCGGCCTGTTGCCGTGCAGGCGCTCCTGAGCGGCCTGGTCACCTTCGGTCCTCGCACGCTGGGCGGCCGCCCCGCGTGGCCACTCCCGCTCAGGCGCGGCGGCCTGGCAGCAGGCATGCGGGACGGCCCGCAAACGGCCAACGACCTGGGTCACTTGCCGCGCACATCATAGGCAAAGAGCCGATCGGCGTGCCGCACGTAGAGACGGCCGCCGCAGACCACCGGGTGGGCCCAGTAGAGCCCTTCGCCACCGCCGGGCAGGCGAAACGCACTGAGCTCCCGGCGCCCTTCCGGCGTGGGCTCGATAAGGGCCATGGTGCCGCGTTCTTCGAGGCAGTAGAGCAGCCCGTCGGCCCAGGTCAGCGACCCCTTCCCGGGGGCACTCCAGCGGGGCTGGCCGGTCTGGAGGTCAAGGCAGTGCCAACCCTTGGCCTCGTGGCCGGCGCCGTAGAGGAACCCGTTGAGGACCATGAGACCGCCGTGGTGGTTATCCGGCATGGTGGACGCCCACACGGTCTCGGCAGAGAACCCCGCGGGGGTGGGCGTCAGGCGGATGAGCCGACTGCCCGTGCCATAGCCGCTGGAAGCCACCACGTGGCCGTTCCACGTGACCGGGTCGGTGGCGTTGTTATCGCGCGGGTTGCCATGGTTCATGGTCCAGAGGCAGCGCCCTGTGGCAGGTTCCAGGCCGTAGGCGACCTTCGAGGTCATGCCCAGGACCTGGCGCACCCCCGCCAGTTCCACCATCTGACAGGAGGCGTAGGCCGCCACGCCGGGAAGCTCGGTGTTCGCCCAGAGCGTCTTGCCCGTGGCCTTGTCCAGACAGGCCACCATCGCCTTGGTGCCGGCAGGAGCGCAGATGAGCCGGTCGCCATCCACCAGGACCGACTCCGTGTAGCCGTACTTGGGGACCTTGGCGTCGAAGGTGGTCAGTAGGTCAACGGCCCAGACGACCTCGCCGGTGGCAGCATCGAGGCAGCTCAGGGAGCCGGTCTCGCTGAGATGATAGACGCGGCCCTGATCGCAGGTGGGTGTAGCCCGCGCCCCCGAGTAGCCGGCGGCGTAGGGCATGGACTGCCCGGCCTCCCAGGACGCACCATTGGCCCGGCGCCAGCGCTCGGAGCCCTCGGCCGCCAGGGCGATGACGAACGTCTGTTTGCCGACCATGCCGGCGGTGTAGATCCCCCCGTTGTGGATGGCCACCGAGCTGTAGCCGCGGCCGAGGCCGGTAGCCGTCCACAGGCGCGACGGCCCACCTTCCGGCCAGCGCTTCAGCAGGCCCGTGTCCGGCGAGTGGTTGTCGCGGTACGGGCCGTGGAAGCAGGGCCATTCGGCCGGGGCCTCCTGGGAGGTCGCAGGCCCGGCGGCAACCCAGCACAGCACGACCCCGAGCCACCGGCGCAACCCCCACCGCACACCACCACGGCGGTGCGTCTCCACGCTGCCGGCACACCGGGGCGGAGAGGCCCACTCGGGTGCGCGGCGCGAGGTGGTGGGTGGCAGGGGGCGCTCAGAAGGGAATGTCATCGTCGTCCTCAGCCTCTGCGCCCTCGGCGGGTGCAGTCACGGGAAGCCCCCGCAGAACCAGCCACCGGGCCACGGCCTCAAACGTCGTCACCGAGGGCGCCTGGTTGCCGTGGCGCCGCAGTTCGGCCAGCGTCCACCGCCCGCCGCGCCGGACCAGCGAAAGGGTACAGCGTTCCGGCGCCAGCACCCGGTAGATGTAGACCTGGCGAGCCATGGCCACGCGGTCGATGTAGGAGGCCACGCAGTTGCGCTGTTCCCGGCCCTCGGCGACGAGGTCCCCGGCGGCGGTCAGGGGCACGATGCTATCGGTACCCTCCACCGGGGGCGGTGGGAAGTCCGGCATGGCCAGATGGTCCTGCAGGCGGTGCAGGTTGCCCATCAGGGAGTCGTGGAGACCCTGGAGCCGCTCCAATGACCCCACGGCCGGGAAGGCCCGGCCCTCAGGTTGCTGGAGCCGGAACATGCGTACGGTGTCCTGCAGGGCGTAGGCCGCCCGGGGCCGCGCTTCCTCCTCCGGCCGGTGGGCCACCTCGAGGAGAAACGTGGGCGAGACCACCCCAAACAGCTCCGGATCGGTCACGATGCGGATCACCCCCGCGTTCAGGCGTGGCAGGTGCCCGATGGCTTTCATCACCTCAGCGTCGGCCATGCCCCGGCGCAGGTAGTACAGCCCCTTGACGCGGATAGCCCCGACCGCCAGCTTCATGAGAGCCTTGCGAGCAGCTTCGGTTGGCGGGAACCCGAGCCAGCGCAGAATGTCGCGCTGTCTGCGGCCGGTCGCCAGGAGGGTCCGCGCGGCCCGCAGGGGCCGTTGCACCGGGGGCCGGTGGAAGGACCGCGCCGAGGCCAGGGCAAACGCCAGGGCCGGGTTCGCAACCGTGAGGTCCCGCGCCGGCGCGCCGCAACGGGCCAGGAACGAGAGCATGTGCCACTGCCTCTCGGGGAACGCGGCCACCAACTCGCGGACGTCGCCGGGGACCGTGTCATACCAGTGTAGCCACGCCAGCCGGCGCCGCCGGTCGCGGTCCTCCCGGAGCGGGCTCAGCGTGGGCAAGTACAACTGGCCCGTGGGGTCCGCCGGCCAGCTCAGCCTCCCGAGCCCCTCCCCGAGGCTGCCGCGGGGGACATGGAGTTCCGGACGGGCGCCCACCCAGCGCGGGTCATCGGCGCGCTTTTCCCAGGCCCTGATCCGCGGCCAGCCCGCCAGGATCCGGATGTAGCCACGCCGAAAGTCAAACAACTTGCCGGCCCGGAAGCAGGTCCCCGGCGCACTCCTTTCCCATGATCCCTGGACGGTTTGTGCCGCCACGTCCGCACCCTCGCCGGCTCGCCATAGCCACGGTCGCCACCGAGGCAGCAACATAGCTCCGGGTACCCCCCATCTTCACCTCCCAGCCCGGGAAAAAGGGCAGGATGGTGCCGGGAGGGCCTTCGCGCGCTGGAACTGCCCCAGCGACGGTACGGTGTCGGACGGCCCCAGGCGCAGGACGTACCCTCCGGGCAGTCCGCCGCAACGTCCACCGTCCGGCCTTCTGTGCCGGCTGGCCCGATGACCCGGTGGGGGAACAGCGGGAGGTGCTGGACACCGAGGTGCGTGGGGACTCGCTCGGATGGGCGAGGGAGGCCCGCGGAGGCGTCCCGGCCGTGCTCGGGTTCACCGCCGCGCGCGGGCCCAGTGCTGGAGTACCGCCGCCGCCGTCTGAAGGTGGTGGCAGAGCGCTGGCCCGACCGGGTCCTCGCACTTTGCCGGAGCCTCTGCAGCCAACCGCTGGAGACGCCCGAGGTGCTCGCCTGGGCCGTTGGCGCGGGCGCAGAAAGCAGCGCCGAACCCGCCCAGCCGGCAGCGGTCGAGGCCCGCCTCGACATCGACCCGCGGTCCTAACGGGCGTGGCGGCGGTGGCGACCGAGGCCCTGGGGTACCTCGGTACCCCGGCCGCGCTGAACGCCTGCGTGGACCCCATCGAGCGCAGCGACAACCCGGAGGTCCTGTCGCGTGCACGCCGTGGCCTGGAGTTGGCCACCGGTTGCCTCCGGCCGTCTCGGCAAGGCCCTCGTGCAGGTCGGTGCCAAGGCCCTTGCTGCCGCCGGCGAGGCCAAGTTGTAGACCCATGCCGGGAAACACAGCCGATGCAGTCGGCCGTCGACGTCGCCGGTGTGGACTCGCCCCTGCGTCATACCAGACCCCACCGCGGCCTCACCGATCCCCCCCAGGACCTCTCCCGTACATGGAACCCGTCATCCGGCCGCCAAGGCCAACGGGTCTCGTCGCCTCATCTCGTCGTAACGGTGGAACCGGAGCGCGTCCACCGGCCGAGCCGACGGGGGGACGGTCTTCGCTCAGGCGTTCAGAGCTCGCCGCCCAGAGTGTGCTCTCTCGGGTCCGGTTTTCGCGACGCCGGCTCGGCCACTCCGGCATCCAGCACGCCGCGAAACGCTCACTCGGCCTTGCGGCGGGCCGGGTCCGCCGACCAGCACCCGGCCCCGCGAACAGCACCGCGCTGCCCGTCCCCCTGCCGGTTTCGCGACGCCAGCCAGTCCTGACCGCGACACCCCGTGTGTCAACCACGGCCACTGGCCGGCCTCTGGGGGCACCTGGGGCCCTGGCCGGACGGGCCTGGTTTCGCGACATGGGCAAGCCGCGTGGCGGCGCCCTGCGCGTCGCGAAAACGGACTGCGGGAGTCGCCCTCCAAGAGTGCGCCGGGGCTCTGGCTCCATCCCAGGCTTCGCGACGTTCCGGAGTGGGCCGCACTCCTAGGCGCGTCGCGGAAGCCGGGGCCGAGGCAGGCGTGCGAATAGGCCGGCGCATGATGCTGCGGGTTCAGGCGCCGGAGGGATGTCGCAGGGCATGGTCGAGGGCCGGGGCAGGCGCGCGAATGGGCCGGCGCATGATGCTGCGGGATGGGACGTCGGGGAGGATGTCCCGGCATCGCGTCGGAGGCCGGGGCTGGCGTCTGATGCCACGCGTGCGTCAGCCGTAGAGCCGTGCTGGAGCGGTCCCGCAGTCGCCGGACCGTGGGCGCTCCCGTGGGAAGCGCGGGGAAGCACGACCGGTGGCTAGGACACTAGCTGCTCTCCATGAGGCAACCTCGGCACCTTTGAGGCACGTTCCCGGCCAAGCCGGGAACATGGAGGGCGGGTCCTCCGTAACCCGCCGCCGGGATGCTGAGATCCCAGCCTCCAGGCCGCTAGGAACTCTTGGCGGTTTGAGGCGGAGATTCGCTCGCCAAGGCTCTGCGGCAGAGGTGGGACTCGCATGAATGGGCCGGGGAGCGGGGCTGGATGACGGGGCGTCAGGAGGGCGGGGCTTGGGTGAGTTCTTGACAGGACATATATGCTTATATATAATACAATGTAAGAGAATGTCGGAGGGCGTCCTGCGATGAGACGATCAGAGTCCTTCCCGCTACCGCCATTCAGCGGTGACTGCCTGGCGCGGGCACAGCAGGCGGTGGGCTTTGCGGGCGGGGTGCTGGAGGCGGCGTGGGACGCCTCGGCGGGGGCCGTGCGCTGGCTGGCGGGGAAGGTTGGGGGCGGGCACGGGGCGCGGGGGGCACGGCCGCGGTGGCCTGAGGAACTGCGGGGCGCGGTGCTGGAGGAGGAGCTGCGGCGCAAGAGACGCTACGCGCCGTCGACGCTGCGCCGGTATGGCCAGATCGTGGAGCGTTTCACGCGGTGGTACGAGAGCCAGGAGGCGCCAGGGGAGGATGCGGGGATGGTGGCGCG